>Ga0207857_1000092_pt1 | contig 27577 bp, 31 predicted proteins | sample LuqExpMetageno22_FD_187780 | JGI IMG/M metagenome (GOLD analysis project Ga0207857, IMG submission 187780) | Tropical forest soil microbial communities from Luquillo Experimental Forest, Puerto Rico - Sample 22 (SPAdes) | ecosystem: Environmental > Terrestrial > Soil > Tropical forest ... | reverse complement strand
ATGCTGGGGCCGATCACCACCGACGTGGCGCCCGGCTTCGACCACATCACCTCGGCCATCGGCGCGGCCCAGTCGGCCCGCTTCGGCGCCGACCTGATCTGCTACATCACCCCGGCCGAGCACCTGGCCCTGCCCACGGAAGAGGACGTGCGCCAGGGGGTCAAGGCCGCCCGGATCGCCGCCTACATCGGTGACATGAACAAGTACCCGGAGCGGATGCGGGAGCGGGACAAGGAGATGTCCAAGGCCCGCCGCGACCTGGACTGGGAAAAGCAGTTCCAGCTTGCCCTCTATCCCGAGGACGCCCGGGCCATCCGCGCCAGCCGGGTCCCCGAGGACAGCGCCACCTGTACCATGTGCGGCAATTTCTGCGCTTCACGGGGTGCAGGAAAGCTCTTTGCAGATGACCTGAAACAGGATAAGATTTAGCAGGTTGTTGAAAAACAGCCATCTCGCCGCCGTCCTCGCAAGCCCCTTTGTGCGGCGTAGCGCTGCTACGCCTCCGCGGGGCTTTCTGCGGGTGCGACGATCTGACTATTTTTGAACAACCTGAATTTTTCAACAACCTGCAAATGGTCGCATCGGCGGGAAAAACTACGGGGAGTTAGAATGTACAGTTCGATCACATCGCTGTCGCTCAGGCTCAGGCCGGGGGATGACATCCGGAGTTCATTGTCCCGCCTGGTCCAGGACCGGGAACTGCCCGCCGCCTGCGTGCTCTGTTGCGCCGGCAGCCTGAGCCGGGCAGCCCTGCGGCTGGCCGGGAACGGCGGCGGCACCATCATCGAGGGGCCGCTGGAGATCGTCTCCCTCTCCGGCACCCTCTCCCCCCAGGGGCCGCACCTGCACATCGCCTTTGCCGACAGTACCGGTCGCGTGCTGGGAGGGCACCTGCTGGACGGCTGCATCGTCCTGACAACGGCCGAGATCGTGCTGGCGGTCCTGCCGGATGTGCGCTTTTCGCGGCGCCACGACGCCACCACCGGCTATGCGGAACTGGTCGTCACCACCCCTGTCGAAGCAACGCCATGAAACGCTACCTGGTCGCCTTCCAATTCCTGACCATCATCCCGCTCCCCTTCAAGGTTGACTGCGAAGCCCGGGACCTGGGCCGCTCCACGGCCCTGTTCCCCCTGGTCGGACTGACCATCGGCGCCCTTTTGGCCGGGCTCAACTGGCTGATCGCCCCCTGGCTGGCCCGGCCGCTGGCCGACGCCCTGCTGGTGACAGCCCTGGCCGCCGTGACCGGCGCCCTGCACCTGGACGGCCTGGCCGACGTCTGCGACGGCATCGCGGCCCGGGGCGGCCGGGAGCGTTTCCTTGAGGTGATGAAAGACTCCCGGGTCGGCGCCGTGGGCGTCGTGGGCATCGTCCTCGGCCTGGTGCTGAAATGGCAGGCCCTCGTGGCGGTGCCGGCCGGCATCAAGATGCAGGCCCTGCTGTTCTTCCCCGCCCTGGCCCGCTGCGCCCAGGTTCTCGCCATGACCGGCGCCCGGCATGCGCGCCAGGAGGGGCTTGGGGCCGTCTTCATCCAGGGCACCGGCAATGCCCGGCTGGTCGTTGCCCTGACCCTGACTCTGGCGGCGGCCTTTCTGCTGCCGCCCCTCACCGGCCTGTCGGCCTATGTCGCGGTCATCCTGCTGACCGTGGCGCTGCGCAGCTACTTCCACCGCCGCCTGGGCGGCCTGACCGGCGACGTGGTGGGCTGCATCAGCGAATTGACCGAGATAGCGGGCCTGACGGTCATGTCCATCAGGCTCCCCTGAGCAGGTTGTTGAAAAACAGCCATCTCGTCGCCGTCCTCGAAAGCCCCTTTGTGCGGCGTAGCGCTGCTACGCCTCCGCGGGGCTTCCTGCGGGTGCAACGATCTGACTGTTTTTGAACAACCTGAGTTTTTCAATGACCTGCAATCGCACACCACCCCTCTTTTGAAAGGACAACCTCGTACATGACCCCGGCAACCCGTATCTACCTCATCCGCCACGGCCAGGTGCAAGGCCACGACCAGCCCCGCTACAACGGCCAGGGCGACGTGGGCTTGACCGATATCGGCCTGGAGCAGTACCATGTTCTCAGGGAGCGCCTGGCCGGCAAACCTGTCTCGGCTTGCTACACCAGCGATCTGTCGCGCTGCGCCAGGGGCGCGGATATCGTCTGCAGCCAGTTCGGCATCGAACCGGTGCGGCGCTCCGAGCTGCGCGAGCTGAACATCGGGGTCTGGGAAGGCCTGACCTGGAAGGAGATCGCCCAGCGTTGGCCCATGGAATGGCAGGCCCGGCTGGACGACCTGGTCAACTACCGGGTGCCCCAGGGGGAAAACCTGCTGGACGTGGCGGCGCGGGTCATGCCGGTCATCGGGGAGATCGTGGAGCGTCACAAGGGACAGGAGGTCCTGGTGGTGGGGCACGGCGGAGTCAACCGCATCGTGCTCCTGAGCGCCATCGGCGCCCCCTTGGCCGGGATGTTCAACGTGGAACAGAACTACGGCTGCCTGAACATTATTGATTATTATGCCGACGGCAGGGCCACGGTAAAGCTGCTGAACGGGTAAACGGCCGTGCAAAAAGTCCATCTGCTGCGTTACGCTCCCCCTTCATCCCTGCGGCGTACCAAGGGGCGCGCCTCGCTCTTCAGGCGTCGCAAGCCGTGCAGCTGGAGCTTTTTGCCCAGCCGTTGAATAAAGAAAGGAACATTTATGGCACGCCCCAGAGGACCGGTCACGGTCAAGCTCCCCTCGGCCGCCGAAGCCGCGGCCCGCATAGAGGCCATGCGACGGCAGACTGAGGACACCACCAACTACCGGACAAAGTCCCTGAGGATTCACGGCCCGGTCTGCGCCAAATGCGGCCGGGAATTCGACCAGGCCAACCTGCACCTTTTGACCGTCCACCACAAGGACGGCAATCACCACAACAACCCTGCCGACGGCAGCAACTGGGAAAACCTGTGCGTCCACTGCCACGAGGACGAGCACAGCAGGGACCTGCTGGGGGAGTATCTCAGCAAGTAGGCCCCCGCTTTCCCTCGCGGACCATCATTCCCCGGACCGGATCATGCCGCCTCCGCCAGGGAGGTTCCGCAAAAAATCACGCCCCCGCCGAAAAAATCCATTTCCCCGATGACACGGATCGTAACGCCTAACAGCCGGATATAACTGGCTATTTACACCGCACTGCAACTTTTGTCGCTTGTGGTAATAAAACTAACATTTTTCCCGAGAATCTATCTCATTAGAATCAGTGCGCATTTCAGGCCACGGGACAAAACGATACATTTTCCGTCTTCATAAACATCTGTTTTTTAGATTGATTTTGTTTTTACACGGTGTAATCTGAACAAAAATATCTTGGATTTATCATCAACGGTTACGAGACCATGAGGCTTTTATACGCAAGCATCTGCATGCTTCTCGCGCTGGCAGCCCCTGCCGCTGCCCTGGACCAGGGCATGGCCGGGCAGGTCCTGGCGGAGATCAACCTGGCCCGCACCGCACCGCGCGCCTATGCCGGCTTTCTCCGCGAGTTCCGCGGCCTGTTTCGGGGAAAGTACTTCGTGCTGCCGGGGAGCGATACCCGCACGCAGACCAACGAAGGGGTCAAGGCCGTGGATGAGGCTATCCGCTTCCTCTCCCGACAAAAGCCCCTGCCGCCGCTCACTTGGTCGGACGGGCTGGCCGCGGCAGCGGCCGAACTGGCGAAGGAGCAGGGCGAGTCCGGCGCCGTCGGCCATGGCGGCACCCAGAACGACGGCATGCGGGAACGGATAGACCGGCACGGAAAATGGAACCGGCAGATCGGCGAAAACATCGGCTATGGCCCCACAGAAGCCCGGAACATGGTCATGCAGTTGATCATCGACGACGGGGTGCCGGACCGGGGGCATCGCAAGAACATTTTCAGCACGGTTTTCCGCACCGCCGGGGCCGCCTGCGGTCCCCATCCCGGCTTCGGGAACATGTGCGCCATCGACTTTGCGGACCGGTTCAGGGAGTTTTGAGGTGGAGAAGGGGTGGAAAACTCAGGTCCGGTAGACCTCGCGACGGTGGCCGACCTTGACCACCCACACGGTCAGCTGGGTGTCCTGGATCGAGTAGATGATACGGTAATTCCCCTGGCGGAGCCGGTACTTTTCCTGGCCGGAGAGTTTTTCGCAGCCAAGGGGGCGGGGATTTTCGGCAAGGGAGCCGATCCGCTCCATGATCCGTCGCAGGTCGTTCTTGGGGATGGAATCCAGGTCCTTCCTGACCGACTCCTTGAAGAAGATGCTATAGGCGGCCATTGGCCTTGAGTTCTTTCAACACGGCTTCGTAGGAGACCAGCGGTTCGTTGACCCTATCCTCAAAGGCTGCCAGATCTTCGGCATCCTCTGCCAGGGCAGAGCGTACCGCGTCGTTGACGATATCGGAGAGGGAGCGTGCAGTTTCCAGGGCCTTGTGTTGCAGCGCCCGGTGCATGGCAGGGTCAAAATACACGGTCGCCCGTTTGGTGAGTGCGCCCATGGTTCGTACCTCCTGTGCTTAATTTTAGCGTTGTAACGTTGCGACGTCAAGACGTTTATCGAGAGGCAAGGGGAGAAGGAGGTGAGAGACCGCATAATCGAATGAAAAACAGGGCAAGGAGCGTCCCGCAGGATGTCCCCTGCTTGTATGCAATGCTGCACGTGAACGGCGGAAAGCCAAACCTGATTCCAGAGCAGGACTCTAAAACCCAGGAGGGAGATGCCATGCGAAACGGAAACGCAGGAGGATTCGGACGACGGGATTTTCTCAAGGGGGCTGTTTCGACAGCCATTGCAACGGGGTTTGTCGGCTTGCGGAAAACCGATGCCCATGCCGCTTCAACGGCCAGCAGGCAGAACAACTGCCTCCCCGACACGCTGCAGCCGCCCCCGGCCATCAATGCCCCTCCGGGCACGGAGAGGTTCTGGAAGCAGGTCAAACAGGCGTTCTCCCTTCCCGATGACTTCATCCACATGAATACCGGTACCACCGGTTCCCAGCCGCTCTTTTCCCAGATCAACCTGGCCGTGTACAACAATTACAAGAGCGTTGACCCGCGGGACTGGCAGGCAAACCTGAACGCCGATTTCCCCGGCCGGTTTGCCGTCGAGAACTCCATCCTGGGGGTGTCGGCCATCGGGCCGCGCCAAGCCGCCGTGGCCGACGCCTATGGCGCCAACCCGGACGAAATAGTCCTGAGCTACAACACCACCGACGCCTGCAACCTGATCTTTGCGGGGACCCCCTGGCAGCCGGGGGACCGGATCATCACCACCTCCATGGAGCATAACGCCATCATCGGCCCCATTGCCTGGGCCCGCGACTACCACGGCGTCGAGGTGGTAGTCATCGACATCCCGTCCAACTTCGACGCTTCCATCACCGTGCCCCAGGTGGTCTCCTGGTTCGAGGCGGAGCTTGTCCGCCCTTTACCCCTGGGGGCCAAGCAGTATGTGGTGTTTTCCGAGATTTTTTACAAGAACGGCCTCCGCATGCCGGTGAAACAAATCTGTGCCGCGGCCCGGAACCACGGCGCCTTCTCCATCGTGGATTCCGCCCATGCCTGGGGCATGATCCCGGTGGATTGCCACGACTACGGTGCCGACTTCATCGCCGGCGCCGGTCACAAATGGCTCTGCGGCGGTCCGGGGACCGGAATCTTCTACATCCGCACCTCGGGGGACAACCTCCCCCCCTTCGCCATGGGAAACTTCTTCCTCTACGGCGACCAGTTCACCGCCCCGAGCCTCAGCTACGATACCAGGGCATGGAAATTTGCGCCGTCCCTCCCTACGCCGCCGGCCATCGCCGTACAACTGCGCGGTGAGTACAACACCCCTGCCCTCTTTGCCATGGCCGATTCGTTCTCCTTCTTCGATTCCGTCGGCCTCCGGAACATCTATGAGCGGGGCGTGGCGCTCGGCAATTACCTGAAACAGAAAATCGAATGCAAATGGGGCCCCGAAGCCCTCTGGGTGCAGCGCAATGCCGACCCCGCCTTTGCCTCCTTCCTCACCAGTTTCAACCCGTTCCGGGGCAGGGACGACAGCAGCCAGTTCGCCGCCATGAACAGCGCCATCAACACCATCCTCGCCAACCTGGCGGCCCAGACGCCCAAGATCTACCTCCGCAGCACCACCTGGCACAACAGCAGAAACGACACCGCCGACACCAGGGTCGGCTTCAGGATTTCCACCCACGCCATGTACAACAACTACAGCCAGATCGACTGGATGTTCGACCGGCTCGTGGCCCAGATCGACGCCAGCGGCCTGCCGCAGGTGTAGGGCTGGTGCGGTCCTGATGCACGCACACCAGGGTTACCGGGCCGAGGCCTTTTCCAGCGCCGAACGGAGTTCATTGGCCCCCGGTGCGTTCACCGTTTTCCGCACCAGGATATCCTTCGGCGTGACTGTTTTGCCGTAGAAGGAGCTGTTGAGGCTGTCCCTGACAGCCATCACAGCTCCTTCAAAATTCAGCCCGCCATAAAGACCCTTTGTCTTGGTAAAGGAGATAAAGTCAGCCGTTACTGCCGGGACCGTCAGCGCTCCCTTTGCCCCGCCACCGATGGGGCCGATGGCGACGGAGACATCACCGCCCAGCTTTACGGACGATGAGAGGAGCGAATCAAGGGCCTTCTGGTTCACCGCCACCATGACCACCTCCGCCGCCTCGCCACCGATCTGGAGGCCGAAGGTCACGGAGCCGAGCGTGTAGAACGCGGGATCGCTCCAGGTTCCGGTAGCCTCGTTACGCACCAGCAGCACGCCGGTGCCGCCGGACCCGCCCAGAAAAAAACCTGCCTTCAGGACCTGCGGGAAGATGACCACTCCCCTGGCGGTTCTGAGGTAGGTATGCAGCCACGAAAAGTGCTCGTCACTCATCAGGTCGGTAAGGGTGCCTTTGGATTTGTCGACGATGGACTGTGCTTCCGCTTTTTCAGCGGCTGACGCCGTACTGTGCCGGCCAAGGCCCCCGATCGCCATCACGATGACGGCCAAGCCCCATACGCACATTTTCCAGAACTGCAGGATCGCTCGTTTTCTCATGGCTATCTCCTTTCCATGAAAATAGTGCACAATAAATGCTTGTATCTTCTGCTATTCATTATATCATCACGGACGCATGGGTAACCTATGACTTTTTGCCGGTTCGAGTGCGTACCGACCCGAGGGCGCGCCGTAAAGGGGCGCCCGCCACAGAGCGCAAGGCACCTGGCGCCGCGTCGCCCCTCCGGCCCCATACCGTTGTCACTTGAAAGGAAGACACCATGACAAGATATTTTTTTATTGTTCTCGTGATGATTCTCGCTCTTTCGGGGTGTAGCGGTGGTAAATCCTCTCCCGCAACCCTGGTTTCTATCACGGTAACTCCGGCCAACGGGAGCATTGCGCCCGGCACAACCACACAATTCACAGCGCTGGGGATATATTCCGACAATACCGCTCAGCTGTTGACGACTTCCGTTACCTGGAGCTCATCGAATACCGGTGTTGCCACCATAGGTGACTCCCAAGGGACCAAAGGGTTGGCCAGAGCGATCGCAGTGGGCTCCACCACCATTACGGCGACATCGGGAACCGTTTCCGGTTCGACCACACTCACAGCCGCGGCAGTGGCTTCCATTTCGGTAACACCCGCAAATGCGACCAGCATCGTCGGCACGAATCAGCAGTTCAGGGCACTGGGAGTTTTATCGAACAATGCCACCCAGGACTTGACAGCCGTGGCAACCTGGGATTCGTCGAATACGGCTGCGGCCACGATCAACACGAACGGAGTCGCCACGGCCGTTGCCGCAGGCACGAGCACCATCAGCGCAACCTTTGCCGGCACTTCCGGTTCAACCACCCTCACCTCGGCAACCGTGGTATCCATTGCGGTTACACCGGCAACCCCCACCATTGCCGCGGGGAGCACCCAACAGTTCTCCGCAAGCGGAACGTTGTCCAATGCCATCGTCCAGGATGTTACGCCGCTTGTCACCTGGAATTCGTCCAATACCACCGTTGCCGCCATCAGCTCCGGAGGGCTGGCATCTTCTGCTTCGATTGGCTCAACCACCATCAGCGCAACCTTTGGCGGTGTTTCCGGTTCAACCTCGCTGACGGTTCAAGGCCCCTCATCCATCACCGTAACGCCTGCCAACCCAAGTGCGGTGGCCGGCTCGACCCAACAGTTTACGGCAACGGGAACGTTCTCGGACGGCTCTGTCCGCGACGTGACGACGTTGGTTGCCTGGAGTTCGTCAAACAGCGGGGTTGTAACCATAAGTAATGCCTCGGGGTCCCAGGGGCTTGCCACTGCCGTTGCGGCCGGCTCTGCGACCATCAGTGCAACCCTGGGAGTTTCCGGTTCAACCACCCTGACGGTAAAATCGCTCACGTCCATTGCCGTAGCACCTTTAACCCCAACCATGGGGCTTGGTTCAACGCTGCAGCTTTCCGCCACGGGTACCTTCTCGGATGGTTCCACGCAGGACATAACCGCTTCGGTCACCTGGTCTTCACAAACCGGTAGCGTTGCATCCGTCAGCAACATCCCGGGATCAAAAGGACTGGTCACAGCCAACGCGCTCGGCTCCACCACCATCACGGCGACCCTGGGGGCCGTCTCGGCCTCCACGCCCCTGTCCGTTACCCAGAGCAACCGGGCCTATGTGACCAACAACGGCGGCAATAGCGTCTCCGTTGTCAACACTACCAACAACACGGTGGTTGCCACCGTTTCCGTGGGCGCCGCCCCCCAGGGGATCATGGTAAACCCCGCCTCCGGCCGGGCCTATGTGGCCAACAGCGGCAGCAATAGCGTCTCCGTCATCGATACCGCCAGCAATACGGTGATCGCTACCGTTCCCGTGGGCACTGGCCCTCAGGGGATTGCGGTGGCCTCCGCCTCCAATCGGGTATATGTAACCAACAGCGGCAACACGACGGTCTCTGTTATCAACAGTGCCAACAATACCGTCATTGCCACCGTTTCTGTAGGAGCCGCCCCCCGGGGAATTGCGGTGAATACCGCCGTCAACCGGGCCTACGTGGCGAACAGCGGCAGCAATAGCGTTTCGGTCATCGATACGACCACCAACACGGTAATTTCAACCGTTTCCGTTGGAAGCATTCCCCAGCGGGTTGCCGTGAACGCTTCCGCAAACCGGGCCTATGTAACCAACAGCGGCAGCAATAGCGTTTCGGTTATCGACACCACCAGCAACACGGTGATTGCCTCGGTCCCCGTAGGAATTGCGCCCCAAGGGGTGGTGCTGAACATCGCCACCAGCCGGGCCTATGTGGCCAACAGCGGCAGCAACAGCATTTCGGTTATCGACACCACCACCAACACGGTAGTCGCGACAATCCCCGTTGGGATTACGCCCCAAGGGGTGGCGCTGAATACCGCCTCCAGCCGGGCCTACGTGGCCAACAGTGGCAGCAACAGTGTTTCGGTTATCGACACCACCACCAACACGGAGGCTGCCGCCATATCCGTCGGAAGCAGCCCAAGGGATGTTTCGCTCGTTCCCTAGTGTCCTGCGCCGTTAGCCGGCACAACGTGGCGGCGCCCCCAGGAAGAGCCGAAACGCACGAACCTTGAAAAGAAAAAAGCGAAAGCCCATGAATGTTGATTTCATGGGCTTTCGCTTCTCCTTTGCTCCAGCAGGCCTTCAGTAATCTATCCCCGGTTGCGGCTCGATCCCCTCCCGGTAGGCATGCTTGACTTCCCGCATCTCGGTTACCGTGTGGGCCCGGCTGCACACCTCGGGGTGGGCATCCCGCCCGGTAAGCACCAGGTGCAGTTCCTGCGGCCTGCTGTCGATCAGCTCAAGCACCTGGTTCAGGTCCACCAGCCTGAGTTTCAGCGCATTGTTGATCTCGTCCAGGATGATGATGTCGAAATGGCCGGAAAGAAGTTTTTCCCGGGCCAGTTCAATGGCGCACTGGGCATTGGCCCTGTGCTCGTGATAGGGGTAGGGATTCCCCTGGATGCCGCAGAAGCCTTTTCCGGTCTGGTGGAATTCCACCAACGGGTGGAGCCACTTCAGCCCCTCGATCTCGCCGGTATAGAGATCACCCTTCATGAACTGGATAATGCATACCCGCTTTTTGTGGCCCACGGCCCGGAGGGCCATACCCAGGGCCGAGGTGGTCTTGCCTTTCCCGTTTCCGGTCAGCACCACGATCAGCCCGACCTTGCTGTGCTGTTCCAGATGCTGCATTCCGGTCGCCGCCTTTCTCCCGGTCGCGACCCGCCTGTCGTTCACCGGTTCCGGCACAGGCGGCCCATCCCCTACGCCGCCCGCATCATGGAGTGCCCATGGTGACTATGCCCGCCCCGGGGGCCGTGGTGAGCGTGCCTGATCTTGACGTTCTCCAGGGACAGGGGCCAGAACTTGTCACAGAATTTCGTGATCGCGCTTCGCGCGAGTTCCAGCTCTTCGGTGTCGGCTTCTCCCCGCGCCTTGAGTTCGCCGATCTCTACCGTCAGGGAATTCAGTATGCGTTTCAGGATCTTTGCCCGCGCTTTTCTTATTTCGATGTTCATGGCCGAAACTCCTCATACAGATTTTCCGCCTTTTATTTCATTATATCCTATTTGGCCCCTCGGAAGCACGCCCCTGTTTTTTCCGGTACCCCGGCTGCGCTCGCTGCATGTATCGGCTTTTCGGCGTCTCGGCGCTTTTCAGGCATCGCCTGGGCTCAAAGGCTGCCTCGGGCTGAAAGGCTTGCCGGTGCCCACAAAGTGGCTGCTTACGAAGAAGGAGGGGTAATATTGGATCGTACCTTGAACATTGCCATTGACAGGGGACCACATAAGAAAAGCCCCCTGTCGGCGGCGCCGGCAGGGGGCTCTGGAAACGCCTGCCGCTCATGGCGGCAGGCTACCGTATGCAACCTTCTTTACAATGCGATACGGGACGAATCCTGAAGCGTTCGGTAAACATGGCAGATCCTCCTTTCTGTCGGATGTGGAATCGGACCGGATGCCCGATCCCCGGCTTGCCTCCGACGGGTATCCGCCTCCCTTGTGGGTGGCGCCCTCCCGCCGCTGCAATCTCTCACCATCAAGTCCGTTAAATTGTTACCTTTAACATCACAATTTACGTCAAAAAAAATCATCCGTTCCTGATATCTGCGATAATCTCCTCAAGGGTGATGCCTTTCAGGCTCTCTTCGACCGATAGCTGGGTCTTTTCCAGGACCCGTTCCAGGGATGCCTTGATATTGCAGCTCACCGGGCACGGCCTTTGAACGTCGTAGCCATGGATCGAAAAAGCTTTCGGCGCATCCACCGCCTCATAGATATCAAACAGCGAAATCTCGCTTGCCTTTTTTGCCAACGTACAGGTGCCCGCCTTACCGATCGTCGTATGGACCAACCCTGCCTTGGACAATTTTGCAAGTACCCTTCTTACGAAGCTGGGGCAGGTGTTCACACTCTGCGCCAGGCTGCCCGAGGTGATGTCCGCACCAGGTCGGTAGCCGAGCCCGGCCATGATATGCACCGCTATGGAGAACTGGATGTTGGTCGCCATTCAGTTACTTTATTGGTAACAGAATAAAAACGCAAGCATTATCTTTGCGCTCCTTGCGCAGGCCCGTACACAGCGCCTCTCCCCTCTTGTGCAACGGATGCGTAGCGCCTCCCCCTGTTGTTGTGCCCCTGAAAAAACAAAAACTCCCCGGGATCACCCAAGGAGTTCATAAACAACAGAAGTAGCATCCGGACGTTTCCTTTTATAAGCTTTTTGTTTCTTATAATCGGTTTTTTGTCCTTCTGCTGCTTCCTGATTTCAGTATACGCTTCTCAAGTAACAATGCAACGCCTATTTGTTTGTCGGACAGATGCAGTGGGCCGGTTTCGTGTCACCGACGCACACACTGGGGTGACATATCTCCTGCCTGGTCGATGCCATACCCGTTTTTGCCGTTGACGCCGTGCCGACGCTTGTTTCTTTCGCAGTTGTCATATCTACCACCTTCTTTCCCGCGAACCCGCTCTCTGTGCTTTCCTGATACATCACATTGTAGCAAAAATCGGCCTTGAATGCCTTCAAAATAGTGTACTGACCGGGATGACATCACCCCCTGCGGGAGATCTCGTCCAGGCTGCCGGCAATGACCGTTGCCGTGGCTGCCTGTTCCTCGGATGCGGTGGCGATCTGGGAGATCACATCCTTGATCTGGTCGATGGAAACCACGATGCCATTCAATGACTCTTCCACGTGCTTGGAGAGCCGCTCGCTGCCCTCCGCCTCGTTTTTGCCCTTTTCTATGGATGCCACCGCTTCGGCCGCACCCGCCTGGATCTCCGCCACCATGGCGCCGATCTTCTTGGTGGAGGCCATGGTACGGTCCGCCAGGCGGCGGACCTCGTCGGCGACCACGGCGAACCCGCGGCCCTGTTCCCCGGCGCGGGCGGCTTCGATGGCCGCGTTCAGGGCCAGCAGGTTGGTCTGCTCGGCGATTTCGTTGATCACGGTGACGAACTCGCTGATCTTCTCCGATTTCGCCCCCAGGTCGCCGACGATGCCGGCCGAGCTGCGGACGATCTCGGCCACGTTTCGCATCTCCCTGACGGCCTGATTGACGATTTTCTGCCCATCATAGGCGTTTGCGGCGACATTGGCTGCCGAATCCGAGGCATTGGTGGTGTTGCGGGCCACCTCGTTGACGGTCATGCTCATCTCTTCCATGGCCGTGGCGATCTGCTCGACCCTGGTTTCCAGGTAGTCCTTGCGCTCGATCTCCATGCGCTGATGCTCCACCACCGCCTTCTCGGCCGTGATGTCGCTCCAGCAGGCCATGTAGCACAAGACTTTGGAGGAATCGCTGGCGTCCCACACCGGATAGGCGGTCGTGCGCAGGGTAACGGCGCCGATGGGTATTTCGGCGGCATGGGGCAAATCCGTCCGGGGGCTGCCGAATATGCGACGGATGCGGGCAGGGTCCCTGTGGTACTGGTGGATGGAGTTGCCGAAGGCATTGCCCACGTCGGCCCCGCCCAGACCGGCGTTGAGTTCGTTGCGATGCCGGCCGAGCAACTCCTTGGCCCGCCTGTTCATATAAAATATCTTGTTGTCGGTCGTTGTATCGCAGAGCATGACGATATTGTCCACGTTGTCGAGCATCTGTTCCAGCCGGGAGATTTCGGCATCCTTTGCTTCGCTCTCCCGCTTGTTCGCGCCTCCCCAAAAAACCATGTTCGTGACCCCTTATGAAGGTAAAATTATTTCGATCAATCAAATCGTTTTAAACGATGATTTTAAGTCAATTTACAACTACTTCTTGTCCGGCCAATAGTTTCCCCCCACCAGGGTTGCCGTGATGCTGCCGATCTTGACCTTGGATTTCATCAGCACCGGTATGCGGCGTTCATCGTCCGTCAGCCAGATGTACATGTCGCCGGTGCGGGCGAAAATCCCTTCGGACTTGAGCAACGGCTTGATCACCACGGTCCTGAACCGCCCCAGGGGGGTTTCGACAACCTCCCGCCGCAAGACCTGTACTTCGGTGTTCCATAGCTTTTTGCAATCGAATATGTCGATGAAGTAGGAAGTGCCCACCTGGAGCGGAATGGAACGAAAATAGAAAAAGCTGGACAGGGTATCGTAGGTCCGCCTGGTGATGCTTTTGGTTGTTTCGCTATTTTTCAGCAGGTCCCTGGTGCGGACCTCCAGCTTCTGGCGGTCAAAGACCGCATCCTTCTGGAAACGGGTCCACCCCTCGCGGATACGCTCGCGGTACAACCGGGGCACCCCGATGTAGAGGGGTGGCGCACCCGAGATCAGCACCGATTCGATCCGGTCGTCCACCGGGAAAAAGACCCTCAGCCAGTCGGCGGATTTGGCCGTGGATACGATGTGCACCTCGTTGCCTTCATGGGTCACCTCCTGCACCGCCCGGCCGGCCGGGATGCCGGTATAGGATATCTCGAACTCCAGCCGTTCCGGCATCGGAAAGGCAGAGGCACAGGGGGGCAGTATCGCCAGCGTCGCCCATAACGACAGCACCACGACCAGGAAAACGGCACTTCCCGGTTTATTCATCGCTCGACCTCACTTTCACCACCCGCCCGCCTCTAGGCCTGCCCACCGGTGGGGGTGCTCTCAAACGCGTTGCGCAGCTTGTGTAACTCCTCCACTTCCCGCAGCTTGTCCCCCAGCCAGGCGTGGAAGACGCGGGCATTTTCATAACTCATCACCACGCCGGTGTCGATGAAGCGCACCATGCTGCCGGTCAGGCCTTCGGGTTCGACGCCGACTTCCCTGCCAATGGCGCCTTCGGGGGTGATCTCGTGGCTGATCGACTCGGGCAGGGGCTGGCGTTCCAGGTAGAAATGTATCACCATTTCGCCGCGGGGCGAGAAGCCCCCCTGGGCGCCATTGACATAGGTTGGGTTGTATCCGTAGTTGAAGATATACTTGAAGGTGATCTCGGGTTTCTTGGCGCTCATCCGCAGGCTCCTTTTCATGATATCCGTCATCCGGCTGCATACATGCCGTCTATGTCACTTACCACACCCGGCAGAATGAGGAAAAGAAAATCTTGCAAAATAGTCGGCCAGAGCCTATAAAAGACCAACAAAGTCTTGTTTTACAGGAGGAATTTCCGAGGATGAAAAGAATCGTTACCGTCCTTTACGCCATATCCGCAATGATTCTGGCCGGTTCCCCGCTGTTCGCCGCAGAGGCCATCCCGACCGTTGTCTTTGATCAGGGGCATGGCCAGCGTTTTACCACCAGCGACCCGGGCGAGCTCCAGCTTTCGAAGCTGGCGGATACCCTGCGGACCGCGCAGATCACCATTACCACGACCACCGCCCCCCTGAGTGACGACACGCTGAAAGGCGCCGCCGGCCTGGTCATATCCGGCGCCTTCAAGCCGCTCCAGCCGGAGGAGGTGGGGGCGGTTGCCCGCTTTGTGCAAAACGGCGGCAGGCTGGCCATCATGCTGCATGTAGCACCTCCCCTGGACAGCCTGCTGACCCGCCTGGACGTCGATTATTCCACGTCGGTCCTGCACGAACGCAAGAACGTCATCGACAAAGACCTGAATTTCCGCGTCACCGACCTTTCTGCCAGCCCGCTCTTTTCAGGGATCACCGGTTTCTCCGCCTATGGCGTCTGGGCGCTCAGGCCCGGCGCGTCGTCCAGCGCCATAGCCCGCACCTCCCCCGAGGCCTGGATCGACCTGAACGGCGACAAGGTCCTCTCCAAGGAGGACGCCGTGGGCGCTTTCGCGGTGGTTGTCACGGGCACCCGGGGAAAAGGCAGCTTTGTCGTCTTCGGCGACGACGCCATCTTCCAGAACCGCTTTCTCGACGACGACAACCGGAAGCTGGCAAGCAACCTGGGGACATGGCTGGCCAGGCGCTAGAGGCCCAGGGAGGATATTTCCGCTACTCCTCCGACGACCGGGTCCGCTACCACGTAACCGGGAGGGGCGGCCGTCATATCCTGTTTCTGCACGGCTTTGGCGCGTCGCTCCATACCTGGGACGACCTCGTGCCGTTTTTTCCGGAAAACGAGTACACGCTGCACCTGATGGACCTGAAAGGGCACCGCGATTCCGTGAAGCAATGCAGGGGCGATTACTCCGCCCTGCACAACGCCCGCATCGTCGGCGCCTACATCCGCTCCCTCGGCCTGGACGACATGACCCTGGTGGGGCACTCCTTCGGCGGACTGGTGGGGATGTGCGCAGCCCTGGAATGTCCGCAGATCTCCCGCCTGGTCCTGATCGGCTCACCCGGTTTCCCCCAGGACATCCCCCGCTTCATGCGTATTCTGAGCATCCCCTTCATCGGTCCGCTGTTCATGGCGCTCATGTCCCCCCGCCGACTGGCCCGCAAGGGCCTTGAGTCGGTCTTTTACCGGCAGGAACGGATTACGGAACGGCATATCGAGCGTTACGCCGCGGGCTACCGGGGACTGGCGGCTGCCCGCGGCCTGGCCGAAACGGTGCGGCAGCTGATACCGGACAATGTGGAGCAGATGACCAGGCGCTACGCCGGTCTCGCCATCCCGGTCCTGATCCTGTGGGGAGAGCACGACCGGATCGTCAAGCCGTGGCAGGGCCGAAAGCTCCGGGGGGAGATAGCCGGTTCCCGGCTCGTCACCATTGCCGACTGCGGACACAACCCCCATGAGGAGTTGCCGGAGCAGACCTTTGGCCTGATCCGCGCGTTCCTGGCCTGAGAGACCGGTTGACAGCCCCGGCCGGAGCTGTTAGAAAGACCAGACCCATCAACTATTGGAGGTGTCCCATGAAGAAGAACCTGCTCAAGGTCGCCATGACCGCTGTTTCGCTGCTGCTGGCCGCCAGCATCTCCTTTGCCGCCGACGCCAAAGCCCCTGCCAAACCTGCCGCCGAAACGACAAAGGCAAAGACGGACAGCGCCAAGGCCGCGCCCGCCGCAAAAGCGGAACCGGTGGACATCAACAGCGCCGGCGAAGCCGAGTTGAAGGCCATCCCCGGCATCGGCGACGCCTACGCCGCCAAGATCATCGTCGGCCGCCCCTACGCCAACAAGACCCAGCTCAAGTCCCGCAATATCCTGCCGGCTCAGGTCTACGAAAAGGTCAAGGATCGCATCATCGCCAAGCAGCCCAAAAAATAACCGTACGGCAACGGTGCAGCGCCCGGAAAAGGGGTGGCCACAGCGGCCGCCCCTTTTCCGTTTTGCCCGTACGGTAACGGTATGCCTTGACTTAATCGGCGAATATCTGTAGATTTGTTATTTTACGATAGCTGTAAGGAGTTGAAATGAAACCACTCTTTTTGAATCCCCCCACCTTCGAGGACTTTGACGGCGGTGCCGGGGCCCGTTACCAAGCCTCCCGCGAGGTGACCTCGTTCTGGTATCCCACCTGGCTCTGCTTTCCGGCCGGGATGATCGAAGGCAGCCGCGTGGTGGATGCGCCGGTGCAGAAATTCACCCTGGACGACTGCCTGAAGATCGCCAGGGATTTCGATATGGTGGTGATGTACACCTCCACCCCCACGCTGCCCATCGACATCGAGACCGCGCGCCGCATCAAGGAGGTCAAACCGGGCATCGTCACCGTCCTGACCGGACCGCACGTCACCATCCTGCCGGAGGAGTCCCTCAGGGCCGGCAAGGGCGCCATCGATATCGTCTGCCGCGGAGAATTCGACTATTCCACCAAGGAACTCTGCGAGGGGCGCGATTGGGAACGGGTGGACGGCATCAGCTTCCTGAAGGAGGGTGCGGTCGTCCACACCCCCGACCGGCCGCCGATCGCGGACCTGGACGCACTTCCCTTCGTAGCGCCGGTCTACAAGCGCGACCTGCCGATCAAGGAGTACGTCATCCCCCACTTCAAGAACCCCTACGTCTCGATCTACTCCAGCCGCGGCTGCCCGGCCCGCTGCATCTACTGCCTCTGGCCCCAGACCTTTTCCGGCCGCCAGATGCGCACCCGCAGCCCGCAAAACGTCTACGAGGAGATCAAGTGGATCGTGGACAACATCCCCGAGATGCGCGAACTTTCCTTTGACGACGACACCTTCTCCGCGGACAAAAAACACGCCCGCGCCGTGGCCGGGTTGATCAAGCCCCTGGGCATCTCCTGGACCATCAACGCCCGCGCCAACTGCGACTACGAGACCCTGAAGATCATGCGCGAAGCGGGCCTGCGCCACGTGGTGGTGGGGTACGAAAGCGGCAACGAGCAGATCCTCAAGAACATCAAGAAGGGTGTCACCAAGGAGCAGGCGATCCAGTTCACGAAAGACTGCCGGAAGCTGGGACTCTCGATCCACGGCGCCTTCATCATGGGCCTGCCGGGCGAGACCAGGGAGACCATCCGCGAGACCATCGAGTACGCCAAGATGCTGGACTTGAACTCCATCCAGGCCTCGCTGGCCTCACCCTACCCCGGCACCGAGTTCTACGACCTGTGCAAGGAACAGGGGTGGATCGCCTCGGACGCCTTCATCGACGATACCGGCCACCAGAAGTGCGTGATCAACTACCCACACCTCTCCAATGCCGAGATCTTCAACTCGGTGGAGGAGTTCTACAACAAGTTCTACTTCCGCCCGAAATACATCCTGCGCAGCATCGGCAAGATGATCGTCGATGGCGAGGAACGCAAAAAGCTGCTCAAGGAAGGCAGGCAGTACCTCGACTACATGCGCAAGCGCAAACAGGCTGCGGCCTGTAAATAGCGCGCACCGGCATGAAACAGCTCATCATCACCTCCGACGACTTCGGCCTCTCCCCCGGCGTCAACGCCGCCGTGGAGAAGGCTTGGCAGGACGGCATCCTGACCTGCGCCTCGATCATGCCGGGGGGTGCGGCGTTCGACGAGGCGGTGGCGATCGCCCGCCGCAACCCGGGCCTCCAGGTGGGCCTGCACCTGACCCTGGTCCAGGGCTCGGCCGTGCTGCCGCCGGAGAAACTGCCCGGCCTGGTGGACGCAGCGGGCACCTTCCGGGACAACCCCGTGGCTGCGGGCATGCGCTACTTCTTCGACAAGGGGCTCTACAAACCGCTGCTGCAGGAGATCGAAGCCCAGATCAGGCGGGTAAAGGATACCGGCATCCCCCTGACGCATATCGACGGCCATCTCAACATCCACCTGCACCCGACGGTCTTCTCGATCCTCGAAGAGCTGATGCCCCGCTACGGCATCACCAGCTTCCGCCTCTCCCGGGAGCGCCTCGTGCACAACCTGACCTTCGACCGCGAGCGCATCGCGGGAAAGGCCGTGGAACGGTTCATCTTCGGGGCGCTTTCCTCCCATGCCCGGTCGGCATTGAACCGCATGGGCATCCGCCATGCCTGCGAGGTCAAGGGGGTGCTCAACTCCGGACGGATGAGCGAGGCCTACATCCTCAACATCCTGGGCGGGTTGGGCGAAGGGCTGACGGAGATATACTTTCACCCCGGCATCCTGCCGGATGGCGAGATTACCCGCCGCATGCCGGATTACCACCATGAAGACGAACTGGCCGCCATCACCAGCCCCCGGGTCGGAGAAAAACTGGCGGCTTTAGGGATTGCATTGACCAATTATCGGGGAGACCGGAAGAACCATGCTTAAAACGCTGATTACCATGATTATGGCGGTCACGGCCGGAACCGTGGGCGACATCCTGCTGGCCAAGGGGATGAAGGAAATGGGGGACATCTCGGCCATGAACCTGCGGGGTATCATGGATGCCGCTTTCAAGGCCCTGACCACGCCCAAGCTCATCATGGGCACCGCCATGCTGGCCATCTTTTTCTTTCTCTGGCTGGCGGTCCTTTCCTGGGAAGACCTGTCGGTGGCGCTCCCCATGCAGGCCCTCAACTACGTGCTGGTGGCGTTCCTCTCCCAGTATTTTCTCCACGAGACCGTGACGCCCCTGCGGTGGGCCGGCACCCTGCTGGTCTGCGTCGGGGTGATGATGATTACGAAAAGCGGCGGGGCGTCATAGCCTTAGTTGAAAAACTCAGGTTGTTCAAAAATAGTCGGATCGTCGCACCCACAGGAAGCCCCGCGGAGGCGTAGCAGCGCTACGCCGCACAAGGGGGCTTTCGAGGACAGCGGCGAGATGGCTGTTTTTCAACAACCTGTTAGAAGCGCAAAGGAGAAAACCATGCTCGACGGAAAGACCATCGGTTTCATCGGCGGCGGCAACATGGCCGAAGCGATCATCAAGGGGCTCCTGGCCGGCGGACTTCCGGCCGCCTCCATCCTGGTGGCGGAGCCGGTTCCTCTGCGCAGGGATTTCCTCGCCGGCAAGTACGGCGTGGAACTTCACGAAGAAAACCTCGACGTGGTCCGCCGCGCCGGCATCATCGTCCTGGCGATAAAACCCCAGGTGGCGGCCAGCGTCCTGACGGGGCTCGAGGCGGCCATTTCCGCCGACAAACTGGTCATATCCATCATGGCCGGCATCTCCACCGATTTCATCGAAAAAACATTCGCCAACGGCGCCCGGGTCGTGCGGGTGATGCCCAATACGCCGGCCCTGATCCAGGGGGCGGCCACGGCGGTCTCCGCCGGCAGGAAGGCTACGCAGCAGGACCTGGAGATTGCCCGCGAGATATTCTCCCGGGTCGGCACGGTCGTCGCCATACCGGAGAAACAGATGGATGCGGTGACCGGCCTGTCCGGCAGCGGCCCGGCCTATGTCTTCGCCTTTATCGAGGCCCTGGCCGATGCCGGGGTCAAAAACGGCCTCCCGCGGGACATTGCGGCGCAACTGGCGGCGCAGACCGTGCTCGGGGCCGCCCGCATGGTGGTGGAAACCGGCGAGCATCCGGCATTGCTGCGGGAGAAGGTGACGTCGCCTGGAGGGACCACCATCGCGGCCCTGCATACGTTGGAAAACGGCCGTTTCCGGGGCCTGCTCATGGATGCCGTGGACAGCGCCTGCCAGCGTTCGAAGGAGTTGGCAGGGAAATAGACGGTCCCACCATACAAAACGGAACGGGCGGCTTGAAGGCCGCCCGTTCCGTTTTTCAGTGTATCCACATCCCTTATTCCGGATGGTCATTCCGCCTCGTCTCGCACGAACTGGAACGCCACCCCTTCATCCGTGACCCGCACCACCCGCGCCCTGAGCACCGGCGGCTCCTTGCCCAGCACCGACCCGTTGAGCTGCAGGTGCATCTCGGTATCGACCGGCGGCGGGGGCTCGAAGGCAACGAGGACAAATGCGCCGCCATCGCTGAAGTCCTTGGTGGTTGCCCGCTTGACCTGCTGGGTAGCGGGCCAGGTGACCTTGATGTCCAGCGGAGCTTCAATGCGTTCGCTCGCACGCGTGTTCTTCACCATCTCCCATCCCGTGCCGCCCACATCTGCCGGCGACCCCTTTCGGCGTAATCGTTATTTTGGCCCGGCCAAAGGCCGGTTTCGGGGAAGATTGACCTCGGGGGACAGGATCAGGTGGGGGGGAATCTCCTGCGCCCCCAGTATTCTGACCATCTGCTCAAAACCGCCCGCAATCGTGCGCAATTCCGAATCAGGCAGGACTTCCAGCCCCTTGACGAGAAGCCCCTGGGCCACCTCCGGCGATGTTGACACAACCCGCCGGCCGGTCTCCGTCAACCCCACGTGGACCACCCGCCGGTCCTTGCTGCACCGTTCCCTTTCCACGAGTCCCCGTTTCTCAAGCCGGTCGACGATCCCGACTATCGTGGCGGGGTGCAGGTACATCCTGCGGGCCAGCTCCGATACCTTGATCGGCGCATGTTCGGCAATCACCTTGATTGCCCACAGCTGCGGCCCAGTCAGGCCGGTCTCCCGCTCGACCTTCTTGGATTGCTCGTTGACCACCTGAAAGACGCGCCGCAGATTGTCAATGATTTCCGCGACCAGAATGGGGGTTGGCTCCATATGGCTCCTTTTGCACGGCATCTCGCCGATCATGCCGGCGTTGGTGGCACATGCCATGCCCTGGACAAGGTGATGTTCGCCGTGCCGATGGCAACGGCGGCCGGGAAACATGGCGCGGCACGAGATGGATCAATCCCTGCCGTCCGGCCCGGGGTCGCCGGCGGGCTTGTTGAGCGATTCATACAGGGCAATCTGCTCGGCCAGGGACAGCTTGCGACGGCAGCCGCCCCTGGCGCGGCAGAGCCGGCAACGGTCGTCGGAGCACCACTGGCAGTAGGTGCAATCGGGACAGGGGTGCTTCTTTTCGTCTTCCCGGGTCATGGGAGTTCAGTACACAACGTTCCGCTTGACCGCATTCCCTTCCAGAAGCTGGGCAAACGCCCTGCCGCTGTCCGCATTGACCAGCAGGTAACGCGGGAGCTTCATGACCGGGTCGCGGGGCGTGGCATGGCGGCGTTCGATGGTGAAGCTGGCCACGTATCCCGCGCTGGCGGCCTTTTTGATCAGGTAATCGTCGTAGATGCCGAACGGCCAGGCCAAAAGGTCAACCTTTGCCCCCAGTTCCGACTCGAGCTTGTTCTTGGACTTCAGCAGCTGGGTCATCACGAACTTCTCGTAGGCTTCGTTCGTGAGCTTCTTCCGGTCTTTCTTGAAATTCGGATGCCAATAGGTATGGGACTGGATGTCGAAGAGCCCCGTCTTCCTGAGCTCCCGCAGCTGATCCCAGGTCATGGCGTACTTTGCATTGGAGATGGCGGAGGGATAGGCAAAGATCGTGACCGGATAGCCATATTTACGGATGACCGGCAGCATGTCGCTGTACACGGACTTATGGGCGTCGTCCGCAACGATGACCACCGATTTGGGCTTGGGAGCCGGCGCCTTACCCAGGTAATGATCCACGAGGCGGCGCAGCGGGATGACGGTATAGCCGTTGTCATGCAGGTACTTCATGTGCGCTTCGAATACCGGCGTCGTGACGGTCATGCCGTCGGCAACCGTGGGGCCGAAACGGTGGTAGAGGAGGATCGGGACGCGGAAATCTTCGGCAGCAGAGGCGGAACAGGGGGCACACCAGAGAGAAACGGCCAACAACAGACTACATACAACACGCAGCAACATCATCATGCATCACCTTTCTAATTATATCAGCAGGTTGTTCAAAAATAGTCAGATCGTCGCACCCGCAAGAAAGACCTGCTTCGGCGTAGCAGGCCTACTCCGCCGAAGCAGCTTTGGCTGCGAAGGCCGGGCGCTACGCCGACAAGGGGCTTTCGAGGACGAAGGCCTGATGGCTGTTTTTCAACAACCTGCACAGTCCGGGAGATCAGCCCCTGACGATATACACGGAACAGGGGGCGCTGCTGGCCACCCGGTGGGAAACGCTTCCCTTGAGGCGGCGCTGGATGAACCCCTTGCCGGAGCTGCCGATGGCAATCACATCAATGTGTTCGTGCCGGGCGAATTCGATCAACTTCTCGGCCGGTTCACCGTATTCGACGATCATCTCCAGGGGGATATCGTGCTCGGAGGCGCATTTTTCCACAACATAGAATATGCGGCGGCGCAGGTCGTCCCACTGCTCCGTCTCGGTTACCGGGGCCGAGGGAACAAAATCGGTATAGGTTGCCGTCGGCGCATTGGGCAGGACCAGCATGGCGTATATCTGGCTCTTGAACTGGCTCTTGTTGCCGGCGGCAAGCCGGACCGCCTCCTCGGCGGCCTTGTCCGATTGCGGTGAACCGTCGATGGCGACGAGTATCTTTTTCCTCAGGTTCAGCATGCCGCACCCCGCGTGTTCTATTCATAACACTTTTTACGCGTCCGCTCTAATCCTGTAAATACGAATATAATGCAATTTTTAGGACTTGACAATTATAAAACATTATTCTACATTTATGGCGTTCAATCGCTTTTTGTGCCATTTCTTGAGGGTGTTATGATTTCTCATTAAATTTCACAGTCTTAATCCCCGCATTTTTTCATTATATCTTACTATACAGGGTACTGACCATGGCAAAGAAAGAAAAATCAGAGTATCTCATTCAGGCCGTCTCCCACGCCTTGGACCTGCTGGAGCAATTCCACGGCGAAACGGACGAACTGGGGGTCACCGAACTCAGCAAGCGCCTGAAACTCCACAAAAACAACGTGTTCAGACTTCTTGCGACACTGGAATCCCGTGGCTACATCGAGCAGAACAGGGTGACCGAAAACTATCGCCTCGGCCTCAAGACCCTCGAACTCGGCCAGACCTTCATCCGCCAGATGGGCCTTCTGCGCCAGTCGAAGCCGGTGCTGGAATCACTGGTCAAGGAGTGCAACGAAACCACCTATGTGGCCATCCTCAAGGACTTCAACATCATCTACCTGGATGCCGTGGAAACCGACATGACCGTCCGGGTCGTGCCGCGGGTCGGTTCGCGGCTGCCGGCCTACTGCACCGCCGCCGGCAAGGTCCAGATCGCCCACATGAGCGACGAAGAGCTGGAAAACTACCTCCCGACCAAAGAACTCACGCGTTACACGAAGAACACCGTCACCGACCGCGACCTCCTCAAGAAGCAGTTGAAGACCATTGCCGAGCAAGGCTACGCCATCGACAACGAGGAACTGGATGTGGGCGTCAAGTGCGTCAGCGCCCCGATCCGCGACTACACCCGCCGGATCATCGGCGCAGTCAGCATCTCCGGTCCTTCCATGCGCTTCACGGATGATCGCATGGACAAGGAACTCATCCCCCTGGTGACAAAGGCGGCCAAGGAGATATCCTCCAAGCTCGGTTTTCAATAACGGCACCAACCAACATATCCATGACGAGGGCGGCTTTCGGGCCGCCTTCTTCGTTTCCGCTTGAAGATGCACCCGTGGTTGGCTACTATCGGGCCTGGACCTATCAGGTTGTTCAAAAATAGTCAGATCGTCGCACCCGCAGTATAATCGCCACCGGCGATTATCGGTGACGAAGCACAGCGGAGTTCATCCCGCAGGGACAGAACCGGAACGGTTCTGCTAAAAGCCGCGAGGAGACGTAGCAGGCCTACTCCGCCGAAGCAGCTTTGGCTGCGAAGGCCGGGCGCTACGTCGCACGAAGTGACTTTCGAGGACGAAGGCCTGATGGCTGTTTTTCAACAACCTGTCAAAACGTTATGAGGTACGAACATGCCGACCTACAAAGTAATCGAACTGGGTACCGTCACCGAGGAAGCCATCGAGGAGACGCTCAACGAATGGACCGCCAAAGGATGGCGCTTCGACAGCATGCAGTTCGCCATGCGCGAGTCCAGCCGGCGGCCGAGCATGGCCTTTGTGCTGTTTACCCGGGAGCAGGCGGAAAAGGACGCACCATGAGCACACACGACGACACCCTCTATCTGATCGACGGCTCCTCCTACATCTACCGGGCCTATTACGCCATCCGCCACCTCTCCTCGCCCAGCGGCCATCCCACCAACGCCATCTACGGATTCATCCAGATGTTGCTCAAACTGATCAAGGATCATGATCCCAAGCACCTGGCGGTGGTCTTCGATGCCGGGCGGATCACCTTCCGTACCGAGATCTACCCGGAATACAAGGCAAACCGCGCCGCCATGCCGGATGACCTGCGCCAGCAGGTCGGGCCGATCCGCGAGGTGGTGCGCGCCTTCAACATCCCGGTCCTGGAACTGGAGGGGTTCGAGGCCGACGACATCATCGGCGCCCTGGCCGCCCGCTACAGCGCCGAGAACGGCAAGGTCGTGGTGGTGACCGGCGACAAGGACCTGATGCAGGTTGTGACGGAAAATGTCACACTATTGGATACCATGAAGGACAAGCAATCGGGCCTGGCCGAGGTGAACGAGCGCTTCGGCGTCGTTCCCGACCTGGTGCCCGACATCCTCGGCCTGGCCGGCGACAGCTCGGACAACATCCCCGGCGTGCCGGGCATCGGCGAGAAGACCGCCATCAAGCTGGTCCAGGAATTCGGCTCGCTGGACGCACTCCTGGAGCGGGCCGCCGAGGTCAAGGGGAAAAACGGCGAGAAGCTGCGGGAGTTTCGCGACCAGGCCCTCCTGTCGCGCAAGCTGGCCACCATCGAGCGCAACGTGCCGATGGAGTTCAACCTCGGGGATCTGGCGGCGCGGGAGCCGGACACCCCGGCCCTGAACGCCTTTTTCAAACAGTACGGTTTCACGACGCTCATCAAGGAACTGACCGGCCGCGCCACCCTGTCCGCCGAGAACTACCGGACCGTCACCACGGCAGCGGAGCTGGAGGCGCTGGCCGCGGCCCTGGAACAGGCCGCCGAGTTCGCCTTCGACCTGGAAACCACCAGCCTCGACCCGCGTTTGGCCGAGATCGTCGGCCTGTCGTTCTCTTTTCGCGACCACGAGGCCTGGTACGTGCCGGTGGGGCATGTCACCTCGCCTCCCCCCCACCCCCAGGAAGAGGGAACTTTGTTTTCCGCTCCCCCCCAGACGGACGGCGAAAGAGGAGCCGGCGCCACCTTCGCTCCCGGCCAGCTTTCCCGGGACACGGTGCTGGAACGCCTGGCGCCCCTGTTCCTGAACCCTGACCTGCGCAAGGTCGGCCAGAACAGCAAGTTCGACATACAGGTGCTGGCCAACAGCGGCGTCACGGTCAAGGGGGTCTGGTTCGACACCATGCTGGCCTCCTACGTGCTCAACCCGGCCCGCAGCGGGCACGGCCTGGACGCCCTGGCCCAGGAGCACCTGAACCACCGCATGATCAGCTACAGCGAGGTGACCGGGACCGGCAAGGGGCAGAAGAACTTTTCCCAGGTGGAGATCGAGGCCGCCTCCCGCTATGCCTGCGAGGATGCGGACGCCACGTGGCTTCTGCGGCAGAAATTCGGGCCGGCTCTGGCCGAGACGGGCCTCGAACGGCTCTTTCACACCCTGGAGATGCCCCTGGTGACGATCCTGGCCGACATGGAAAACCATGGGGTTCTGCTGGACAGGACGATGCTGAAGGAGCTTTCCGACGATTTCGCCACCCGCCTGTCAGGGCTGGAAGGGCAGATATTCGCCATTGCCGGCACCCCTTTCAACCTCAACTCCCCCAAGCAGCTGGGCGAGATGCTCTTCGAACGCATGGGGCTGAAGACCGGCAAGAAGACCAAGGGCAAGACCGGCTGGTCCACGGACAACGAGGTGTTGAGCGCCATGGCCGAGGAACAGGAGATCGCCCGGCTGATCCTGGATTATCGCGGCCTGACCAAACTCAAGTCCACCTACAGCGACGCCCTGGCGCGCCTGATCAGCCCCAGGACCGGCCGGGTGCACACCTCCTACAACCAGACCGTCGCCGCCACCGGCCGACTCTCGTCATCCGACCCCAACCTGCAGAACATCCCGGTCCGCACCGACGAGGGACGCCGCATCCGCCACGCCTTCATCGCCCCGCCGGGGCATGTCATCCTGTCGGCCGACTACTCGCAGATCGAGCTGCGCGTGCTGGCCCACCTCTCCGGCGACCAGGTATTCTGCCACGCCTTCGCCAACGACGAAGACATCCACACCCGCACCGCGGCCGAGGTCTTCGGCCTGTTCCCCGAGATGGTCACCACCGAGATGCGCCGCCAGGCCAAGACCATCAATTTCGGCATCATCTACGGCCAGGGCGCCTTCAGCCTGGCAAAGCAGCTGGGCATCGCCCGCAAGACGGCCGAGGAGTTCATCGCCGCCTACAAGGAGCGCCACAGCGGCGCGGTCGGTTTTCTGGACTCCTGCATCCGTCAGGCGGAAGAGACGGGATACGTCACAACCATCCTGGGGAGGCGGCTCCCCATACCCGATATCCACAGTGCGAACGGCAACGTGCGGGCCTTTGCCCAGCGCAACGCCATCAACTACCCCATCCAGGGCTCGGCGGCCGACATCATCAAGAGTGCCATGATCCGGGTAGACGGGCGGATACGGGCCGAGAGGCTGAAAAGCCGCCTGACCATGCAGGTGCACGACGAACTGGTCTTCGAGGTGCCGGAGGAGGAACTGCTGGCCATGGAACGGCTGGTGGATGAGGAGATGTCCCGGGCCGTGGAGATGAAGGTGCCGCTCAAGGTGGATATGAGCTACGGGAAAAACTGGAGCGAGGCGCACTAGTACCAGTTAACATTTAATATTTCGTTTATTAGCAGTATATGGCATACTGGCGTAACTCATTCAAGGAGGCCGCCATGTCGCCAAGATACCGAGTAACCCTTTCAGAGGAAGAGCGCA
>Ga0207857_1000088_pt1 | contig 28627 bp, 23 predicted proteins | sample LuqExpMetageno22_FD_187780 | JGI IMG/M metagenome (GOLD analysis project Ga0207857, IMG submission 187780) | Tropical forest soil microbial communities from Luquillo Experimental Forest, Puerto Rico - Sample 22 (SPAdes) | ecosystem: Environmental > Terrestrial > Soil > Tropical forest ... | reverse complement strand
ACTATCGGAGGAGACAATGGAACGTACATTTGCCATCATCAAGCCGGATGCCGTCGAGCGCAAGCTGGCCGGAAAGATTCTGGACAGGATCGAGGCCAAGGGCTTCGCGATTCGCGGCATGAAGAAGATCAAGCTGACCAGGGAGCAGGCGGAAGGCTTCTACTATGTGCACAAGGAGCGCCCCTTCTTCAACGACCTGTGCGCCTTCATGTCCCGCAGCCCGGTGATCGTGCTCTGCCTGGAGAAGGAAAACGCCATCGCCGACTGGCGCACCCTGATGGGCGCCACCAACCCGGCCAACGCCGAGGCCGGCACCATCCGCAAGGATTTCGCCATCAACATCGAGGAAAACTCGGCCCACGGTTCCGATGCGCCCGAAACGGCCGCCTTCGAGATCCCCTACTTCTTCAGCGCCCTGGAACTGGTGTAGTTCCCGGCATTCAGCCGTCGGCATGGAAAAGGCCCTTCGCGAGAAGGGCCTTTTTTGTTATTGATGCGCCCGTACCCTTTCTCTTGCCTCCCCGAGCGGATCGCCCGCCCCGTCCACCCAGTGGATGGCCACCCCGTTTTTCTCCATCCTGCGGAACCAGGTCTCCTGGCGCTTGGCAAAGTCGTGGATGGCGCTGTTCAGTCGCTGGAACATATCGTTTCGCGTCAGCTCCCCCCGCAGAAAGGCGCCCACGTAACGGTACTCCAGACCGTAGTAGTCGAGCCGTTCCCAGGGGATGCCCCGGCCGTGGAGTCCCCGCACCTCCTCGACCATGCCGTTCTCCAGCCGCTGTTTGAGCCGCTCCGTGATCCTGCGCCGCAATTCGGTACGCTCCCAGCGGATGCCGATCACCAGGGGCCGGATGGGGGGGAGCGGCTCCGGCGCCGTGCGCTGGTCCTGTTCGTGGCGGGCGATCTCGATGGCGCGGATGGTGCGCCGCCGCTCCGCCAGATCGGTGGTGTTGTGCTGCTCGGGCCGCAATTCCCGCAACAGGGCCGCCAGTTCGGCGTCACTCAGCAACGCCAGTTCCGCCCGCAGAACTGCGTTCTCGGGCACCTCCACCAGCCGGTAGCCCCGCAGGGCCGCGTCCAGGTACATGCCGGTGCCGCCGCACAAAAGCGCCAGGCGCCCCCGGGCGGTGATCCCCTCGAACGCCTCGATGAACAGGCGCTGGAAGGCGAACACGCTGAACTCCTCGCCGGCGTCCAGGATGTCGATCAGGTGATAGGGGATCGGGCCGTACTCGGACAGGTCCTTGCCGGAACCGATATCCATGCCGCGGAACACCTGGCGCGAATCGGCCGAGATGATCTCGCCGTCCAACTCCCGGGCCAGGGCAACGGCCAGGCGCGTCTTGCCCGAGGCGGTGGGGCCGAGGATGGTGAGGAGGTTGAAAGGGGGAGGGTTTGTCATGGTGGAGGGATAATATCAGAGTTCTGTTGTGTGGCAAAGTCCCGCGAAAACATTCCGGCTCCGGTGCGGTCCCGATGACATTTACAAACGGGAGTGATATGCAAATATATAGTTGCGTTTTAAGTAATGTAACGTTATATATTTTATAACGTGTTTAAAGTTATCACGCATGGGGGTTGTATGGAGAACATAACCGGTTCAGCCGTTACGGCGGGCAATTACCTGACTTCGCGCCTCTTCCTCGTTGATGAACTGCGAAAGCTTGTGCTCGGCCACTCTGTTATTATTGAGGCTCCCCGACGTTTTGGCAAGACCAGCGTTCTCAAGGAGTTTGTTCGACAGGAGGGCGCAAGCGGTGAGGGCAGCCGGTTTCATGTGCTGTTCTTGGAGCTTGAAGGTGTGTCGTCATTGGACCAATTCTGTTTCAAGCTCTACCGGAGCCTTATCGAACTGTATGTTGTTCGCCGTTGTGGAGAGTGGTTGAAAACTTTGATGCATGAAAGTTGGAATGCCATCGCTTCGCGAATCCCCTTTGTCGGCCTTCCGGAATTTGAGCTTGAACTTCGCGAAAAGACAAGAAACTCTGACTTCGCTACGTGGAAGGAGCGAATTAATCCTCTGCTGGCAGGGTTGAGCAAGCTGGATAAACGGGTCGTCATTGCTTTCGATGAATTTCCCGACATGCTGCTGAATTTGTCCGGCGGAGTTGAGCCGCTTGGGTTTAAAGGGGCAACGGACGCACTTACGGCATGGCTCAGGTCGGTTCGTCAGGAACAGCTGGGGGCGTCTCACTGCAGTTTCGTTTTCTGCGGGTCGGTGAATTTGCGCAAGACCCTGGAAGAGGCTGGACTCGGCAAGCGGATGAACGATGCCGAAATACTCCGCGTTCCGCCCATGAAGCCGGAAGAGGCCCGCCTTCTTTTGCAAGGCCTCGCAGGTCATTATGGTCTCTTGCTGGAACACGCCGCCCTCGACTTCATGGTCGATAAAACGGCTGACGGCCCTCCCTATTACGGTCAGGTTCTGATCAAAGCAGTGCGCGATAGCCGCCGCAGGGAAATCTCCTTTGAATTGCTGCAGGGAATTTATGACGCCATGTTACACAATGGCGACCACGATTTAAACCACTTCGATTCCCGCCTCGATGACTACATTCTTTCTCAACAAGAGTTGACCTGCTCACGCGTCGTATTGCGTACCCTGTGCGGCGATGATTGGCACGAACGGGAGTTGTACGATGCTGCCATTGCAGACACACGCCTGGACTACGCGACCTACCGCAAGGTCGTAGATCGCTTGGTTTATGAAGGTTATCTGAAGCGCGACACTGCCAATGCCGGTAAATTATCATTCATATCGCCGTTGCTTCGCGACTGGTGGGCATGCAAAGCGGGGGTGAAGTGATGTACGCATATAATCCACGCAAAAAATCATCAGAGGAATTGTCGCAATCGCTGGTCGGTGCCGACCGTTGGGATATCTTGAACGGCATCTTGGGCGAACTGGCCCTTAAAAAGGGTGAAAGCCCGAAACAACACTGGATGCTGGTGGGCGCACGGGGTATGGGCAAGTCGCATCTTTTGACCTTGCTGCATCACAAGGTGTGTGCAGATAAGAAGCTGAGCAAGCTTTGGATTCCGGTGCTGTTTCCCGAGGAAATCCGGATGGCGGGCGATCTGGCGAAGTTCCTGGAGCGTGCGATCAGTGAGGTGCAGCGGGACCTGGAAAGGGAAAAAAGTCCTGTTGCAGTTGATTTGAAGGAAAAGATTGTTGGAATTCGAACCATTAGACACGATGAGCGTGTCGAATACCTGTTCTCGCTGATGACCTGGATTCGGCGCGAAACCGGCCGCCATATCCTCCTGATTGCGGAAAACCTGCAACAGTTGTTGGGCAAGAAGATCAGCCTTATCGACCAGAAGAAGCTGCGGGCCTTTCTCCAGAGCGAGGATGCGCTGCTGCTGATCGGTTCAGCCACGACGATCTTTACCGCGCTCCATGACCACAGCCACCCCTTTTATCATTTTTTCCATATCCGCCGTTTGCAGGAATTGAGCTTTGAAGACATCAAGACCCTGGTCGGAAATCTTCTCAGCGGGCATGACAAGCAAGAGCGAACAAGGATAATGACGGAGAACGAGGCGCGCCTGAGGGTCATTCATTCCTTTACGGGTGGAAACCCGCGCATGGCGGTCTTTCTTTCCGATATCATCAAGACCGACATCAACGAAGAGATGATCCACATCATGGATCGGATTCTGGACGAGTTGACGCCCTATTTCGAGGCGATCATCAACGACACGCCGGAATACCTCCACGACATAATCAATACGCTTGCCGCCTTCGAGCCGGCTCAGAGTCCCAAAGAGATCGCCGAACATCTGGAGATGGAACAGGGGACCGTCCGCAACTACCTGAAGCAAGCCAAGGAGAGTGGTTATGTTCGGGTTGCGTTCAGCAGGGGCAAGTCGAATTATTATTGCCTGAACGAATATCTTTACCGGGCCTGGTTTCAGATGCGGGACAGCGGCCACCGCGAGGATATGCGCTGGTTGATGGAACTGATGATGTTTTTGTATTCCCGAGAACATATCTTGGCGGAAAAAGAACGGATTGAGAAACTCGAAATCAATGCTGGTAATTATTATCATCAACTTGTTATGCAAACATACGATTTTATGGTCACAAATCCGGCGTTCTGTGCGGCAGTTAATACCTGTATACAGCAACCAAATGTACGGGAGAATAAATCAGCTAAAGATCAGATGGCTGCCCTGATAGATCTGAGGATAAAAAATGTGAAAAAAGAAATAAAGAATAGAGTAGAGGAATTAAATAAAAGCGATAAGTTTAATAAGCGTGAATATATGAAAAAAGTAGTACAAATTATAATTGACTGCACAATTGATAAAAATGACAATAATATAAGTATATTAATATCACATTTGCTTGCCATTTCTTTATATTTTAAAAATACTTATGATATAAATACATCAGTAGATTACTATTCAAACAATATATTAAGTTTACAAAAAAATTATAAACATGAAATTTTAAGTGTAATTAATACTAATGTAAATATCGATAAATTAAATGGAATCGAATTGCTTGTATATGTAGCAATGGAAGATTATGACCATGCCTTAAATATTGTTCGTAAATTGAAGAATAAAATTGATAATAAAATAATTACGGCCTTTTTCTCAGTAATAAAAATACAGATTGTTTATCATGCAAATAAACACAATTATGATCAAATGTTTGCATCTTATGATGCCTTATTATCAATTTGCCAAGAAATTGGCCAAGATGATAAAGAGTTTAGTCTGTATTTTACATTGATAATATCGGAAAAAATTGGATTGATAACAGAAGAATCTATTGAAACGTTGATAAAGCATTCTATTCCTACAAATAAAAAAATATTTATTTTGGCCCAATTATGGACCTGTATTAAAGAACCTGACTCGGAATTAGCGCAAAAGCTTATGGCTGAACCACCCGTCAAAAAATTGATAGGCCAAATAAGGGCTGTATTGGATGATGCCGTAGAGCAAGAAAAACTTCCTTGAACCTGGAATCTTATGGCCTCATGATCGCTACGAACTCTTATTGAGTAGGCTAATTACTGATGCAGCCTCGTAAAGACCTTGGCGGCGATCTTGGGGTTCATCCCCTGTACCCCGGCGATCTCCTCCACGCTCGCCTCCTTGAGCCGTTGCAGGCTGCCGAAGTGCCTGAGCAGGGCGGTGCGCCGTTTGGCGCCGATGCCCGGGATCTGCTCGATGCCCGAGGCGGTCCCTTCCTTGCCGCGCAGGGTGCGGTGGTAGCCGATGGCAAAGCGGTGAGCCTCGTCGCGGATGGCCGCCAGGAGCAGCAGCGGGGCCGAGTTCTGGCGCAGCACCACCGGGTTCTTGCGTCCCGGCAGGAAGACCCGCTCGTCGCTTTTGACGATCGTGGCGGACTCCGCATCCCGGGCGGTGCGGCTCTTGGCCAGGGACACCAGGTCGAAACGGCCGGCCAGCCCCAGGCCGGTGACGATCTCCTGGGCCGCATTCAACTGGCCGATGCCGCCGTCCACCACCACCAGGTCCGGGAGCCCCTCCTTGGCCACCTTCTCTTCGCGGAACCGGCGGGAAAAGACCTCGGCCAGCATGGCGAAATCGTCCTGGCCCTGCACGTCGCGGATGCGGTAGCGGCGGTAGTTGGCCTTGTCCGGCCTGCCGCCGGAGAAGACGACGCCGCTCCCCACGGAGTGGCGGCCCTGGATGGTGGAGATGTCGTAACACTCGATCCGCTGCGGGAGGCGCGACAGGTGCAGGCGTTGCCGCAACTCCTCCAGCACCGCTTCGGCCGACGCGGCCGCCTCGTCCCGCTCGCGCAGGGCGGCCGCGGCATTCTTGCCGGCCAGTTCCACCAGTTCCCGCTTGACGCCCCGCAGGGGGTGGGCAATGACGACCTTTTTTCCCCTGGCCTCGCCCAGCAGTTCGGCCAGCGCCCCGGCCCCCTCGATCTCCACCGGCAGCAGGATCTCGGCGGGGATGAAGGTCTCGCCGCCGTAGAACTGGTGCAGGAACGAGGCAACCCCCTCGGCATCGTCCAACTCCCAGGTCAGGCTGAACAGACGGCTGCCGTTCAGCACGCCGCCCCGGATGAACAGGAGCGCCAGCTCCAGCCGCGCCCCGTCGCGGAAATACCCCAGGACATCGCTGTCCCCGCCCCCCCGCATGACCACTTTCTGCTTTTCCACCGTGACCTCGATGGAGCGCAGCAGGTTGCGCCAGCGGGCCGCCTCCTCGTAACGAAGGGCGTCGGCCGCCTCGGCCATGCGCCGCTTGAATTCCGCCACCAATTGCGTGCCTTTCCCCTCCAGGAACAGGGTGGCCCCCTCCACGAGGGCGGCATAATCGGCGACGGAGATCAGGCCGTGGCAGGGGGCGCTGCACTGGCCGATCTGGTGGTAGAGGCAGGGGCGCTTGCGGGCCATGCAGGCTTTGAGCGGGTAATGGCGCAGCGGAAACATGCGGGTGATCTGGCGCAGCACCTCCCGGGCCGCCGTGGCCGATGCATAGGGGCCGAAATAGCGGGCGCCGTCCCGGGGCACCTTGCGCACGATGCTGAAGCGGGGGAACTCCTCCCGCGGGTCGATACGCAGGGAAAAGTAGGTCTTGTCGTCCTTCAGGTCCAGGTTGTAGCGGGGATGGTGCTGCTTGATGAGGGTGTTCTCCAGGAGCAGCGCCTCTTTTTCCGTGTCGGTCAGCACCACCTCGATGTCCGTCACCTTGGCCACCAGGAACCTGACGTGGTAGCGTCCATCCCCGGTTGCGCCGAAATAGGTGCGCACCCGCTGGCGCAGGTTGCGGGCCTTGCCGACGTAGATGATCTCTCCCTTTGCGTCGCGCATCAGGTACACGCCGGGCGAGGTGGGCAGCTGCCGTATCTTGTCCTCCAGGTTCATGGGCATCATAGTACCGGCTTACGGGATTGAATGCAAAGCCCAACTTCAGAATCGCTGCTGCATAATTTATATGCATCTGCCTAAATATAGTGCATGCCGTTGCCGCTCTTGTTGTGTAATTGTATAATTATTGCAGTATGTTATATCTTTAGTGGTCTTTGGCAACATTTTTGCGTACATCGCTGAGTTTGCCCAAAGGCGGGCAGACGTGCCAAAATCGCAATCAGGTGTGTTTGAAAAAGCGGCAGCGGCGGGGTGCGGCCCTGTACTGCCGCCTTGATGGGCAACGACCTGGCGGGTACGGGCGGCATCACAGATTACCAACGGGGGTAGCGGGTATGGAGACCATGTCAACGGTGACTGGCCTGAAGAGTAGCGGCGATGTGCTTTTTCTGATGTTGGGGGCGGTGATGGTTTTTGCCATGCACGCCGGATTTGCCTTCCTCGAGGTGGGCACGGTGCGCAAGAAGAACCAGGTCAACGCCTTCGTCAAGATCCTTACCGACTGGTCGGTTTCGACGGTCGTTTACTTCGTGATCGGTTTTCCGATCGCCTATGGCATCTCCTTTCTGAAACCGGCCGAGGAGCTTTTGGGCACGACCCAGGGCTACGACCTGGTGCATTACTTCTTCCTGCTCTGTTTTGCCGCCTGTATCCCGGCCATCATCTCCGGCGGCATTGCGGAGCGGGCCAAATTCTGGCCCCAGGTAATCGCCGGAGCGATCTTCGCCGGGCTCTCCTACCCCCTGTTCGAATCGCTCATCTGGGGCAAAAACAGCTCCCTGCTGCAAGGAATCTTTAAAAGCCTCGGCGGGGCCGAGTTCCACGACTATGCCGGATCGGTGGTGGTGCATTCCATCGGCGGCTGGATCGCCCTGCCGGCCGTGATCGTCCTCGGCCCGCGCATGGGGCGCTACATCAAGGACAAGTCCCACCCGCTGCCCATCAGCAACATCCCCTTCCTGGCGCTGGGCTCCTGGATACTGGCGGTGGGGTGGTTCGGCTTCAACGTGATGAGCGCCGGCAATCTGGAAAAGATCTCCGGCCTGGTGGCGGTCAACTCCCTGATGGCCATGGTGGGCGGGGTGATGGCGGCCCTGGTGGCGGGCAGGAACGACCCCGGCTTCGTGCACAACGGGGCTCTGGCCGGCCTGATCGCCGTCTGCGCGGGCAGCGACATCATGCACCCCCTGGCTGCCTTCGTGGTGGGATGCGTGGCCTCGGTCATATTTGTCTATGGCTTCCACTATGAGCAGGAGGTCCTGAAGATCGACGACGTCCTGGGCGTCTGGCCGTTGCACGGGGTGATCGGCTCATGGGGCGGCATTGCCGCGGGCATCTTCGGCCAAAAGGCCCTGGGCGGCATGGGGGGGGTCACGTTTGTCTCCCAACTGGCCGGTACCCTTTCGGCCATCGTCTTCGCCCTGGTCAGCGGATTCGTGGTCTACGGCGTCCTCGGCAAGACCGTGGGGATCCGCCTCAGCCAGGAGCAGGAGTTTGCCGGTGCCGACCTGGCCATCCACAAGATCGGCGCTTATCCCGAGGATCATGTCCGCTGACCGGCGGAATCGTGGTCGGCTCCCTGCCGCGGGGAGCCGCCTAACACATGGAAATAACCTTTTCTTTCGTTGACAAGGCCACGGAGAGATGCTATCTAGAAGGCTATTTTACCTGACATTTCGCAGCTCTCCGTGCGCCATTGTACCGCGCATCGGCCAAGAAGAGGTTACGTGCCGTGATTTCTATGAAATTTTGCCGCAATATCCTGTTACGGTTTCTCCTGGTAGTGGCAATTATTTCATCGTTCCTTGTCCCCCCCGGGTTCAGCCAGGAAACCGAAGACTCCCAGATCTTCATGTCGGGCTTCAACGCCTACCAGCAGAAGAATTACCCCGCCGCCATCAAAAGGATGAACGAGGTGCTGCAAAAGTACCCCGATTCGCCCCTGCGCGACATGGCCATCTTCTGGCTTGCCCGCTCCTACTTCAAGAACGGCAATCTCCAGGATGCCGCCCGCTATATGTCCCAGTTCGCCAAGGAGTATCCCGATAATCCCTTGAGGGCGACCGTGGAGGATGAACTCCTTGCGGCAACGGCCCGCTACGACAAGGGAGAGTCGCTGCCGGCCGGCGAAGCGCCCGCCAAACAGGCGCAAGCCCCGAAGGCGAAACCGGAAGTGGCGCCTGCCGTTCCAGCGGCGGAAACGGAGCGCCTTGCCAAGCAGCAGGCCGATCAGGAACGCCAGGCTGCCGAGAAGGCTGAGCAGGAGCAGCAGGCAAAGGAGCAGGCGACCAAGGCCGAGCTTGCCAAACAACAGGCTGAACAGGACCGTCTCGCCAAGCTGAAGGCCGAGCAGGAGCGCATGGCCGCCGAGAAGGCTGGACAGGAGCGGCTGGCGAAGGAACAGGCAGCCAAGGAACAGCTCACCAGGCAGCAGGCCGAGAAGGAACGCCTCGCCAAACAGCAGGCCGATCAGGAGCGCATGGCCGGCGAGAAGCTGGAACAGGAGCAGCAGGCCAAGGAGCAAGCCGCCAAGGATCAGCTTGCCAAACAACAGGCTGAGCAGGAACGCCTTGCCAAGCTGAAGGTCGAGCAGGAACGCCTGGCCGCCGAAAAGGCCGAGCAGGAGCGGCTGGCTTCGGAACAGGCAGCCAAGGAACAGCTTGCCCGGCAGCGGGCCGAGAAGGAGCGCCTTGCCAAACAGCAGGCGGACCAGGAGCGCATAGCCGCCGAAAAGGTTGAACAGGAAAAGCTGGCGCAACAGCAGAGCGCGCAGGAACAGGTGACCCAGGAAAAACAGGCGGCCGAACAGGCGGAAATAATGCGCGCCGCCCGGGACAAGGCCGAACAGAAGCGGCAGGCCATTCTCAAGGAGGAAGAGGCGGGCAAGGCCGCCGAGCAGGCGGCACAGCAGCGCCAGACGGCCGTACAGTCCGAGCGTGAGCTCCTGGCGAAACGGAAGGCCGAAGAAGAGCGTGCCGCTGCGGAGGCTGCCGGCGCAGCCGAAGCGGACAGGGCCGCGCAACGACAGGCGGCCGCCAAGGCGGAAGAAGCTCGCCAGATCCGGAATCGCCAGGCAGAGGAAAAGGCGCGCGCCGAGAAGGCGATGCTGCGCGAAAAGGCCATTGCCCAGTACAAATCGATCATCGAGAACTATCCCGGCAGCAGCGCTGCCGTCACGGCTGCCGCCAAGCTGAAGGACCTGGGGGTTGCGGTTGCCCTGCCGCCTCTGGCCGCTGCTCCGGTTGAACACCAGGAGAACGCGCAGGTGCTGAGATTCGAGGTGGGGCAGTACGTCGGCTTCGAGTTCAACCTGCTGGCCCAGCCCAAGGCATACGAGGTCGCGCAGCGAAACAGCATACCGTTCGAAGTCATCAACCGGGGCAACGGCAGCGATTCCTTCAGCCTGGAATCCGCCTTCCCCGCGGAATTCAAGGCCGGGTTCGCCGCAGCCGGCGCGCCTGAAAAGGCCATCAGGGAAACGCCGAAACTGGCGCCCGGCGAGGTGTTCAGGGGGATCGTGAGTTTCGAGATCCCGCCGGCCAGCATCGACGGGCTGAAGATCACGTACCCCGTCAAGGCGGCTTCTACCCTCATGGCCGAGGCGAGCCAGTCGCGGGAAGTGGCCATGACCGCCTCGGCCCCGCTGCTGCGGGCCGTGCTGAAGGCCGATAAGACGCACCTCCTGCCGGGCGGGCAGGTTGCCTACCGCATCGTCGTCCTCAACATCGGGACCATGGCCGCCAGGGATGTTACCCTTAACCTGAATTACCCCCCGCAGCTTGAGCCGCTCGATCATTCGACTACCGGGTTCAAGCAGGGGATGAAGTCCGTCATGATCAGCGACGGGCTGCAGATCAAATCCGGCGAAAGCAGGGAATTCAGCGTTACCTTCCGCCTGAAGGACGATTCCCTTGCCGGCCAGGAATTGATCACCCGGGCCGAGTTGATCAACAACCCGCTCAAGACCACGGCGGCCTTTGTCTCCAACGTGGCCTACATCGACCCGCAGCATGGCATCGCGGTCCGCACCGCCTCCGAAGAGCGGCTGGTGGTCATCCCGGGCCAGACCACCACGATCCCGTTCGTCGTGACCAATACCGGCAACGTGAGCGAGAAATACCGGATTGCGGCCAGCCTGAAGTCCCCGCAGGAAACGGTGGTCATCTACCACGACATCAACCGTGACGGCATCCGTCAGGCGAATGAGCCGGCCATCACCGAGATCGGCCCGTTGGCGCCCAGGGAAGAGGCCGCCATCATCGTGGAGGTCAAGACCCCGCGGAGCGTCACTGACGGGACGGAAGGCAACGTTCAGCTCAGCCTCACGCCCGAAGGCGACACGGCCCGCCCGGCTTTCGCATCCGCCCATCTGTTCTATTCGCGCCCGGTGCTGAAGATGGCCATCGCTGCCCGCGACGGTCGCCTCAAGCCCGGAGAGGTGGCCTCCTTCGACCTGACCATCACCAATGGCGGCTCCAACCTGGCCCGGATAGTGGAACTCCAGAGCACCTGGCCCGAACAGCTCGAACTGGTCGGCGCCGATCCTTCCAACAGCTCCGTTTCCAATGGGAATATCCTCTGGAAGTTCAAGGAACTGGGCGCAGGAGAAAAGAAGGCCATCAAGGTTTCGTTCAGGGTCAGACAGGGCATCGGGGTGGGAACGAATATCCAGGTCAGGAATATCCTGACCTATGAAGATCAACTGGGGAACAGGTACTGAACATGGCGCGACGCCCATGGGGAACTGCTGTTGCAGCGCTGATTTTTTCGCTGGCCGTACCGGCCTGGGGTGAGCAGCACTACCTCTATTCGCCCAAGCCTGTCGGCCCGGAGGAACAGGGCCAGGGAAAGGACGGCATACTGGTCCGCGAGGTGCCGGTGGAGAAGGGGGACACCCTTTCGGGCATTTCGCGCAAGTTCAGCGGCCACGGCTCCTACTATCCCCAGATACTGCTCTTCAACGATGTGAAAAACCCCAATCTCATCTATGCCGGCTCAACCCTCAGGGTCCCGGTGGGAAAAGGCCCGGCAGCGGAAACCTCCGAGGCGGCGCCGGCTCCAGCCGCCGGGAAAAAAGCCGGCCGGCACGCGAGGAGAAAGAAGACGTCCCACGCTGCTCAGGCCGCGCCGTCCGCCGTGGTGCCATCCCGGCGCAAGCAGCCGGCGGCCGGCAAGGCCCCATCCGGCGATCAGACCATGGAACTTTCCCCCAGCGACCTGAAACGGTTGGGCAGCGGGCCGGAGAAGAAGGCTGAGGCTCGGAAAAAGGCCGTGCCCGAGGCACGCAAGCGTACCGTCGAGATTCGGCAGAAGGCCAAACCATCGGCCGGCGAGGAGCGCGTGGTCACCAGAAAAGCTCCCGTGTCTTCTCCGGCGGCAACGGGCGAGGAGGCCGGGCAGAAGCTGTTCGCCCAGGCGGTCAAGGCCTATCGCCAGGATGACTTCCGCACGGCACTGGACCTGTTCGACCGTTTCCTGGCAGCCAACCCCGGCTCGCCCCTGGCCGCCGATGCCAGCCTTTACAAGGCGGAGTGTTATCTGAAACTTTCCAATCAGTAAGAAGTAAGAGCGCAAGCAACGAAAAACACAAACCGCCGCCGGCTTCCTGCCGGCGGCGGTTCTTTTTTGCAACACATCACCTCTTCCTTTCAACCTGGAAAAGGCCGTTCACCACAAAGATACAAAGAACACAAAGCTGCACAAGGAATAATTTCAGTCAGTTATATGACGATTTCATGATTGGCTGGACTCGCCTTTTGGGTGAATACCTTTTTGCCGCCGACTTTGTGAATCCTTTGTGCTCTTTGTGCCTTTGTGGTGAATAACTGCCCTCTTTGGGGTTCAATGCCCCGAAGCGAAAAAATCGAGGGTCAGGGAGGGGGGCTGTACGCTACTGCCACGTCATGACAAAGGCGCGCAGGCGGCCTCCCTGCTCATCGCGATAATACACCACCTTGAGGTTGTCGGCGATGCGGCCGCGCTGAATCTCGTAGCCATCCTTCTTCTCGGCTGATTCAAGGACAAAGGCGGGTTTTTTGACCACCTGGCGGAGCACGCCCTTCATGAATGATTCAGGCACCCCTTGTCCGCCGCGGTCGATCACCTGGATGGCCTTGATGGACTCCTTTTCGCGGAACACCTTGAACTCGGTGACCTGCCCCTTGTAGCGCTCCCATCCCGGATTGGCGGCGCTGTACTGCTTGTCCATGCCGTAGCGGGGGATGAAATCCGGCAACTTGCTGGGGCGTGCGCCCGCCCGGGCCGGGGTGGGCGTCTCCTTGCGGTTGCCGGCTATGTCGGACAGGACCGCCTTGTCGCTCAGTTGGGTCGCGGAATCCCCGCCCGTTTTCGGGGGGGCGGCGGCAGCCGGGGTCAAGGGGGAGGCGGCCGGCTTCTGTGCGGCGGCAACCGGCAGAGATGCGACCGCTGCCGGCGGCTGTGCCGGAACAGCCGGCTGGATGGCCGGCTTCGCTTGCTTCGCCGGGGGTTCGGGAGTGACGGCGACCGGCTGCTGCTCGGGCTTGCGGTTCTGGATGACCGTGACAACCACGGCGGCGACCAGGACCGGTGCCAGCCAGAGCAGGAAGGAGGAACGCCTGGAGAGCTTTTTCTCCGGCTCGACCGTCTCCAGGTGTTCCATATCCCATCCGGTAAAGGGCTGCCGGGCCGGCTCCGGGGGAGGTTCCGGTTCCTGCATGTTCTCCACGGCGCTGTCGAAAGAGCTCGTAAATTCCGAGTAGACCTTGACCCGTGAGCGGGGGGCATAGGTGATGCCCTGGTCCACAAGGGACGGTTCGGCAGGTTCGGCGGGAGCGGCGGGAGCGGCGAGTTCGGCGGGCGGCGCGGCGATGGCCAGGATGTCCTGGGCGGGCGCCGGTTCCTGCACCGGCTCGGCAGCGGGTTCTGCGCTCTCCTCCGCCACCGGCGGCGCCGGGGGAGCGGCGGCGGTCGCAACGACATCCTCCACCGCCAGGGCCGCTTCCAAGCTGCTCCGGCCTTTCTGGGGAGCAAGGGTGGCGACCGTGCGTCTGATGGTGTCCAGGAGCGCCTTTTCGTCCAGCGAGGTATCGATGTGCCCCTGGTAGAGCTTGATGGTGTCGGCGCTGACCTGAGAGGGGGTGCTGAGCAGCACGAAGCGGCTCCGCTTCCTCCCAAGCTGCTTTTTGAGGTGCATCAGCAGGATGTCGGCGGAAAGCCCGGAGAGATGGGTCTGGACAAAGACCATGGCCGGCTTCCGGGCGATCAGTTCCTCACCCCCCTTTTCAAGGCTGGATGCCGTGCGCAGCGTGATGCCCTTGTCGTCCGCGAGCCGGTTGAAGATCTTCCTGAGGCGCGGTACATCGGTTATCAGCAGCAGGTCGGTCACGTGGTCTCTCCTAATGCAGGTTGTTGAAAAACAGCCATCTCGCCGCCATCCTCGAAACCCCTTTTTGCGGGTGCGACGATCTGACTGTTTTTGAACAACCTGAACTTTTCAATAAACTTCCAAAAAAGTTATTCTACGGCATGAACTATGCGTAATCAACAGGATTATTGGCCTCCCCGCCGCAAATGTGCCTTGCGCCGGAGAGGGGTAATCATGTATCGTAGACCCAGCAATGAACTCAACCGAAAGGTGTGCCGATGCTCGATTCACGGATTCTCGGCGAACTTGCCGCCATAGTGGGGGCGGAAAACGTTCTCACCGATAAGCAGGATATGCTCTGCTACTCCTATGATGCCACCCAGATGGAATTCCTGCCGTCGGCCGTTGTGCATCCCGCGAACGCCGCTGAGGTGTCCGCCGTGCTCAAGCTGGCCAACCGCGAAGGGTTCCCGGTGTTCCCCCGGGGCGCCGGCAGCGGGTTCTCGGGCGGCGCGCTTCCCAAGGCGGGCGGCATCGTGCTGGTCACCACCCGCATGAACCGCATCCTGCGTATCGATACCGAGAACCTGATCGCCGAGGTGGAGCCGGGGGTGGTCACGGAACTGTTCCAGCAGGAGGTGGAGAAGCGGGGCCTGTTCTATCCGCCTGACCCGGCCTCCCTCAAGTTCTCCACCCTGGGGGGGAACGTGGCCGAGAACGCCGGCGGCCCGCGGGCCGTGAAGTACGGCTGCACCAAGGATTTCGTCATGGGGCTGGAGGTCGTCCTGCCGACCGGCGCGATCATCCGCACCGGCGGCGAGACCTACAAGGGGGTGGTGGGCTACGACCTGACCAAGCTCCTGTGCGGCAGCGAGGGGACCCTGGGGATCATCACCCGCATCATCCTCAAACTGCTTCCCTCTCCCGACGCCAAAAAGACGATGCTCACCATCTTCGATTCCATCGACGGGGCGGCCAAGGCGGTGTCGGCCATCATCGGCGGCAAGATCATCCCCACCACGCTGGAATTCATGGACCACGCCACCCTGCAATGCGTCGAGCGCCGCTTCAACCTGGGGATACCGCCCGAGGGGCGCGCCGTGCTGCTGATCGAGGTGGATGGGGACCGGGACCTGATCGAGAAGCAGGCCGGACAGATCCAGGCGATCATCAAGCCGCTGGGGCTGGTCCAGTTCCGTGCCGCAGAGAACGCCGCCGAGTCGGAGCAGCTCTGGAAGGTGCGCCGCCTGGTGTCGCCGTCCTTAAGGGACGTCAATCCCGACAAGACCAACGAGGACATCGTCGTGCCCCGCAGCAAGGTGCCCGACGTGATCAGGCGGATCGAGGCCATCCAGCAGAAATTCGACGTGCCCATCGTCAATTTCGGCCACGCCGGGGATGGCAACATCCACGTCAACGTGATGATCGACAAGCAGGTCCCCGGCATGCAGGAACGGGCCGAGGGAGCAGTCAGGGAGATTTTCCAGGCAGCCCTGGACCTGGGGGGGACCATGTCGGGAGAGCACGGCGTGGGGCTTTCCAAGGCGCCTTATATCGAACTGGAGCTGACCCCGGACCAGATCGCGACCATGAAGGCCGTCAAGCACGCCCTGGACCCCAACAACATACTGAACCCGGGCAAGATGTTTCCCTGGGAGGAGAATGCCCATGCCGCACGATAGCGGTAAGGAACGTCAGGAGATCTCGCTCGTCGGGCGGATACTGTCGCTGGAAACCATGCTGCTCATGATGGGGGTGGCGTCGCTCGTCTACGGCATCGTCAAGGGGGTGGAGACCAGCATCCTCTGGGGGATCATCATCATCCCCGGCGTGTTCATCCTGATGAAGGTCCGCAGGAAGGACTGGCAAAAACACTGGCAGGATCTGGAGGCGGAGCAGAAGGCCCGCACCGGGCAGAAAGAGCCCCCTTCAGACACGCCGCCGGAGAAGTGACCGTTATGAACCATGGAGCAATCGTTCTTGCCTCAGCTTCGCCGCGCCGTACGGAGCTGATGGCTCTGGCCGGCGTCGAATTCACGGTGGTTGCGGCGGATATCTGCGAGGATGCGCTGCCCGGCGAGAAGCCGTCCGAACATGTCATCCGCCTGTCGCGGGAGAAGGCCGATGCCGTGGCGCGGACAACGGCCGGCCGTTTCTTCATCGGGGCCGACACCGTGGTGGTCCTGGATGACACCATCATGGGGAAGCCTGCCGACGATGCCGATGCCTACCGCATGCTGACCGCCCTGTCCGGCAGGAACCACGAGGTCATTACCGGCTTTACGGTCTTCGACAAGGTGAGCGGCATCCACGTGAGCCGGAGCGTGCATACCGAGGTGAGCTTCCGCAACCTCGCGGAACAAGAGATCCGGGACTACATCGCCAGCGGCTGCCCCATGGACAAGGCCGGGGCCTACGCCATCCAGGGGGGCGCCGTGCATTTCGTCCGCTCCATCTGCGGGTCGTACACCAATGTGGTCGGCCTGCCCATGGCGGAGTTGTACGAGGTGCTGCAGACGGTCGAGGCCCTGCCCTAAGAGGTTGTTGAAAAACAGCCATCTCGCCGTCGTCCTCGAACGCCCTTTCGTGCGGGCGAGACGATCTGGCTATTTTTGAACAACCTGAGTTTTTTCAACAAACTGCAAATGATCCGGGAAATACCGCCATGTCGATCGCACAACGCCTCAACCAGATACGGTCGCGGATTGCCGAGGCCGCCGCCAAGGCGGGCCGCGATCCCCGCACGGTGCGCCTGGTGGCGGTTTCCAAGACCCGCCCCCCGGAGGATGTCGTGGAGGCTTGCCGGGCGGGGCAGGTCATCTTCGGGGAGAACTACGTCCAGGAACTGGCCGCCAAGGCGGCCGGGATGACGGAACCGCTGGAATGGCACTTCATCGGCCACCTCCAGAGCAACAAGGTCAAATACCTGGCCGGGCTGGTGACCCTGGTCCACTCGGTCGATCGCCTCTCCCTGGCCGAAGAGATCAGCCGCCAGTGGGGGAGGCTGGGGCGTTCCTGCGACGTGCTGGTGCAGGTGAACATCGCCGGCGAGGCCACGAAGTCGGGCACGACCGAGGCCGAGGCGCTCCAACTGGTGCGCGGCATCGCCCTCTTGCCCAACGTCAGGGTGCGGGGACTCATGACCATGCCCCCCTTTTTCGACGACCCCGAGGCGGCCCGCCCCTATTTCGCGGAACTGAAGCGACTGTCGGAGCGGATCGCCGCCGCAGCCATTCCCGGCGTGGAGATGGGGGAGCTTTCCATGGGCATGTCCGGCGACTTCGAGGCCGCCATCCAGGAGGGGGCCACCCTGGTGCGGGTCGGCACCGCCATCTTCGGTGAACGCTGATGCCCGGCCCCGCTGCACGGACCTCCGTGGCGAAGCCCCTGCGGATCGCCCTTCTCTCCCTTGCGTCGCTCCTCCTCGCCAGCGTCACCCTTACTCCGCTTTTTTCCTCCTTTGAGCTGAAATCCTTTGACCTGCTGTCGCGCCTGCTCAACCGCGACCAGGGCAGCTCCGATATCGTCATCGTCCAGGTGGACCAGCCGAGCCTGGACGCCCTGGCCGCCGAAGGGATCACCTGGCCCTGGCCGCGCCAGGTCTACGCCCCGGTCTTCGAACGGCTCGCCCGGGCCGATGCGGTCTTCGTGGATATCCTGTTCACCGAGCCCTCTTCCTACGGCGAGGAGGACGACCAGGTCCTGGCTGCCGCCGTGGCCAGGGCCGGCAACGTCATCCTCCCGGTCTTCGCCACCGCCAACCAGCGGGAAAACGACGCGGCCGGCCGGGCGTTCCTCGACCGCATGGCCGTCAAAGGCCTGCCCGCCCCCGCCCCGGCCCTGCCATCGGCCATCACGCCCATCGCACCCCTGGCGCGCAGCGCCCACGGCGGCGGCAACGTCATGATCAGGCCCGACCGTGACGGCGTCTACCGCCGCCTGCCGCTGGTGTTCCAGGCCGCCGGCCGCACCCTGCCGCACTTCGTGGTGGGGCATCTCCTGGAACGTCGGGTGGTCTCCGTACGCGACGGCCGGCTGGTGCGCGGCAACGAGCCGCTCCCCCTGGACGGGGGCGCCCTGCTGCCCCGTTTTCCCCGCGGCCCGCAACCGTACCAGGTCGTATCGATCCGGGAGTTGATCCGGGACGACGGCCCAACCCCCTATCCGGCCGCCTGGTTCAAGGGGAAAAAGGTCTTTCTGGGGCTGACCGCCGCCGGCCTCTACGACCTCAAGCCCACGGCCGTATCGGCGGTTACCTCCGGCGTACAGGTCCACGCCGCCACCCTCGACGCCCTGCTGCACGGCAATTTTCTCAAACGGGTGCCGGACGGCCTCTCCATCGTCTTCATGGCCGCCATTGCCGCGGCGGCCTGCGCCTTCATCCTGACCCACACCTCCATTGCCGCGAACCTGGCGCTTTTGGCCGGCCTGCTGCTGGCCTCTCTGGGCGTGCCGGCGCTCCTGTTCAGCCAGGGACTCTATCTGCCGCTCATCCCTCCCCTGGCCGCCCTGGCGGTTTCCTTTGCCGCCGCCTCCACCCACAGTTACGCCACCGAGGGGCGCGAGCGCCGTTTCGTGCGGCGCGCCTTTTCCCAGTACATGGACGAAACCGTCGTGGTCCACCTGCTGAAGCATCCCGAGCTGATCAAGCCGGGCGGCCAGCGCAGGCGGGTGACGGTCTTCTTTGCCGATATCGCCGGCTTCACCACCATTGCCGAACAGTTTCCGCCGGAGGAGACGGCCCTCATGCTCCACGACGTGCTGAACGCGATCAGCGAAGAGGTCATCGGCCACCAGGGGGTGATCGACAAGTATATCGGCGACTGCGTGATGGCCTTCTGGGGGGCCCCCCTGGACAGGCCGGATGCCGGGCGCAGCGCATGCCGCGCGGCCCTGGCCTCCCTGACGGCCCTGGAACGGGTCAACGCCGATTTCAAAACCCGCGGCCTGGGGACGATCTCCCTGCGCATCGGGCTCCATACGGGCGACGCCATCGTGGGCAACCTGGGCAGTGACCGGCTCTTCGACTATACCGTGGTGGGGGATACGGTCAACCTGGCCTCCCGGCTGGAATCGGCCAACAAGTTCTTTGCCACGCGCATCATGGTCAGCGACGCAACCCTGCAGGAGGCCGGGGAGGGCTTCCTGACCCGGGAACTGGGGCTGATCGCCGTCAAGGGAAAGGAACAGCCGGTGCGCATCCACGAGCTGCTGGCCGAGCGGGCTGGCGCCCCCCCCGAACTCGCGGAGTGGAGCGAACGGTACGGCCGGGCCGTCGAGGCCTTTCACCGCAAGGAGTGGGAGACCGCCGGGGCGCTCTTCGACGAGACCCTCTCCCGGCGGCCCCAGGACGGCCCGGCCCGCTTGTACCGGGAGTGGTGCCGGCGCTGCCAGGAGACTCCCCCGTTGACTGATGACTGGAATGTGATACATATGAAAGAGAAATGAGAGCAATCGCCTGTCACATACTGCTCATCTGCCTGCTGGCGGCCGTGGACGCCGCCGCCGGGACGGTGAGCGTCGTCACCCGGGACAATGCCATCCGTTCCGAAAACCGCTTCTTTGCCCCGGTCAGGGCCAAGGTACGCTACGGCGACCGTTTGACCATCATCGGCCGCAAAGGGGACTGGTACCAGGTCAGCGCCAAGGGGGTGAGCGGCTGGGTCCACAAAAGCGCCGTGGAGTCCCGCTCCTACTCGGCATCGGGCCGGGGCGGCGCCTCGGGCGGGGTGTCGGCCGACGAGGTCTCCCTGGCGGGCAAGGGATTCAACCCCCAGGTCGAGGCGGGGTATCGCAACGCCAACAAAAATCTGAACTATGCCGCGGTGGACGAGATCGAGCATCTGGTTGTGGGGGAGAAGAGCCTGGAGACGTTCATCCAGCAGGGGGGGCTGATCCAGCCATGAGGACGCCGTCGTCATCAGCCGCCCTGACAAGGCTCGTGCTCCTTTTGCTCTGCCTGGCGTCGGCAGGGTGCAGGCTGGAGGATATCACCCCCGAACAGTTCGGCATGATCGCCTCGTCGGTGCAGACCATCGGCAAGGCCGCGCGGCCCGTTTCCGACCAGGAGGAATACTATATCGGCCGGGCCGTGGCGGCCCGCCTCACCGCCACCTATCCCCTGTACCGGAACAAGCGCCTCACCGAGTACCTGAACCTTGTCGGGCAGACGCTGGCGCTGCACACCGAGCAACCCGCCACCTTCGGCGGCTATCATTTCGCCGTTCTTGACACCCCGGAGATCAACGCCTTCGCCTGTCCCGGCGGCACCGTCCTGATCACCCGGGGTATGGTCGCCTCGGTAAAGAACGAGGATGAACTGGCCGCCGTCCTGGCCCACGAGCTGGGCCATGTCATCCATCGCGACGGCATTGCGGCCATCCAGTCCTCCCGCTGGAGCCAGGCGCTGCTGGTGATCGGCGGCCAGGCCGCCCGCGAGTTCAGCCCCAAGGAGACCGCACAACTGGTCTCCCTGTTCCAGGGTTCCATCGACGATGTGGTCAAAACCCTCGTGGTGAACGGCTACGGGCGGGAGCAGGAGAAAAAAGCCGACCGGGCCGCTCTCGGGTATCTTGCCGCTGCCGGTTACGACCCCCAAGGGCTGGTGGGCTATCTGGAGCGGCTTCAGGAGGCGGGCAGAGGATCGAAGGGGGGCATTCTGGCCACCCATCCGGGCACCGAGGAGCGTCTTGAGAATGTGCGCGAGGCGGGTGCCGTGTCCGCAGACCGTTCAGGGGTTCCCCGGCGCAGCAAGCGTTTTGCGGAACTGGTCCCCTGATGCCCTTGAGACGGCGAGCGGGCAGGTTTTGTATTACAGTTCAGGCACTACCGGCACAACGGCGCCCAGTTCCGGCCGGTCCAGGTCTTCCAGGTATTTGAGCACGAAGCGTTGCGCCGATTCCGCAGCCCGCGGGATGTCCCACGCGCTCATGTCCCGGTCCACCACCAGGTTGCTGATGCCGCGGATCTCCAGGCAGTCCACGCCCGAGCGCAGGCACACCTGGGCCACGGCCGCACCCTCCATGTTTTCCGCAATGGCGTTGAAATGCCGCGCCAGCGTTTCGCCGCGCTGGCGGGTCCCGCTGCAGGTCGAAACGGTCACGAAACGCCCCCGCATCAGGAACACGCCGTAGTAATCGGCAAGCTGCATGGCCTTTTCGGCGGCGTGCTTGGAAAGGGGGAGCTCATTGTGGTAGGTCCGCCTGCCCTGGGCACATGACGCTAACTCCATGAAACGCAGGTCCTTCCACCCCTCCGTTGTCTGAACCCCTTCATCTCCCAGAATTTCGTTGCTGGCAACGGCAAGGTTGCCGACGGACAGCCCGCTCCCCGGATAGGCCCCGGCACAGCCGGTATTGATCACCAGGCGCGGCCGGCACCGCTCGATCAGCACCGATGCGGCGGCGGCGGCGTTGATCTTGCCGACTCCGCTGGCGCAGAGCGTTACGGGGAGCGTGCCGATGGTTCCCTCGGCGTACTCGAAAGCGGTTGCCGTCTGACGGACGGCGTTGGTCAGGGCGTGTTCCAGCAGGGACATTTCCTGCGGCACAGCCGTGATGATGAGGATCGGTTCCATATTTAGTACCCCGTGCGGTTAGTTCGTACTCGCAATTCCAGCTCTTTTAACCGCTGCCGTCGTTGCGGCTCCTTGATGTAGACCCTGCTACGCCTGCGTCGCCGCGCCTTGGCATCGGCCAAAATAGCAAAGGAATTACTTCCCACGACTAACCGCACGGGGTACTATTCCCGCACCCTTTCCGGTTCGTTGGTCTCCCTGCTCTCGAGCCACTTGCTCAGGACCGCTTCCAGGTCCTGCACCAGCACCGGTTTCGACAGGTAGTCGTTCATGCCCGCTTCGATGCATTTCTCCCGTTCACCGGCCATGGCGTTGGCCGTCAGGGCGATCACCGGCGTTGCATGGTCAAGGACGTCCGATTCCGGGTCGCGGATGACCGCGGTGGCATCGTAGCCGTTCATCTCCGGCATCTGGCAGTCCATCAGCACCAGGTCGTAGGGGACGGTTTCCAGGGCTTTGACCGCGTCGAGGCCGTTGGCGACGGCGTCGGCCTCGTAGCCCAGTTTGTTGAGCATCATCCTGATGACCCGCCGGTTGGTGGTGTGGTCCTCGGCCAGCAGGATGCGGGCGCGCTGGGGGGCGCCGGCATTCTGCTGGCCGAGGAAGACCGGCAGGCTTTCGTTCCCCTGTTCGGCATCGGCCCCCTGCGCCTGCCTTTCAAACGGCAGGGTGATGCGGAAGGTCGAGCCCGAACCCGCGCTGCTCGCCACATCGATGGCGCCGCCCATCAGCTCGGCCAGTTGGCTGCTGATCGCCAGCCCCAGCCCCGTGCCGCTGTATTTGCGGGTACTGGAACCGTCCACCTGGACGAAAGGGGTGAAGATGCGGCCCAGGTACTCCGGGGGGATGCCGATGCCGGTATCGGTTATGGCGAACTGGAGCGTCACCTGCTGCGCCCCATCGTCTTCCAGGGATACATGGACCGCCACGCTTCCCTGGCGGGTGAATTTGATGCCGTTTCCCACGATGTTCCTGATGATCTGGGCCAGGCGGCCCGGATCGCCCCTGAGTTGCAGCGGCACGTCCGGTTCCACCAGCCAGCTCAGTTGCAGGCTCTTTCCCTCGGCCTGCAAAGCAAGTATCTGCATGGTTTCCTTTATGACGGTCCGCAGGTTGAAATCGTTTTTTTCAAACATGAGCTTTCCGGTCTCGATCTTTGCGAAGTCAAGAAGCTCGTCGATCAGGTTCAGCAGCTCCTTGCTGCTTTTGAGGGCGATTCCGGCGTATTCGAGCTGCTCCGGCGTCAATTCCGTATCCATCAGGAGCCCGCTCATGCCGATGATGCCGTTCAGCGGCGTGCGGAGCTCGTGGCTCATGGTGGCCAAAAACTGGCTCTTGGCGGCATTGGCCGCATCGGCAGCCTCCTTGGCCGCGATAAGTGCCTGTTCCGTTTGCTTCCGTTCGGTAATGTCCTGAAAGAACCCGATATAGCGGTTGTCGTCGAGCTTGACGGCCTGAAGGGACACCCACACCGGGCTTCCGTCCTTCCGCACCAGGAGCGATTCGCGTGTGGTGAAGCCCTCTTCCTTGAACCGCTCGAAATTTTGCAGCCCCGTCTCCCGGTACTCGGGGGTCAGGACATCGGCGATGGACATACCCATGAGTTCGGCCTCGGAATACCCCAGCATCAGGGTCGCGGTGCGGTTCACCTCGATATACCGCCCCAAGCCATCGACAACCGTTACGCCGATGGGCGCAAACTCGATATACGAGCGGAACTTGGCCTCGCTCTCCCGGAGCGAGTCCAGTGCTATCTTGCGTTCGGTAATGTCCAGCATCAATCCGCGCAGGATCATGGGGCGATCATCTTCAGCGACTACCACGACCGTATTCCGGAGCCAGAGGATGCGCCCGTCGGCAGCGATCATGCGGAAGTCGAATTGCCGGGACCCCTTTTCACGCGCTATCTCACGGCAGAGTTCCATCACCCGGTCGCGGTCTTCCGGGTGGATATGGTCGTGGCAGAAGTCCGGCTCGGACAGCCAGGCCGCCGCCGGGTAGCCCAGCAGCCGTTCGGCCCGGGCGCTGACAAACGTGAGGCGGAGCGTATCCGCGGCAGCCTCCCAGAGGATGCCCTCGATGGTATCCACCAGCTTCTGGTAGCGCTCCTGGGAACGGAGCGCCTCCCTTTCAGCCTTCAGGTGGTGTTCCCACTGTTCGCGGCCGTAGATGTAGCCGAAGATGGGGATGACGAACATGTGCAGGCCGTGACGGACGGGGCCGAGAACCTTGATGGCCCCTTCGGACGAGGCGCTGGTTATCAGGCCCAGGGCGTCATCCAGGAAAAAGCCGCCGAACGCCAGCAGCAGCGCTGTCCGGCGCCACCCCGGAACGCGCCACAGCAGCACCAGGGCGGCTGCCAGAAGGGCGCCGCCGCACAGGTGGAACGTGGCGCCATACCAGGTAACGTCGAAGTTCGAGCCGGGAAACCTGCTGCTGAAGGAGGCCCAGCCGGAAAAGGTCGCCAGGTACGCGGCAAGGATGCAGACGAGCCCCGCCTTGAGATAGCGCCGCGCCAGCCGGGGATCGAGCAGGTTGTCCAGGTATGCCGCGGCGATCCATATCAGGGAAACAGAGGTGAGTACATGCTCGACCGGCAGGGAAAGCGGCTGCAGGCGGGCGCTGGGGACGATGGCGCTGAAGGAGAGGAACAGGGTGACGAACATGAAGATCTCGCGCGCGAGGCCGAGGGCGAAGCCGGTCGGCAGCATCCAGCCCCGTTGCGGGTCATGGCGTCGCTGGCGTACGGCCACCCAGATGAGCAGCGCCCAGAACAGGGCAGCCATGCCGAGGCGGACGAAATGATCGGGCGCAAAGTCCCCGCCGGTAAACTCGACCAATATCGCCATCAGATAGTCGGACATGAGGTCGCATTTCCTTTCAGGTAGTGCTGCGCCAGGGCCAGGGTGCTCGGCGCCGTGTGCCGCGTCGGCCGCTCCTGAAATGCCTCCAGGTCATCACGCGTGTCGATGTCCCGCCACGGCGGCAGGAGGGCGGTCCTGAGCCCGCAGAGCCGGGCCCGTTCCAGGCTGGTCTGCAAAACTTCTGCGCTGCTCCAGGCGATCTCCTGGAACAGCCGTTGCGGCACGCGCCGCAGGCCGAGCAGATAATAGCCGCCGTCGTCGGCCGGCCCGAAGACCGCCTCGGCCTCATCCCGTTCCAGGAGGCAAAATGCCTGCCGGATATACTCCGGGGGGAGATCGGGCGCATCGCTGCCGATGATGCAGCATGTTTCACAACCGCTTGCCAGGGCGCTTTCAAAGGCATGTGCCATGCGTTCGCCCAGGTCATGGCCCTGCTGTTCGAATAGCTCCAGCCGCGGCGGGGTGGGGAAGGCGGGGGCAGCGCCGCCGTTCAGCGCCCAGAAGAGCAGCAGGCGGGTATCCTCCAGGGTGGCGGCCGACGCCAGCACATCGGTCAGCATGGCGGCATACAGGTCCGTCGCAGCCCGGTGGCTGCCCAGGTCCCGGGCCAGACGGGTTTTCACCGTGCCGGGGCGAGGCTCCCGGGCAAAGATGATCAGCCCCCTGGTCATGCCCTGCGGTCGAGCTCCACTGCCGCATACGCCGAGTGGTTGTGGATCGACTCGAAGTTCTCCGCCTCCACCGAAAACCAGGTGATGTTCTTGACGGCAGCCAGCCGGGAATAGGCCTCACGCACCATGTCCTCCACGAAGCGCGGATTGTCGTAGGCCTGCTCGGTCACGTACTTCTCGTCCTCCCGCTTGAGCAGCGAATAGAGCGGGCTGCTGCCGCACTGCTCGATCAACTCCACCAAGTCCTCGATCCAGATGAACTCGCGGTAGCGCACCCGCACGGTCATGACGCTGCGCTGGTTGTGGGCGCCGGCGCGGGAGAGCTCCTTGCTGCACGGGCAGAGCGAGGTGAGCGGCACTTTGACCACCAGCACGAAATCCAGGATATCGGTCATGGATGCCCTGAATTCGCAACTGTACTCCATCAGGCTCCTGGCGCCCGAGACCGGCGCCTTCTTGTCGATGAAATAGGGGAACTGGATCTCCAGGTGGGCGCTGGCGGAGCCGAGCCGGGCCTTCATCTCGTCCAGGATCGGTTCGAGCCGGTCCAGGCCGATGTGCTCCCGGTGGCGGTTGAGGATCTCCACGAAGCGGCTCATGTGGGTGCCCTTGAAATGGTGGGGCAGGTCCACGTACATGTTGATCCTCGCCACGGTGTGTTGCAGTGAATGGTTCTTGTCCATCACCACGATGGGGTAGGAGATGTCCTTGACGCCTACCTTGGCGATGGGTATCCTGCGGTGGTCGGGACGTTTCTGCATGTCCGGCATCGCCGGTCTGGCCGTTTCATCTGCTGCTGTCTTCGTCGTCTGTCTCGCCATGGGCCTGTCCTGTGGGAGTGGAATCTGTTCAGTATCCAAAGGGGATGCCGTATGAATATCAGGATTTCGGTTACGGTTTTCGGCCGTGTACAAGGGGTGGCGTTTCGTCACTACACGACGCTTCGCGCCACGGAACTCGGCGTCAACGGCTGGGTCAGGAACCTGCCGGACGGCTCGGTCGCCGGCGTGTTCGAGGGTGATGAAAATGCGGTAACTACCCTGGTTGACTGGTGCCGCCAGGGACCGCCCGCCGCCGTGGTGGAGCGGCTCGACCTGCGCCGGGAGGAGTACACCGGCGAATTCACAGGGTTCTCCGTCAGGTAGTTTCCGTCCGGAAAGGGTTCTTTTCCGCCCATGCGGCGTCAATCTTCGGGCTTGTTTGTGCGGCGTACCAATGTACGCCTCCGCGCAATCCCTCGATTTCCTTGCCCGGACGAAAAATCCCTCCTTTCCGGATCGGAAACAGGTAGTTTCCGGATGAAAACTAGGGAGCGGCGTCGCCCAGGCCGGCCAGTTCCGTGATCGCCCGCCATACCCCGTCGCGCCCGGCCTTCGACAGGGCCGAGAAGGGGACCAGCTCCTCACGGCTGCGGCCGATGGCCGCCGCGATCACCCCTGCCTGGCGGGCCTGTTCGTTCTTGGAGAGTTTGTCGCACTTCGTCACCACGATGATCGGCGGGATGCCGTAGGTTTCCAGCCACCGCAGCATCTGCAGGTCCCCGTCCGCGGGGATACGGCGGATGTCCAGGATCAGGACCACCGCCCGCAGGTTTTCCCGCTGGGCCAGGTAGGTCTCGATCATCGGTTGCCATTGTTTGCGCAGTTCGGGCGGCGCCTTGGCGTAGCCGTAGCCGGGCAGGTCCACCAGGACCAGGCGGCCGTTGACGTCGAAAAAATTGATCAACTGCGTCCTGCCGGGCGTGGAACTGGTCCGCACCAGGCTTTTGCGATTGACCAGCACGTTGATCAGCGATGATTTGCCCACATTGGAGCGGCCCACGAAAGCCACCTCGGGCAGGGGGGTCGCAGGGTAGTCCTTCGGTTTTACGGCGCTCTTGATGAATTCGGCCTGGTGCACATCCATGTTGACACTCTCCTTGACGATGGCATTATAGTGCGCCGTGTCATGGCTGTTCAAGCGCTTATTTCCTTGTTGCCGACAATTCGGGATTTATCCGCACGCATGCTTCCCCTGATGCGGAATACCCCGTGTTCCGCCCCGGTCGCACATCCCCGCCGTGGACCTGATCCGGCAGGTTTTTTGCGTGGCCGGGCCAGGACCACCCGGCCAGATATTTTAATCTGGCCCCCGGAATTAGTCGGTGGCGCTCGACACACTTTTGTGATATAAAAGTACCAATTCCGTTGTGTCCTCTTACCTCGTTCCCGACCAGGTTCCGATGACGGCATCCACTGTGGACATAGCGCTGTTTGCGGCAAAGCTGGGGATGGTGTTCTTTGTCATCCTCACCTTGGCTGCCTACTTGGTATTCGCCGAACGAAAGATCCTGGCCTGGATCCAGGATCGCAAGGGACCGAATCGCGTTGGTCCCTTCGGACTCCTCCAACCCCTCGCAGACCTGATAAAACTCCTCACCAAGGAAGACTTCATCCCTGCCGCCGCCGACAAGTGGCTGTTCTGCCTGGCCCCGGCCATGGCGGCCATTCCGGCCATCCTGACCTTCGCCGTTATCCCGTTTGGCGCACCGGTGGTCGTGGCCGGCCGTCCGGTGCCGATGCTGGTTGCCGACCTGAACGTCGGGCTGTTGTTCTTCCTGGCGCTCTCCTCCATCGCGGTGTACGGGGTTGCCATCGGCGGCTGGGCATCCAACTCCAAGTATTCCCTGCTGGGGGGTATCCGCGGCCTGGCCCAGTTGATCTCCTACGAACTGTCCATGGGGTTGTCCCTGGTGCCGGTGGTCATGCTGGCCCGCTCCTTCAGCCTGGCGGACATCGTGGCCGCCCAGTCCCCGGTGCCGTTTATCGTCTACCAACCCGTGGCCTTCCTCATCTTTCTGGTCAGCATCACGGCGGAGTGCAAGCGCATCCCCTTCGACATCCCCGAGGCCGAGGGCGAACTGGTGGCCGGTTTTCACACCGAGTACTCCGGCATGCGCTTCGGCCTGTTCTTTGTGGGCGAGTACATCAACATCATCGTGCTGGGCGGCCTGGCCACGACCTTTTTTCTGGGCGGATGGCACGGCCCCTTCCTGCCGCCGGTGCTCTGGTTTTCCCTCAAGACCCTGGCCTTTGCCTTCTTTTTCATCTGGATGCGCGGGACCCTGCCCCGCCTGCGTTACGACCAGCTCATGCATCTGGGATGGAAGGTGTTGACGCCGCTCGCCCTGGCGAATATCCTGGTCACCGGCTGGTGGTTGGCGCTAAGGGGGGCATGATCGTTGAAACTGCGGACATCACTGTCCGGAACATACATCAACCACGGGAGGAGTCGAACATGGAAAGTGTGAACGCCAAAGACCGTCACGG
>Ga0207857_1000087_pt1 | contig 28731 bp, 23 predicted proteins | sample LuqExpMetageno22_FD_187780 | JGI IMG/M metagenome (GOLD analysis project Ga0207857, IMG submission 187780) | Tropical forest soil microbial communities from Luquillo Experimental Forest, Puerto Rico - Sample 22 (SPAdes) | ecosystem: Environmental > Terrestrial > Soil > Tropical forest ... | reverse complement strand
CCCGCCGCAGCCGGCCAAGGCTGCGGCGCCCCGGCAGTCAAAACCGGTGCAGAAAGCGGTCAGCTCGGCGCTTAAAATTGCGCCGGCGCCGGTTAATCAATTCGATTTCAGCAACAAAAAGGATCCGTTCAAACCCTACATGGTAGTCAAAGCCACTCAGGGCCCAGCGGCCGGCGAAAAAAGAATCGTGAGAGACGGTCTTCCCATCCACAGCTTCGATGTCAACCAGTTCAAGTTGATCGGCGTCGTGCTGGGCGACAGGCAGAATAAGGCCATGGTTGTGGACCCCAATGGAAAGGGGTATGTCATCAGGGTGGGTATGACGATCGGCAAGAATGACGGCCAGATAACCTCGATCGGCAATAATGGTGTGGAAGTGCTGGAACAATTCAGAGATGACAACGGTCGGGTGCGTAAAGAGACCATAAAGATCACCCTTCCCAGGAAACAGTAAGGAGTTCCGCATGAAGTGCTTTACGAGACAATCTATTGTTCTGGCCTTTGTCTTGACGGTATCGGCAGTCGTTTTCACGGGCGCGGCAGGCCGGGCGGAATCTGTTCAGGAACCCGCAAAAGCCAAGTTTGCCGCCATTGAATCGATAAGCGCATCCGGGGAGGGCGACGCGTCGGAGCTTGTTGTCAGGCTCTCTGCACCTGTCACCTACACCAGCTACAAAACCACTTCGCCCCTTCGCCTGGTAATCGATCTGTCCCAGGCAACCCAAGGCGCCATTACGGAGCCGATTGCGATCAACAAGGGCAATATCAAGAACGTGACCGTCAGCCGCTTTGATACCGATGCCGGGACGTTGACCCGCATCAATGTGGGACTGGTCAATGATATCGATGCGATTATCTCCTCTTCTCCGGCCCAGCCCGGTGAACTGCACATCTCCTTTCCGGTGCAGCATGCGGCAACGGCGGGCGCAAGCGCCGAGGCGGTAACGGCCCCCGCTGTTGAAAAGAGTGCCGAAGCTGCCGAGAAAACCCCTGCTTCGCTCCCTGCTCCCGATGCAGCGAAGGAGGCCGCGGCCGAGCCTGCTGCGCCCCGGGCGGTGCCGGAAGCCGGCGCCACACCACAGGCGGCAACTCCTACGGCCGTTGCCCCTGCACATGCCCTGAAGGCGGTTACGGCAAAGGATGGCGCTGTAATTCTTGCCATTGATGGAGGCTTCGACGATTTCAAGACATTCAGGCTCAATAAGCCCGAGCGTTATGTGGTCGATGTGTATGGCGTCACGAGTATTCTTCCCAGCCGTTTTATTCCCCTGAACGCTGTCGGGGTCGGGTCGGCCCGCATCGGCCTCTATCCCGACAAGACACGCGTCGTGCTTGATGGCGTCAACGGCAGCTTCCCGGAGGCCACCGCCGCAAAAACTGACGAGGGGATACGGATTGCGCTTGGGGATACGTCCGGTGCCGTTTTGAAACCTGTCGCGGCCGGCACAGAGGGAGCAGCCGGTGAGGCCAGCCAGCAAAAGGCGCCTGCCGGCACAGAGGTGAAAGCCCCGGCGCCGGTGATGTCGGAACCGCTGCCCCAACCCCAACCGCCGGCGCCCGCTCCTACGCCCGTGCCCAGGACGGAGTTGCGCGTTGCGGCTGGTCCCGCCATGGTTGAAATGATCGATTTCCAGGTTATTGACGCCCTGTCCCGCGTGTCGGTCAAGGTGAGCGGAAACGTGACGGTCGAACAGCCGGTTAAAACATCGGGCTACGTGACCCTCACCATAAAGGATGCCACTCTTCCGAAGCGTCTTCAGCGTTCTCTCGATGCGGGAGCCTTCGTCTCGCCGGTCCTCCGGGTTACCCCCTTCATGGTCAAGACCCGCAAAGGCACGGACACCAAAGTGCGTATTGCGTTACGCACCGCCACACCCTATGAATTCCGCCATGAAGGCGATATGTTCTTTGTGGATTTTAAAACTCCCGAAGGGCTCACCGCCGGAAAGCTGGAGCTGGATACCCCGGAAGCCCGCCCTTATCCCCGGCATCCTGCCGCAAAAGATGCGGATATAACCTCGGAACTCGCACCCGCGCCGGATTCTTCATCCCGATCGGGTGAGCTGGTGAAGCACTATAAAGGGCGGAAGGTCACTCTCGAATTCGCCGATGCCGACGTACGCAAGATATTCCAGCTTCTTTCCGAGGTAAGCAACAAGAACTTCGTCCTCGGAGACGATGTCACCGGGACCATCAGCATCAAGCTGGTCAACGTGCCATGGGACCAGGCTTTGGATATCATCCTCGACACCAAGGGCCTGGACAAGCGTGAAGAGGGCAACATCGTCATCATCAAGGGTAAAGGGAAATTCAAGTCACAGGCCGAGGAAGAGCAGGAGATCAAAAAGGCCCTGACCAAATCCATAGAACTCAAAACAGAAACCTTTAGTATTAATTATGCCGATATAGCCACAATCACCAGCCAATTCGGCGGACTGAAAAGCGAGCGCGGCGTGATTTCCCCGGATACGCGCACCAACAAGGTGATTGTCAAAGACATTCCCCAGGCGCTGGACGATATGCGCAAACTGCTGCAGCAACTGGACGTGCCTGAAAAGCAGGTAATGATCGAGGCCCGGATCATTGAGGCTACCTCGACCTTTACCCGCTCCCTTGGTGTAAACTGGGGCATTCATTACCGGGACGCTTCGGCGTCTTTGCTGGGAATCAATTCGGCCGACACCAATTTTGGCGGTACGGTCTCGACACTTCCCACCACTTCCGGTGCGGGCAGTACTTCCGGGATGGCAACGGGGATTTCCTTTGGCTCGCTTGCCAGCAATATTCAGCTCGACATGCGCCTGAACGCCGCAGCGAATGCCGGACTGGTAAAAATCATTTCCACACCGAAGGTCGCAACGCTCAACAACAAAACCGCTAAAATATCGCAGGGGCAACAGATTCCCTATCAAAACACATCAGCCACTACCGGGGCGGTTACACAGTTCGTTGAAGCCGCCCTGGCGCTGGAAGTCACTCCCCATATCAATGCCAACGGCACCATCAGCATGAAAGTTGATGCCAAGAACGACTCTCCCGGCGCAGTTCCGGCAGGGGCCACGTCACCGGCGATCAACAAGAAGGAAGCCGTGACCGAGATGTTGTTGCGGGATGGCGAGACTACCGTTATTGGCGGTATTTATGTCGACAATGACACCGACGAGGACGATGGCGTTCCCTTCTTGATGGATATTCCCTTCCTCGGCAAATTTTTTAAATCGAATACGAAATCAAAGACCAAAACCGAGTTGTTGATTTTTATTACGCCGAGAATCCTGAGTACTATTTAAGTAAGTTGGTACACATCAAGGAGTGGTCGAATGAAAAGTTATTGTGTGCAGATTCTCGTAGTAATGAGTGTCCTCGTCATCCTGGGGGGATGCGGTGGAAGTAATGGAAGCGAGAATTATGCGGTGGGAAGTACTGTCAGCCTGTCTTCGGGGGTTACATCCGGCAGCTCTCCGGCTGTTACCACATCGGCATCCGCGTCGAGCGATACAGGCGGGGTGAACATCACCCTGACATCCGCCATATTGGGCACGGTTACCGGAACCTTTACCGCCTCTACCATCTCGGTACCGAATTATACGGTTTCCTATTCCTATATAAGCGATACGGCAAATGATGGTAATCAATACCCGATACCGGGGTTTACGCTGGCGGCTGGCGGAACGATCAGCGCAGGCGGTTCACTGGCTTATACGGGGTTGCCTACGATCAAGTCGGAAGTGAAAAATTATATTAAAACAACATATCCGTCCGTGTTCAGCACATACACTGGCAATATTTTAACATACACTGCCCACATCAAGTTCAATGGCGTTGAAGACACGACGAACAAGTCTGTTACCTCAACTACGGATGTTACGCTGTTTATCACAAAGTAGTGCAATAATGCGGCTACACCTCAGAACTATTCAGTCCCTGTGACACGGAGCAATGGTTTCAGCGTCATGGCGCTGAGGGCACCGGGTCCACTACCGGATCGCTGTTAATAATGGTTAGATGGAAAAATATGCTTTTTTGCAGGGGGATGTTGCATAATCCCCCTGTTTTTTTTATAGTGACCGTTCGGGTGTGATTGTGGCGTTCGGCGCACGCGGTGCAGCCGGCCACTCCCCAGAACAGCTCGAAATTTTTCGTTAAAGGTGTTACACAACCATGACCAAAGAACTGGCAAAAGGCTACGAACCGCACGACGTGGAGAAGAGATGGTACGCGGAATGGGAAGGCAAGGGATACTTCCATGCCGCCGCCGCGTCGGATAAGAAACCCTTCAGCATCGTCATCCCGCCCCCCAACGTCACCGGCGCCCTGCACATGGGGCACGCCCTCAACAACACCCTCCAGGATATTCTCTGCCGCTGGAAACGGATGCTTGGCTATAACGTGCTCTGGATGCCGGGTACCGATCATGCCGGTATTGCGACGCAAAATGTCGTAGAGCGCCAGCTCGCCGCCGAGAAAAAGGACCGTCACGAGCTGGGGCGCGAGGCCTTTATCGAGCGGGTCTGGAAGTGGAAGGCCGAATCGGGCGGGCAGATCATCGGCCAGTTGAAGCGCCTTGGCGCCTCCTGCGATTGGGAGCGGGAGCGCTTCACCATGGACGAGGGACTGTCCAAGGCGGTACGCACCGTGTTCGTCAAGCTCTACCAGGACGGCCTCATCTACCGGGACAACCGGCTGATCAACTGGTGCCCCCGCTGTCACACGGCCCTGTCGGATATCGAGGTGGAGCATGAGGACAAGAAGGGGCATCTGTGGCACATCCGCTATCCGGTTGCGGGTGAGCCGGGCCGGTACGTGGTGGTGGCCACGACCCGCCCCGAGACCATGCTGGGGGATACGGCGGTGGCGGTGCACCCCGAGGACGAACGCTACCAGGCCCTGATCGGCAAAAAGGTCATCCTGCCGCTGGTCAACCGGGAGATCCCGGTGGTTGCCGACGAGTACGTGGACCGGGAGTTTGGCACCGGGGTGGTCAAGATCACGCCCGCCCACGATTTCAACGACTTCGAGGTGGGCCAGCGCCACGGCCTGGATATGATCAACGTCTTCGACGAATCCGGGATCATCAACGCCGCAGGGCGCCAGTACGAGGGGATGGACCGCTTCGAGGCCCGCAAGCGGATCGTGGCCGAGCTGGAAGGGGCCGGGCTGCTGGAAAAGATCGAGGACCACGCCATGGCGGTGGGGGGCTGCTACCGCTGCAAGACCGTGGTGGAACCCTACCTGTCCCTGCAGTGGTACGTCAAGGTCGCCCCCCTGGCGGAGCGGGCCCTGGCCGCGGTGAAGGAGGGCAAAACCCGCATCCTCCCCAAACAGTGGGAGAACACTTACTACGACTGGATGGAAAACATCCGCGACTGGTGCATCTCGCGCCAGATCTGGTGGGGACACCGCATCCCGGCCTGGTTCTGCGACCATTGCGGCGAGGTGACCGTTGCCATGGAGGCCCCGGGGACCTGCTGCAAGTGCGGGAGCGACGAGCTCCGTCAGGAGACCGACGTCCTGGATACCTGGTTCTCCTCGGCCCTGTGGCCCTTCTCCACCATGGGCTGGCCCGAAAAAACGGCGGAACTGGCCACCTTCTACCCCACCTCCTGCCTGGTGACCGGTTTCGACATCCTGTTTTTCTGGGTGGCCCGCATGATGATGATGGGGCTGCACTTCATGGACGAGGTGCCCTTCGGCGACGTGTACATCCACGCCCTGGTGCGGGACGCCCAGGGACAGAAGATGAGCAAGTCCAAGGGCAACGTGATCGACCCGCTGACGATCATCGACCAGTACGGCACCGATGCCTTCCGTTTCACCCTGGCCGCCTTCGCCGCCCAGGGGCGGGACATCAAGCTGGCCGAAGAACGTATCGCCGGCTACCGCAATTTCTGCAACAAGGTGTGGAACGCGGCCCGCTTTACTCTGATGAACCTGGAGGGGTTCGATCCCGACGCCCTGAAGTTGGCAGAGTTGCCGCTCTCCGAAGGCGATAAGTGGATTCTGCACCGCCTGAACGTGGCCGGCCGGGAGACGAACAAGGCCCTGGAAGAGTACCGCTTCAACGAGGCGGCCATGGGGCTGTACCAGTTTACCTGGAGCGAGTTCTGCGACTGGTATCTGGAACTCTCCAAGAAGGATTTGTACGGCGACGACCCCCAGCGCAAAAAAACGGCCCGGTATATCCTGTGGTACACCCTGGAGCACCTGCTGCGGCTCCTGCACCCCTTCATGCCCTTCATCACCGAGGAGATCTGGCAGGCCCTGCCGGGTACGAAAGGGGGAGCGACCATCATGCTGGCCCCGTATCCGGAACCGGTCCCGGAACGTTCCCATCCTGAAGCGGCAGCCAATATGGAGCGGGTCATGGCGGTCATCGGCGGTATCCGCAACATCCGTGGCGAGATGGAGGTTCCCCCGTCCCGGGAGATCAGCGTGATTCTCTCCTGCGGCAGCGAAGAGAGCCTCAGGCTGATGAAGCATAACGAAGGGGCCATCATCAGTCTGGCACGGGTCGCCGACCTGGCCGTCGGCCGGGGGATCGAGAAGCCGGAGGATGCCTCCATCCAGGTGGCGGGAGACGTGCAGATATTTGTGCCGCTCAAGGGATTGGTGGATGTTGAGGAGGAGGAGAAGCGCCTCTCCAAGGAGATCGCCAAGATCGAAAAGGAGATCGACCAGTTTTCGAAAAAACTGGAGAATCCCAGTTTTGTGGAGCGCGCCCCGGCGGACGTGGTTGCCAAAGAGCGGGAGAAACTGGCCGAGGTGAGGGACAAGAAACTGGTGCTGGAAGCGAGCCTGGAAAAGATCCGGCGGCTGAAAGTATCCTGAATCATGACGCCTCCGTGCCTTCGTTGGTTCTATTCAGGAGGGTGACCACCCATGCAGGTTAAAAACGTCGCCATATTCGCCAAAAAGCATGATCCGCGCTGCCAGGGAGTTGCCGACGACCTCATCAACTGGCTGGAGGAACGGGGATGCCGGCCGCTGGTGGAGGCGCACCTTGCCCGGCACATAGGCTATCCAAAAGAGATCAAGGCCGAGGAAATCCGCGAACAGGCCCAACTGGTGGTGGTGTTGGGGGGCGACGGCACACTGATCTCGGTGGCCCGGCTCTTCAGCGGCAGGGAGGTGTCCATCGTGGGGGTCAACCTGGGAAGTCTCGGATTCCTGACCGAAGTGACGGTGGAGGAACTCTACCCGGTTCTGGAGCTGTGCCTGAAGGGCGATCCCTGCATCTCGGAGCGGATGATGTTGGAGGTGAGCCTCCGCCGGGAGGGGAGGGAAATCGAGAAGCACCATGTGCTGAACGATATCGTCATCAACAAGGGGGCCTTGGCCCGGATCATCGACCTGGAGACCAAGGTCAACGGCCACCCTCTGACCACCTACCGGGCCGACGGGCTGATCATCTCCACGCCCACCGGCTCCACCGGCTATTCCCTGTCCGCCGGCGGTCCCATCATCCACCCCCGGATGAGCTGCCTCGTGATCACCCCAATCTGTCCTCACACGTTGACGAACCGTCCCATTGTGGTTTCCGACGACTCGAATGTCTCCATCACCGTGGCGTCGTCCTACGACGAAAAGGTCTATCTGACCTTGGACGGCCAGGTCGGTTTCGAACTCATGGAAGGTGATTCGGTCGATGTGCGTGCCGGCCTCGAAACCACCGCTCTGGTCATGTCGCGCAGCCGGGATTACTTTGAGGTTTTACGGACGAAATTGAAGTGGGGCGGTCAATGAATCCCTTTGAGATTATTGAAAAACTAAGGTTGTTCACAAATAGTCAGATCGTCGCACCCGCAGAATGCCCCGCGGAGGCGTAGCAGCGCTACGCCGCACGAAAGGGCATTCGAGGACGAAGGCCTGATGGCTGTTTTTCAACAACCCCTGCATTGCGGAGCGTGATTCCATGCTGACCGACCTCACCATCAAAAACATCGCCATCATCGACACCCTGCATATCTCCTTCACAGAGGGGCTTACCGTGTTGACCGGCGAAACCGGCGCCGGCAAGTCAATCATCATCGATGCCGTGGGCCTCATCATGGGGGGGCGCGCCTCGGCCGACCTGATCCGTTCCGGTGAGGACGAGGCGGTGGTGGAGGCGCTATTCGATATCTCCGGCCAACCAGAGGTGGCCCGTCAGCTCAGGGATTCGGGTTTCGACTGCGACAACGAACTGCTTGTGAAGCGCTCCATCTCCCGGGCCGGGAAAAACCGGGTCTTCATCAACGGAGGCATGGCAACCCTGACGCTCCTTGCCGACATCGCCCCCCGCCTGATTAACATTTACGGCCAACATGAGTCCCAAACCCTGCTGCGGCCGGAAAATCATCTGCGGCTTCTGGACGCCTACGCCGGACTGATCGGACAGCGGGAGGAATTTACCCGGTTATTCGAGCGTTTTCGTGTCCTTCAGGAACGCCTCGGTGCCCTGGATGAAGAGGAACGGGAGGCTGAACGGAGGCTGGACCTCCTGTCGTATCAGTCCGACGAGATCAGTCGGGCAGCGTTGCAACCCGGCGAGGAAGAGGAGTTGGAGGAGCGCCGTCGGGTGCTTGCCGGCGCCGAAAGGTTGGGGAGTGTTACGGCCTCTGCCTTTGAACGGCTCTACGAGGGGGATGGGGCGATTCTGGGTCAGTTGCGACGCTCCAAGAACGCCATAGCGGAGATTTCCGCCATCGACCACCGTCTGGAAGGGGTGGCCGCTTCTCTTGAGAACGCCTACCTGCAGGTGGAGGATGCCGCCATCATGCTGCGGGATTACGCCTCCCGTATCGAGGCCGACCCGTTGGCGCTGCAGCAGGCCGAAGACCGCCTTGACCTGATCCAGCGTCTGAAAAGGAAGTATGCCCCGACCGTGGCGGAGATTCTCGAATTCAAACAGGAACTCGACGGCGAGATCGAAACCTTGCGGGGGCGTGAACAGGCCCGGCACGACCTGGAAGAGGAACGGGAGCGGCTTGCCCATGAGGTGCGGCAGCGGGGCAACGACCTTACCGCGCGTCGTACCGCCGCCGCCGGTGCGCTTTCCGGGGCGCTGGCCGCAGAGGTGCACCAGCTCGCCATGAAAAACGCCGTGATCGAGACGGTTCTGGAACCGCTGGCGGAGCCTCGCGCGACCGGGTACGAGCGGATTGAGCTTCTCTTCTCCCCAAATCCGGGCGAGCCGCCCCGTCCGCTGGCCCGGATCGCCTCCGGCGGCGAGTTGTCGCGACTTATGCTTGCTTTCAAGCAGGTTCTGCCCGAGGGGGATGTGCCGACCCTGATCTTTGACGAAGTGGATACCGGGATTGGCGGCGCCACCTCGGAGATGGTGGGGAAAAAACTCAAAAAAGTCGCCGCAGTGCAGCAGGTATTTTGTATCACCCATTTGGCGCAGGTGGCGGTTTTCGCCGGTCAGCATCTGCGGGTGGAGAAACAGGTAACGGGCGGCAGGACGACGACCCGGCTTGTGAGCCTGGAGGGTGGGGAACGCACCCGCGAGGTTGCCCGCATGTTGGCCGGCGCCAGGATCACGGATTCGGCCCTGGCTCATGCCGCGGAGATGCTGGCGGCAACCGGCGGCCAGGTATCCGAATCGTAGGGGCGGCGCTTGCTCCGCCCAATCGGGGCGCGGCAAGCAGCGCCCCTACATGCGTTTAATCACATGAGCAATCCTTTGTGGTGAACAACCGCCGTCTTCAAGTCGATTGTTCCAGTTGAGCGGTGATCCTTGCCTGAATCTGCTGCAGGGAACGGTAACGTTCCTCCTGGAGGACCGTCTCCGGGGCGCCCGGATCAACGGGGTGCACGGCCAACCAGGTCCCGTCACGCAACGAACCCTCATAACCCGCCAGCGCTTCATTCAGGAGCATGAAGAGCCGGTCGTTCGTGCCGTCGAACTCCCCCTCGCTGAACCCCTTCATAGACAGATCCTTCCTGAAGAGCTGTTCCCCCTCCATGCCGAACTGCCGATAATCGAGCAAGTCCGTCGTTTCCTGTGATTGGGGAAAGAACAGGGACACGGTTTTCAGCGCCCGGTCGGCGATCACCATGCGGGCCGCGCCGTAGGCCTGGGACTGGCTGGTCATGCCGTAGAGCGCCGCACAAAGCAGGTCGGTGAAACAGTCGCTGTGCAGGAAACCGCGGCTGGCCCGGTCGGATGTCTCGTAGTAAAAGCCCCGTTCTTCCGGCTTCTCGGACAGAAGCGCGCCGCAGATCAGGCAGCGTTCGGCAAGTCCCTCCAGGCGGGCGCGGTACGATTCCTTCTTCTTGCCTTCCTTTTCCTTCAACCAGGCGGCGTACAGGCAGGAGCGGGGCTCCGGGGTGGCGTCGTAATGCCGCAGGATATCACGGGTGATCTCGGCAAACTGGCCGTAGACGTCGGTTCCGCGGGCATGGGTCAGGATCGGATAGATCTTGCCGTCCGGATTGGTGTTGAGGCTCTCGACCTTGGGGCTTTTGGAGATATAGGTGTCCATGCAGCGGTAGCCGCGATTGATGGCGAAGGCCCGCAGCAGGGTCTTTTGATCCTTGAAGAGCCCGTCATACTTGATACGCGAGTCGATCAGGCAGGGGATCAGGGAGAGGGATTTCTTGTCGATGCCGCGCTGATCGAACAGGGCAAAGATGTTTTTGCAATTTTCCAGGCTGGGCATGTCCTTGACCGGGATCAGGACCCGGTCGGCGGCGTATAGCGCGTTCTGGGTCAAAATATTCAGATCCGGGCGGGTGTCGATGATGACGATGCCGCCGAATCCGCATTCGGCGAACATGCGCGTCAGGGTCATGGGGCCCCGGAAGCTTTCACCCATATCGCCCAGTTCGGTCGAGGACGGGATGTAACCGACGCCGTACTGGCCCACATGCACCAGTTCGCTTGCCGGAACACCCTTCAGCAACTCATGGACCGTACCCTTCAGGTGCTGGCCCGGGAGTTCGAACATCCGGTCAATGGTAAAATGATTGTCGAAGGAGAAGATCGTGACCGGCAGATCGTCGCGCATCGCCTTCAGGTAGATGGCCAGATTGGTGGCCAGGGTGGTCTTGCCGACCCCGCCTTTTTCGGAAGAGATGGTGATGATATAGGGAAAGTTCTGCATGCACATCCTTCAAAGTTGTGTTGATACGGAAGGGGCGCCGGATTACCTGACCAGGGCGTCGATCGACTTGAGCGTCTTGAGGAGCGCCGGCAAGTCGCTCAGGGGGATGGAGTTGGGACCGTCGCAGAGCGCCTTGTCCGGGTCTTCGTGCACCTCCATGAAGATGCCGTCGATACCCGCCGCCACGGCAGCCCGTGAGAGAAACTCCACATACTCCCGCTGTCCGCCGGAGCTCTCACCCTGGCCGCCTGGAAGCTGTACGCTGTGGGTGGCGTCAAAGATGACCGGGAAGCCGGTGGCGCGCATGATAGGGAAGGTGCGCATGTCCACCACCAGGTTGTTGTAGCCGAAGGAGGCCCCCCGCTCGGTCAGTATGATATTCTCGTTGCCGGACGCCACCGCTTTGCCGGCTACGTTCTTCATGTCCCAGGGGGCCAGGAACTGCCCTTTTTTGATGTTGACTACCCGGCCGCTCTGGGCCGCCGATATGATGAGATCGGTCTGTCGGCAGAGAAAAGCCGGTATCTGCAGCACGTCCAGCACCTCAGCCGCCGGGGCCACCTGCTCGATTGAGTGGATATCCGAGAGCACCGGCAACCCGAGGGAATCCTTGACCTTGGCCAGGATTTTCAGGCCGTCCCGCATCCCCGGCCCCCGGAAGCCGCCGATAGAGGTGCGGTTGGCCTTGTCGTAGGAGGCCTTGAAGATAAGCGGCATGGACAGGCCGTTGCAGATGGTCAACAGACGCTCTGCGTGGCGCAGGGTTGCGGCTTCCGACTCGATGACGCAGGGGCCGGCCACCAGCACCAGCGGCTTGCCTCCGCCGATCTTCACGTTGTTGATAGCGATCTCGCGGGTCATGTTCTACCTCGTCGTGCGGTGCGCAAGCGCCGCACCCACAAAAGCCCTGAAGAGCGGATGGGGCTGGAGAGGCTTGGATTTGAACTCGGGATGGAACTGGCATCCCAAAAACCAGGGATGGTCGGGGAGTTCGATAATCTCCACCAGATCCTTGTCCTTGTAGATACCGGAGAGGATCATGCCCTTCTCGACGAGAACGGAACGGAATTTGTTGTTGAATTCGTAGCGGTGGCGGTGCCGCTCGGAGATTTCGGTCGCGTTGTAGGCCGCATAGGCCAGGGTCCCCTTGGCAACGGAGCAGGGATACGCTCCCAGCCTCATGGTACCCCCCTTTTTGCTGACGGACTTCTGTTCCTCCATCAGGTGGATGAGCGGGGAGCCGCAGTCCGTGAACTCGCTTGAGCAGGCGTCCTCGATTTCGCAGACGTTGCGGGAAAATTCGATGACCGCCATCTGCAGTCCCAGGCAAATCCCGAAGAAGGGAATCTTTGCGGTGCGGGCAAACTGGATCGCGGTGATCTTTCCCTCGGTCCCGCGCTCGCCAAACCCCCCGGGCACCAGGATACCGTCCACGTCGTCGAGATGGCCGTCAACACCGTCCCGTTCGATCTTTTCCGAATCCACATACTTCAGGTATACCCGGCAGTCGTTGGCGATGCCGCCGTGGGTCAGGGCTTCGGCCAGGGACTTGTAGGATTCGGTCAGGTTGACGTACTTGCCGACCACGGCGATGCGCACCTCGCCGTGACTGGGGTGGCGCAGGGTCTCGACCACATCCTGCCACGGCGTCAGGTCGGGGTCCTTGGTCCAGATGTTGAGCTTGTCCACCACCTGCTCATCCAGCCGCTCCTTGTTGAGTGCCTGGGGCACGGCATAGATGTGTTCCGAGTCCACCACCTGGATGACGTCCTTTTCCTCCACGTTGCAGAACAAGGCGATCTTTTTCTTCATCTCCTGGGGCAGTTCCCGGTCACAGCGGCAGAGCAGGATATCGGGCTGGATACCGATCTTGCGCAGTTCCATGACGGAATGCTGGGTCGGCTTGGTCTTCAATTCGCCGGCGGTACGGATGTAGGGCACCAGCGTGACGTGGACGTAGAGCGTATTGCCGTGCCCCCGGTCGTAGCGGAACTGGCGGATCGCCTCCAGGAAGGGGAGGGATTCGATGTCGCCCACGGTGCCGCCGACCTCGACAATGGCGACGTCGGCGCCTTTGGCGTTCTCGATGATCTTACTCTTGATCTCGTCGGTGATATGGGGGATGACCTGCACCGTCCCTCCCAGGTAGTCTCCGCGCCGTTCCTTGTCGATAACGGAGAAATAGACCTGGCCGGTGGTGAAGTTGCTTTTCTTGGAGAGACGGGCGTTGGTGTAGCGTTCATAGTGTCCCAGGTCAAGGTCGGTTTCGGCGCCGTCGTCGGTGACAAAAACCTCCCCGTGCTGGAAGGGCGACATGGTGCCGGGGTCCACGTTAATGTAGGGGTCAAGTTTCTGCATGGTAACGCGCAGGCCGCGTGCTTCCAGCAACGCACCCAGCGAGGCGGCTGCCAACCCCTTGCCGATGGACGAGACAACCCCGCCGGTGATGAAGATGAACTTGGTTTTCATGAAATCTGCTCCTGTGGGACGGTTTGAAGATTATCTGGTTGTTGAAAAACCTTTGCGGAGAGCCGTCTGCGGCGTTGCGCGGTACTGCTGACGATCGGTTATGCCTCGGCCGCTCCGTTCCGGGCGCCTGGCATCCGGCCTTCCTCATGGCATTTTTCAATAACCTGCTATTGCGTCAATATTCGGTAGCGCTCCTGCGCCTTTGCCAGATCATCGGGGGTGTCAACGCCGATGGATTCGAATTCGGTTTCGACCACGCGGATCCGTATGCCGTTCTCTATGACCCGCAGTTGCTCCAGTTTTTCCGAGATTTCCAGAAAGGTCTGCGGCATGGCTGCATACTCGAGCAGAAAGTCCCGGCGGTAGACATAGAGGCCGACATGCTTGTAGCAGAGCAGTTTGCCGCTGACAAAGGATTCGTCCTTGAGGTCCTGCCACTTGTCGCGGAAAAACGGCAGCGGTGAGCGGGAAAAATACAATGCGCAGCCGTCTGCGCCGGTTACAACCTTGACCACGTTCGGGCTCAAAAAGTCGTGCAGGGATTTGATACGGGTCTTCAGGGTCCCCATCTTCAGGGTTGGGTCATTGAGAAACGGTTCGATGGCCTGGTCGATCATCTGCGGGGAGATGAGCGGCTCGTCACCCTGTACGTTGACAATGATTTCGGTGTCCAGGCCGCCGGCAACTTCGGCCAGTCGGTCGGTGCCGGTTTCATGGTCGGTGGAGGTCATGACCGCCTCGCCGCCGATCTGGCGCACGGCCTCGGCGATACGCGCGTCGTCCGTTGCCACGATGACCCGCGAAACCAGGGATGCTTTGCACGTCCGTTCGTAGACATGTTGAATCATCGGTTTGCCCCCGATATCGGCCAGGGCTTTCCCGGGGAAGCGGGTGGATGCGAAACGGGCAGGGATTATCGCTGTGATTTTCATACCGACTTGACCTTGCAAGGAATCTCGAATGATATGCCAAGGGGCGGACCCAAAGGCTACAGGCAAACAGGAACGCGGCCCCGCCGAACCGTCAAGTACGCCGAACCGCCAGTAAGCCTGCAAGCTTGGTGTTTGAATGCGCCCCGGAATCAGGCATGTCCTATGGTAGGACGTAATAGGCTACCTCAAAAGGCGAGGGGTGTCAAGGATGGAAAGGCCGGGCTGTCAGTGGGTCATAATGCCGGAGCGCCAGTTGAATGCCTCAAGTTGCGCCGCCAATAGATCGTCGAGCGTTATGTCGCACCGCCCGAGCAGCAGCGCAACGGCATCGAAGTCGGTTTTTTCCAGATTCTCGGCAAGGGAGAGCAGATCGCCCAGTTGTCCCGAACGGTCGAGCAGGGCGGCGCAGACCTCCTCGCTGAGGTTGAGATGCGAGATGATTTCGTCCATGGGTGTTTCAAACAGCACATCGAGAAGCGACAGGATGCCGGTCATAAAGGCTTCCTCCGATTGTTCGGAGGAAGCGGATTGCTGCAGTTTCCGGAGCACCAGAGTTTCCATCAGACGTCCCCGTACCGCCGCCATCTCCAGGAGTGGATTATCGACCCCGCGCGTGTCGCTGCCGGAGAACAGGGACAATTGGATCCAGCGCCGCAGGTGGTTGGTTCCCAACATGAGGATGGCGTGCCGGAGGGTTTTGATCTTTTCACGCATGCCGAGGGCAACGGAGTTGACCAGCCGCAACAGGTTATAGGAGAGGCTCGGGTTCGCCTTGAAGGTTTGCTCGATCTCTTCGAGCGGGGCGTCCACCGTTAGCTGCTCGAGCAACGTCAGCATGGCCCTGCCCGAAACGTCGAGCCGCTTTCTGTTGAGAACCACCGGCCGTTCGAAAAAATACCCTTGAAAGTAATCAAAACCCAGGGCGGCACAGGTTTCGAACTGTTCGACGGTCTCGACCTTTTCTGCAAGGAGCTTCACCGGCCATTGGCGCAGCTTGCGGACGATCTCGGGGAGTTGTTCGGCGCTGGTTTCCAGAATATCGATCTTGACGTAATCCACGACAGAATAGAACTCGTGATATTCCGGGCTGTACACGTGGTCATCCAGGGCGAGTTTGAAGCCGAGCTTTCTCAACTCGCGGCAGCGCTCGGCAACATTGTCGTCCAGTTTAATGGTTTCCAGCAGTTCGAGTACCGATTGCCCAATAGGGAGCAATTCGAGCAATTCAGAGAGAAATAGGCCGAGATAGACGTTGATGAAACCGAATTTTCCCCCCAGGACCTCCTGGAGGCCGAAGTTGGTCAGGGCGCTGGTGATGACGCTGGTGCTGGCCTGGGGGTAGCTTTCGAATTCAGCGCGGTTGGCGGTGGTGGCGCGGAAGAGCAGTTCATAGCCCACGATCTCCTGTCTGCGGTTGAGGATCGGTTGCCTGCCCAGGAAGAAGTTTTCATTGTTTTGTTCCATGGGAGACCCCATTATTCACACAGCCTCAGCACTTCCGGAGCGATGCTCTGAAGAGGGAGCGTTTTGTGGACTCCGCCCAGTTTGACCGCCTCGTTCGGCATGCCGTACACCACGCACGTTGCTTCGTCCTGAGCCAGGGTTGTCGCGCCGGCATCGAACAGCTCTTTCATGCCGTGGGCGCCGTCGTCGCCCATGCCGGTCATGATGATGCCCACGGCGTTTTTTCCCGCGTAGCGTGCGGCCGAACGAAACAGGACATCCACCGAAGGCCGATGACGGGACACCAGCGGGCCGTCCTTGATCTCCACATAGTACCTGGCGCCGCTGCGCTTGAGCAGCAGATGGTGGTTTCCCGGCGCGATGAGCGCCCGCCCGCGGACCACCGAGTCGTTATTGGCCGCCTCCTTGACCGTCACGCGGCAGATGCCGTCGAGGCGCTTGGCAAAGGCTGCCGTAAACTGTTCCGGCATGTGCTGGACGATGACGATACCCGGGGCATTCTCCGGCAGCATTTCAAGAAAGACTTTGAGGGCCTCGGTGCCGCCGGTGGAGGCCCCAACGACAACGACCTTCTCCGTCGTCTGTATCATGGCCCTGGTGGGCGGCTTTTCCATAATGACATCGGCGGTCAGCTTGGGAGCCACGATATGGGTCCGCGTCGCCAGAGGCCGCGGCCTGGTCAAGGCTGCCGCCCTGATCGTATCGCAAATGCGGACCCGGGATTCCTCGATAAATTGTTTGGTCCCCATCTTGGGCTTGGCGATGATTTCGACCGCACCGTACTCCAGGGCCTTGAGGGCCGTTTCACTGCCCGAATCGGTCAGGCTGGAACACATGACCACCGGGATGGGGTGCTGGGACATGATCTTCTGGAGGAATGTCAGGCCATCCATGCGCGGCATCTCGACATCGAGCGTGATGACGTCCGGTACGCACTCCCTCATCCTTTCAGCCGCCACAAACGGGTCGGAGGCGGCGGCCATCACTTCGATGTGCGGGTCGGACGACAGGATTTCAGTCAATGCCTGTCTGACAAGCGCCGAGTCATCTACGATCAGCACCCTTATCCTGGACGTCATGGGACTCCTCCCCTTTTGATAGCGGAAGCGCCGGTCAGCGGAACGATTTGCGCACCTGGCGCACAAACACCTCACCGCTCCGGGAATAGAAAAACAGTTTTCTGCCCCGGATACCGCCGGTATCGGCCGCCGAGACCTTGAGTCCGAGCGTGTCGAGTACCTGCAAAGCGGCTTCCACATTCCGGTTCCCGACCGACGGTGCCCCATCTTTTCGAACGCCGGAATTGAGTACGTCCGCCCCCCCGAAGAGTTTGGCTTCAATGCCGTCAGCCCCTCCGCAGAGTGCAGTCAGGCGGTTGTACAGGTAAGAAACAGCCTTGTCCACATACCGGAAGTCATCGTTCTCTGACCCGCCGGGGAGCACGGCATGACAGATGGCTCCCACGCTGTCCCGAGGGGCATGCAAGACGACCGACACGCAGGAACCGAGCACCGTCGAGACAAGGGCGGGGTGCCGCGCGACGTAGACCTCGCCCGGCTTCAGGTACACATTGCAGACAGTGGCGTCGAAGAGGTTTTTCATGGTTTCCGGTACACTGTGGAGGCTACCGGCGTCAAGGGCACATTGAGCCCGCTCAGGGTTTCGGAATGCCCGAGAAAGAGATAGCCGCCGGGCACGAGTTGGCGGCAGAATTTGTTCAGCAACCGTTCCTGGGTGGGCTTGTCGAAGTAGATGATGACATTGCGGCAGAAGATGATGTCCATCTGCTCCTGAATCCCGAAGTCCTCCATGAAATTCAGGCGTCTGAACTGGACCATGGAGCGGAGTTGGGGTGCCACCCGCACGAGTCCCCTGTTTTTGTCGCGGCTCCGCAACAGGTATTTTCTCTTCATCTGCAACGGAATGGTATCAACCCGGTCTTCGGCATAGATGGCGTTTTTCGCTTTTTCCAGCACCACCGTCGAAATATCCGTCGCCAGGATGGATACGCGGAGTCCGGGGCAGGCTTCCATAAACTCGGAAAGAACCATGGTCAGGGTGTAGGGTTCCTCGCCTGTGGAACAACCCGCGCTCCATATCCTTAACGGTGCTTTATATCCGGCTTCACGGTCCTCTACCAGCGTAGGGATCGCAAATCTCAGCAGATAGTCAAAATGGGCGGGCTCCCGGAAAAAATCGGTCTTGTTGGTTGTCACCACATCAATCAGGTGGATCAGTTCATCGCTTTTTTCCCCGCCATCGAACACATACTTCGAATATTCCTCGAAGGTGCAGATGCCGAGGGCCTTGAGCCGTTTCTGCAGTCGGGCCTCCAGCATGGTTTTCTTGGCTGCCGGCATCTTGATGCCGACCCGATCATAGATAAAATTGCTGAATCTGGTGAACTCCCTGTCTTTGAGTACCGCAGGAATGCCGGGCGTATGAGCGGAATCGGCATGTCGATTCATACAGCTGTTCCTGTAGAGACACAAGAGATGGTCGGCAGGGGATGCGTCATCACATGCCGTCCCTGTCCAGCAGGAGGATGCTATTCATGAGGAGCTCAAGTTCGTGAGGCAGTTGGGCGGCCCATTGCGCACAATCGTCACGATTGCCGCCATCAAGGCTCGACTGGATGTGGCCGCACAGATGTGCGAGGCGCCTGGCGCCGATGGTGTCGGCGGACACCATCAGCCTGCGAAGGTATTTTTTTGTCGCATCGGTATCGCCGGCCTTGATGAGACCCGCAAGATGATCTATCAGAGGGGGGGCCTGGCTGATAAACATGTCAATAAGTTCATGATAGAGAGGGCGGACCCCTCCCAGGTTTTTTAGCGCCTCCTCCTCTTCAAGGACGGGCAGCAGTTTGCCCGCCTCGATCTCCGCTGCTTCCTGGGGGGGCAGGACGTAAAACAGGCCGCAGACAGTCCGCAAGTCCTTGGCCGACATCGGTTTTGAAAGATAACCGTTCATGCCGACGTTGCGGCATTTGTCCTGGATCGCCTTGAGTGAGTAGGCGGTCAGCGCAATGATCGGCACACCGCCCCCCGCGCTCTGCTCCTCCTCACGAATCTTGAGGGTCGCCACAAAACCGTCGATTTCCGGCATGAGGATATCCATCAATATGAGGCTGTATTGTCCGCTCCTGGCCTCTTCCACCGCATCGCGGCCGTTATCGACGCAATGGACCTCAAGGTTTTCCTTTTCAAGCAGTCTGCGAATATTGACCTGGTCGATGGTGTTGTCTTCGGCCAGGAGGACCCGCGGTATTGTGTCGCCCGGAGGCGCCGCGTGGGGATGTTTGGGACAGCTCCACACCTGATATTTTATCGCTTCGTGCTGCATGGTTGTCGAGGCCTCGTCATAGATGGAATTCATAAGTCCTATGGAACCCACGGGACCTATAAATACCATATGCCTTTAAGAATGCCTACTCAATCGATAGGGACGACAGGTCGCCGCCGGTAAAGACCTTGTCGATGTCCAGGATCATGACGAAGCGGTTATCATGTTTTCCCATGCCCTTGATGAAGTCGGTGTTGAGGCGCGTGCCGATATGGGGCGCTGCCTCAATCTGCTCCGGCTCCATCTCGATAACCTCCTGCACAGAGTCGGCCAGAAGACCCAGAACGAGTGTTTCGTCTTCCTGACCCACTTCCACTACGATGATGCAGGTGTTGACCGTTTGCACCGTAGCCGACATGCCGAACTTGAGGCGCAGGTCGATGACCGGCACCACGCTGCCGCGCAGGTTGATGACCCCCCGCATGAAATCAGGCGTTTGCGGCACCTTGGTGATGCCGGTATATTCCAGAATCTCCCGCACCTTGGCCACATCGAGCGCAAAAACCTCTTCGTCGAGTTTGAAGGTGAGGTACTGGACCGTTTCGGTAATGCCCGTCGCACCCATGTGTCGCCTCCCTAGAATTTTTCGAATTCGTCGTCAAGGTAGTCCGGCCCGTGGCCTGTCATATCGAGGCTGATCCCGCCGCTTTTGCGGACTGCCGGAGTGGAGGCGCTCCGGACGACGTGGGCTACCTGGACGGTCTTGCGGGCGGGGTGGGGGCTTTGTTGATTCCGCATCGGGCCGGTGTCGATGCGGAAGAAACTGATGGAGTCCTTGAGCTGCTCGGCCTGGCCGGACAGCTCTTCAGAGGTGGAGGCCATCTCTTCGCTGGCCGAGGCGTTCTGCTGGATGACGCTGTCCAGTTGCTGGATGGCCTTGTTGATCTGCTCGGCACCCGTGTCCTGTTCTTTGCTGGAGGCGCTGATCTCCTGCACCAGTTCGGCGGTTTTCTGGATGTCCGGCAGCATCCGCTGCAGCATTTCCCCGGCGGTTTCGGCTACCTGGACGCTACGGGTGGAGAGCTCGCTGATCTCGCCGGCCGCAGCCTGGCTCCGCTCGGCCAGCTTCCTTACTTCACTGGCTACCACGGCGAAACCCTTGCCGTGCTCCCCGGCCCGGGCGGCCTCGATGGCGGCGTTCAGGGCCAGAAGATTGGTCTGGCGGGCGATCTCCTCGATGATGGAAATCTTGGTGGCGATCTCCTTCATGGCGCCCACGGTTTCGGTCACGGCCTTGCCCCCCTCCTTGGCGTCGGTGGCGCTCTTCATGGCGATCTTCTCGGTCTGGGTGGAGTTGTCGGCATTTTGCTTGATGCTGGAGGTCATCTCCTCCATGGATGAGGAGATCTCCTCGGCACTGGCCGCCTGCTCGGTGGCCCCCTGGGAGAGCTGCTGGGCCGTAGCGGAGAGTTCCTGGCTGCCCGAGGCCACGTTGTCGGCTGCCGCAATCACGTCGCCCACCACGTGCTTGAGTTTGTCCACCATGTTTCTTATGGCTTCCAGCAACTGGCCGGTCTCGTCCTTGCTCTTGGCCTCGACCGTAATGGTCAGGTCGCCGCCGGCAAGGGCATTGGCCACCCCCACGGCGTCGGAGAGCGGACGTACGATGCCGCGCGTCAGGAATACGGCCACAAAAACCGCAAACAGTATGGCCACGCCGCCGATGCCGAGCATCCACGCACGGGCGGCCTCGTAGGTCTTGGCCGCCTCCTCGTAGCGCATTTTGGTGCGATCCTTCTGGTGCTCGCTAAAATCGTTGAGGAAATTCATCCATTTTCTGGTTGCCGGACGGGCTTCCTTTAACATGAAGGAAGTGGCTTCAGCACTTTTTCCCGCCAGGGCGAGTTCAAAGACCTTATTGTTCAGCGGTCTCGCCGCGTCTTGGGATTCCTTGATCTTGGCAATCAGCTCCACACTTTTTGTGTCATCCTTTGTGGTCAGGCTTTCGATCTTTTTGAAATTTTCATCGTACTTTTCCCGGTACTCCCCGGACTTTTTCTGATATTCCAGACGATTGGCGGCATTTTCGTCAATGATCGCGTTGCGGAGGTTCAGCGACACTTCATAGATATTCTTCAACATCTCGCTTGCCGACTCCGTTCGTGCGTTGTTGACTTTGACGATCCTCTCCAGCTTGCCCTGGATCTGCCCCATGTCTGAAATGCCGATCCAAATCAGCGTCACCATAAGCGCCAATACGATACCAAATCCCAGGCCAAGCCGTTTTCCGATGTTCATGTTGTTGAGCATACCGCCTCCTGAATAAGAATTATGAACATGCCGTGATCAAGCATTGAATAACCTAATGCACTCTAGGGCCGTCCTCCCTGCTCAAGCGCCTCGACCGATTGCAACAGGAGCCCCATGTCGAGGATCAGGGCCACGGTGCCGTCTCCCAGGATCGTGGCGCCCGAGATGCTCTTGACGTCCCGATACAGCCGGCCCAGGGACTTGATGACCGTCTGGTGTTCGCCGATGACGCTGTCCACGACGAAACCGACCCTGGCGCCATGAAAATTCGTGATGACGATCTGTTCGATGTCCGGCCGGCTGTCGGTTATGCCAAACCGCTCCCGCAACGGGATGTAGGGGACGATGGCGCCGCGTACGTTGGCCAGGTTGCGGCCGTGGGACTCCTTGATGTCGTCCCGGGTAAGCTCGATGCATTCCTCCACCGATGAGAGCGGCATGACGAAATGGTTCTGGCCGATGCGTACCAGCAGACTTTCAATGATGGCCAGGGTCAGGGGTATTTTGAGGGTTATGATGCTTCCCGCCCCTTGCACGCTGCTGATGTCGATACTGCCGCGAAGAGCTTCGATAGCCTTCTTGACCACATCCATGCCCACGCCGCGGCCCGAGATGTTGGTTACCGCGGCCGCGGTGGAAAACCCGGGCGCAAAGATCAGGTTATAGATCTCCTTGTCCGACAGCTCGGCAGTGGTGGCAATCAGGCCCCGTTCGATCGCTTTGGCGCGGATGGCGTGCTTGTTGAGTCCGGCTCCGTCGTCGCGAATGGTGATGAGCACGCTGTCTCCCGAGTGCTCAGCCCCCAGGTGCACGGTGCCAAGCGCCGGTTTTCCCGCTGCTTGGCGCACTTCGGGCATTTCAATGCCGTGGTCGATGCTGTTGCGGATCAGGTGCACCAGGGGGTCGTTGAGCCGCTCGATGACGGTTTTGTCCAGCTCGGTTTCCGCCCCTTCGGTCTCCATCTCGATCTCTTTGCCCAGTTCCTGGGAAAGGTCGCGCACCAGGCGCTTGAACTTGCTGAAGGTGGTGCCGATGGGAAGCATGCGGATGTTGAGGGCCGTGTCGCGAAGATCGTTGGTCAGGCGCTCCACCTCCTCGGCGATGGAGGCGAAATCGGCGTTGCCCTGCAGGGCCGCCGTCTGGCTGAGATGGGCCTGGACGGTGACCAGTTCGCCAACCAGGTTGACCAACAGGTCAAGCTTCTCGGCGGGCACGCGGATGCTGGAGGCGGATTCCTGGGTGGCCCGTTCCTGGCGTACGTTTTTGACGTGCTGCTGCTCCACCAGAGCCGATTCGAGCTTGTCGGGCGTCAGGGCCCCGACGGCAATCGCCAGTTCGCCGAAGCGCTTTTGCAGGCCGAGAATCTTCTGCATTTCAACCTGGCTCAGGTCGCCGCGTTCCACCAGGATGTCACCCAGCTTCTTATAGTCCTGATCCACGTTGCCCGCGGCGCCGTCGTCGATCAGATCGATTTTCAGCTCACAGTCGTCTTCAATGAAGATAAAGACATCCTTGATGGCGTCCATATCCCGTGTGGTGGTCAGGATAATGTCCCAGTGGAGGTAGCACATCTCAGGGTTGATTTCATCGAGCGGAGGAATGTTGGCAGTGTGCGCCACCACATGACAGGCCCCCAACTCCCTGAGTTCGTTGATCAGTCCCAGCGGTTTGGTGCCGGACAGAAGGACTTCCGGAAACGGCCTGAAGCGGATACGCCAGGTTTTCTGTGGTTCATCCCCGGAGGCGGGGGCGGAAAGGTTCTGAACCACCTCTTGGACCTTTTCGCCAACGGATGACGGGATAAGTTGCCTGAGTCCGGCAATGATCGATTCGCCGGTGCTCTGGTCGGTCTCTTCCCCGGAGACCGATGCGTCCAGCAGGCTTTTGATATGGTCACGGGCGCGCAGGGTGAGGTTAAGGAGCGGCTTTGAAACGGTTATCCTGCCATTGCGCACCAGGTCGAAGACCGTTTCCACCTCGTGGGTGAAGCCGGCGATCTCGTCGAAACCGAACATGGCCCCCGATCCCTTGATGGTGTGCATGGCGCGGAAGACCCTGCCGATGAGTTCTTCATCCGTGGGAACCTCTTCCAATTCGAGAAGCGACGTTTCCAGTTCCGTCAACAGTTCGTAGGCCTCTTCCCGATAGGTGACGATATGTTGTTCGATCATGATAGGGGGCCTCGTACGGCTGTGGTATGTGTCGTAACGTCGGAGATCACCCGAGAACCTTCCTGATGACGGCAATAAGTTGTTCGGGCTTGAAAGGCTTCACGATCCAGCCGGTTGCTCCGGCGGCCTTGCCTTCCGATTTTTTGCCGTCTTGCGATTCGGTGGTCAGCATGATGATCGGAATGAACTTGTTGAGCGTCCCGGACCGGACGCCCCTGATCAACCCAAGCCCGTCAATGTTCGGCATGTTCAGGTCGGTGATCAGCATGTCGATCTTTTGCGCGGAAAGTTTGGCCAGGGCATCCTTGCCGTCCACCGCTTCAAGGACGTCATACCCGTGTTGCTTGAGGGTGAAACTAACCATCTGCCGGACGCTTGCGGAGTCATCGGCCGTCATTATCAGCTTTGCCATTATTTCGCACCTCCGAACCAAAGACATGATGTGTTTCCATTTTGACTGCACGGGCTGTTCTGGCATGTCCCGATTCCGTCTTTCAACTCTATCAGGCACGCGGGGAGTTGCCCCGCAAAGGTAAACACCTTGTCGGCTGCGGCGGCCGTCTTGCATGCCGAACAGATGAGCTGCAGGGCCGTTATGTCGATGTCGTGCAGTTGTCCGACGTCCAGGACGACGCGCTGTGCCCCGGCAAGCGCATCGGCAAGTGTTTGGCGGAATTCTCCGCTCCTTTCGATGGTCAATGCCCCGCTGACCGCCACGGTGGCCTCCGAAACGTCGGCCGGTTCTTTCAAGTTGCCTGTGGGTTGCCTGTCCATGCCGTATTCCCCCGCCTGTTTCCAAGGTCTCCCCTGCTAAAAGAGATCCACATTGTCGCCGAATTCCGAAGCACTGTCCCCGCCTGACGTATCTTGGGATGTGACGGCGTCAGCCGTCCCGGCAGTCAGGAAGACGCCGCGTTTGCGGGCAATCGCCTCGTGGATCTGGCGTTCGCTCTGCATGGTATAGCGCTCTTCCATGTGGCGCAGATTGTTCTTGAATTCCGCACTGGCCGGTTCCAGCTCACGGGCTTCCCCGACGATCCTGTCGAGGCAGGCCATGATTTCTTCCGTCAGGTTTGCGACCCGTACATGCACATCCATGTTTTCAGTGGCAGCTGCAATTTTCTCGGTCAGGGCCCGGACCTTGTGATTGAGGCCGGCGAGCAGGGAAGCCAGCTCGCTGCTCATGGCGCCGAGCGAGGCGAGGATCTGTTCGGTCTCTTCCTCCATGAGGGTTATCTTTGCCTCCAGGTGCTCCTGTTCCTGGGTGGCCTCGCCGAAAAGGTCTACGGTTACGTGATTAATCTGCTGCAAGGCCTCCGAAACGGCCGCAGTCTGGATTACGGCGTCAACCGAAAGACGTTTGATCGCCTCCGCCAGCACCCCCAGGGCCGCGCCCTCACGGCCGGTATGGGCTGCCTTGATCTGGGAGTTGAGGGCGATCAAGTCTATCTCCAGGCCGATATCCTCAATATCCGTCACAAAGCCGGTCACTTCCTGCATCGTCTCGGCTACCTTCTGCAAGATAAGCGACATTTCCCGGTCGGAAAGGGCACATCTGGCCAGTACCGCAGTTACGGCCGTCATTCCGTTGCTGATCGTCCCGACGAATGAGCTGCCGGTGGCGGAATCGGTGATGCCGGCCGTATCCAGGGTCTCCGAGGTCATCCGTGTTTGTTTGTCGGCCACGTCGCGAAGGTTTTCAATTATGGAGCGGGCTGCGCCGCAGAGTTCGGAGGCTGCATGGCGGAGTTGGGCCGATTGCAGTTCGCACACGTCGCCGGTTTCCACGATCAGTTTGCGGTGTCCTTCATCATCCGGGGCCGTGGGTCCCGCGCCCTGCAATCTGAAGGCAAGGCCTTCCAAAGCCTCCACAATATGTTCGACCTGCTGGCGGGTCATGTCGTGCATCTGCAGGGAGGCTACCACTTCGCTTATATTGCCGGACACCTCCCCGGAGATGGATGAGATCAGGGCCGCAAAGCTGGTGCAGCGCTCGTTGACGAAAATCAGCTCTTCCAGGGTCTTGGACGTATCCGCAAGCGTCGTGCTCAGCTCGGCATCCTGGGCTGCCTCGCTGCTGCTGACCGCACGCAGGTTTTCGCTGATCATGCTGAACAGCATCTGCCGGTCGCCCAGAATGCCGGCCGATTTCTCGTTTACCATGTGGGAAAGCTTTTCCACATCCATTGCCAGGGTCTGGAACCCGAGCCCAAGTTCGCCCAGCCGTGAGCTTTCTATCTTGGTGGAGGTGCTCAGCATCCGCAGGATCTTGTACATCTTCTGAAACCCCTCCAGAGGCTCCGACAAACTGGCAAGGAGATTCAGAACCCGTCCCAGCATGTCGCAATTTTCGCGGCTCTGTGAGCGGATGCTCAAAAGGTAAGCCTCCATATCTCCCATCATCTGGCGCAGGCGTTCGATCACCATCCGGGTTTGAGGGCCGGAAACGGCCTCGATCAACTGGTTGGCCGTTGTCGTGATTTCCAGGGAACGCTGGTAAAAGTCCTGCATCTGCGCACCGATCCGCAGGAATTCGTCTTCGGTCGTGCCGGCCAGTTTTCTGAGTGCGTCGATTGAAGGCAGTATGTCGGCACACCACCCGGTAATCGCCGATCCGCCGCTCGATCCGGTCCTGGTCATGGAGGTGTATGGAACAACAGGGGGCATCGAATAGTTCCTTTGTGACGGGACAGGAGAATATTACAGCAGGCTGAGCGCCCGTAACTCGTTCATCAGTTTTTGCTTGCTGATCGGCTTTACGATGTACGATGTCGCACCGCCCTGGTAGAGCGTCTGAACGACTGTTTTGGGGTCATCCAATGCCGTGGTCATGATGACCTTGGTCTCAAGATAGGGCGGGATGTGGAGTGACCGCTCAAGTTCCCTGATCCGTTTCAGCGCCTCCATGCCATTGACTCCCGGCATCATGATGTCCATGCAGATCAGATCGTAGGGGGATTTGCCTTCATGCGCCAGCCGGAAGGATGTTATCGCTTCTTCTCCATTGATGGCGATGTCGCAGTCGAAATGTTTTGACAACATCTCTTTGAGGATGCGGCGGGAAATGAAGTCATCTTCAACAATGAGACATTTCACAAGGGGCTCCTTTTATCGCGGCATGGTGTCAGTTTTTACCTGAAAATGAAAACTGCACCCGGCACCCGGGGGGCTTTCGGCCCACAGTCGCCCATCCAGGAGGGCGGCAATCTGCCATGCAATACTCAGGCCGAGTCCTGCGCCGCCAAAGTGCCGCGTTAGAGAACTGTCCACCTGAACAAAGGGCTCGAAAATCCGCTCCAGCATGGAGTCGTGGATACCGATGCCGCTGTCGCGCACGGTGAAGCATACGCAGGAGCTTTCGGTGGGGGGGACGGCGACCTCCAGGCGTACCCAACCGGTCACGGTAAATTTGAGGGCGTTTTCCAGCAGGATGCCCAACAGCCGGCACAGTTGCTCGCCATCACAGGTGATGGTTTGCGGTACGTCCGGCGCCATGGTGACTTCAAAACCCAGCTCTTTCTCGGTAAACCGACGGTGGTGTGCCTGCGCCAGGCGCTCCAGTGTTGCGGGCAGATCAAGAAGCTCACGCTTGACCGCCGCCGTTTTGCTGAAGCCGCTCCCGAACGAAAGGACCTGGTCGATGAGTTCCAGCATCTTCTCGGCTGACTGGCGGGCCATTTCAAGATATTCCTTCTGGGCACCGGAGGGTTCCGTATCCGCAAGTAGGTCAAGAGCGCCGATCACACCGTTCATGGGGGTGCGCATCTCATGGGTGATGGTCGCCATGAATTCGCTTTTTTCCCTGGCAGCGTTGAATCGTGCCATACGGGCCTTTTCCAGTTCCGTCAGGGCGTTCTTCAGCTCCGCAGTCCTGGCGGTGACCGCCGTTTCAAGCTCGGCGCGGTAATTTGCTTCCATGCGCAGCAGCTTGGAGTAATTGACTGCCCTGGTGACGACATTGCGCAGATAGAGAAGGTCAAAGGGTTTGGAGATGAAGTCGAATGCGCCGTTCTTGATGGCGTTGACCGCCACCTGGAACTGGGCAAATCCGGTCATGATTATGATTGGGAGCGCCGGCCGGCGTTGGTGGATGTCAGCCAGGAAAGTGATACCGTCCCCATCCGGCATCATCACATCGGTAATGATGGCATCCAATTCAACGCCTTCCAGCAGCCGGTGGGCCTCGGCGCTGCTTGTGGCGGTACTGACCCTGATCCCGAATTTTTCGAGGCTGAGGGAAATCAGGCACAAAATATCCTCTTCGTCATCAATGACGAGGATATGGGGCACTTGGCGATCAGGTTGCTCTGAGGATGAATTCATGTCTGCCCACCGTACTGCTCTTCAAGCAGGATAGATCGTGCAGTTACTTCTTGAAATCGCCGATGGTGGAGATGACGTAATCCCTTTGGGCGGCGTCCTTCTGGTGGCAGCCGAAGCAGGTGCTCACGGGATCAAGTCCGCTCGGGGCGCCGTCAGGGCTATATCCGGCGAACAGCCAGCCACCGGTCGCCTTCATGCGTTTATCTTTACGCATCAGCACGATCATGTTTTTGGAACCTTCAACGGGGGAAGCGGAGCCTTCCTTGATATTGAAATGCTCGATGATGATCGAGCTTCCTTCGGCAAACTTGTTGCCGGCCTTATAGCCACTCATGGCTTTTTTGTCGGCGTAGATATAGTGAATTCCATAGAACAGGGAGCTTTTGTCGGTGACGACCTTGCGGCTGCTTTTTTGCCAGGAATGGTACGACGAGGGAAGGGAAGTGGAAGAGGCGGCCCCCAGAGCGGCTGGAAGAGAAATGAGACACAATACGGCGAACACTGCAATCCGGTTCATAAGTCAAGGCTCCTGTCGAATAATGGTGTGTGTTGGTGTGACGTAGTTAGTCGTCCCTGAAAAAGTTTAACCAACTGTTTTTACTTATGTTATTTGCAGTTTATCTATGATAAAATCGCCGGAAATTGTACTTATCCCCTCATTTTCCGGTGATTTCATGCAACCAAAATCAA
>Ga0207857_1000086_pt1 | contig 28986 bp, 15 predicted proteins | sample LuqExpMetageno22_FD_187780 | JGI IMG/M metagenome (GOLD analysis project Ga0207857, IMG submission 187780) | Tropical forest soil microbial communities from Luquillo Experimental Forest, Puerto Rico - Sample 22 (SPAdes) | ecosystem: Environmental > Terrestrial > Soil > Tropical forest ... | reverse complement strand
GCCTTCGGCGTCTACTCCCAGATCGCTGCCGGCCGGCGTATTGTCCTGGCTCTGGTCCTGGGCTTGATCCGGAGTGTTCTGCGCTGCATTGTCCGGCGCAACCATCGCCTCCTTGGGGATCTCCTTCTGGATCTGAGGTTCCGGAGGCTTTTCCTTGATATCCGGCGGCGGTTTCAGCAAGGTGATGGAGGTGAGCTGTTCCTTGCTGCGCGGCTTATCGGCGGAGAGGAATATCCTGACGAGGAAACCGACCGCGCCAAGCAGCGCAACACCCACGAGAATTGGTATAAAGAACGTCTTGAACGACGAGCCCTTTGTTTTCTTTATCCCGCCCATACTCAAACCTGTCCTCCATCGCGCCCCGGCATCACTTCACGAGTTTCTGGGTCACAAGCCCAAGTTGGGTTATCTCCAGCTTCTGAAGGATATCGAGAACCTCGATGACGCTCTTGTAGGATATCTTCTCGTCTCCGCGCACCACCACGGGGAGATTGGGGTCAGAGGCCTTGTATTGCCGCAGCCGCCCCTCCAGTTCCGCCGGGGTCACCGGAAAACTGTCCAGATAGATGGTCCCTTCGGCGGTGATGGTTATGGCCTTGGTGGTCGGCTTGATCTTGCTGACCGCTGCGCTGGCCTTGGGAAGGTTGACGCTGATCCCCTGGACCGAGGCGGTGATGACGATCATGAACACCACCAGCAGGTTCCAGGCAAGGTCAAGCAGCGGGACGACGTTTATTTCGACAATCGCTTCATGCTCTTCGGAAGGTGCTTTCATAACGGCTCTCCGTGCGCCTCTTCGACCCGCACCACGTACTCATCGATAAAGAGGCGGTTATCCGTATTGACGTTCTTAATTTGGACCGCCAGGTAGCTGTAGGCGAACAGGGCCGGGATGGCGACCAGGAGGCCGAACAGCGTGCAGGCCAGCGCCGAGGCAACGCCTGGTGCGATGGCGGTCAGGTTGGCTTCGCCGGCCTCGGCCAAGCTGGCAAAGGTATTCATGACCCCCCAGACCGTGCCCAGCAACCCCCAGAAGGGTCCACCGGAGATGCCCAAGGTCAGGACGATCATCCAAGCGTTGATTTTCTGCGTCTCCATGACGCTGGCGCGATCCATGCCGGCCCGCATGATATTCACCGCCGTCGGGGTGAGACAGACCTCGTCCTGCCCCTTGACTGCCCGGGAGATCCAACGTTGGATCTCCTCGTAACCGGCCTGGTGTATCCGGTACAGGGTTGAATGCCTGAACTCGTCCTGGTCACCCTCCACATCGACCGGGTCTTTAAGCTCCCTGAAGGTCTCAAGGAATGCCTGATTGCCTTTGATGATCTTCTGGAGCGCCATGAATTTCGTGATAAACACGCCGGCCGCCAGCATGAGCATGAACGAACAGAGGCCTATGATCAGCCAACCGTCCAGGCTGATGCTCCTGGCAATGACCCTCATCAGGTGGATGGTCAGGTTGTCGCCGCCCCCCTTGCCCGACTCCTCCTGCTGCAACGTGGTCAGCTTGCCTTCCGGCCCCTGCCCAGCAAAGGCGGCAGCGACCCAGGCAGCGGGCCGGGCAACGTTGGACAACTCCACCTCGTCCACATCCCCGGCAAACGAATTCTGACCATTCGTGGAAGCCCCAAGGACGATATCGCTGGCCGGAGACGGCAGTTGGCCGGCCAGGGCGACGGTGGAAACCTCTTTGCCGTCCAGGTAGAGGGACAATCGCTTGCCCGGTTCGGCCGTGGCGGCCAGATGGTGCCAGGACTTGGGCGACAGAGAAGCGCTCCTGTCGGTTGCCGCCTGGGCTGCGCCGGAGGCTATCCTGAGGTACGGCTTGTCCTGATCGATGCCGACCACGATCGACTGGCTACCGTCATCCCAGGAAAACAGGCGGCTATCCTTCTGGGGTGCGTCGATGCGAACCCAGCTCGAAAAGGTGAATCCCTTGGCGAAATTGAGCGACGGGGAGCGGGGTATGGCGACCTTTTCCCCGACCCCTTTGAAACTGTAGCCGTTGCCGATGATACAGGGCACAAAGTTGACGGCATTTGACCCCGAGGCGTGGTTGGCGTAGGCCGTGGCGTCGTTGAGCGCCCCGTGGTCGTCGTTCAGATGATAGACCAACACCTGGGTCGTGTCGTAGGTGCCGCCCGCATCCTGGCCGGCCGGCGCTCCTTCGTTGCCGTAATAGAGCCAGATGGAATCCTGGGCGCCGCCGCCGGAAAGCTGGGGCACCCTCACCCACACAAGGGCGATGGCCTGTTTGGGGTCGAACTTCTCGATGTGGAACTTGAGAGGCACTTTGTCGTCAGCGCTGACGAACCGCAGATCAGAGCCGTCCTTCTTGGCGTTGGCAAAGGTGAAGTTCCCCGCATGCAGGCGCACCAGCACCGGTACATCCGTAAGATTCTCCTTGATGTTGGCCCCTTTTTCGGACAGATCGAAGGCGATCTTCTTGCGGTACTGCCACTTGCTCTCCCACCACGCATGCGCCGAGGCGCTCCAGAATACCATTGCGAGCGCCATGAGCATCCCCGCCACCAGCGTACTTCTCTTTCGTCCCATATCCCCAATTCCCTCCGCACAAGAGATTTTCATCATATCCGCATCACTCAGCCTGTTTCCTGCCGTCGTCTTCCGCATCGAAGCTGATCACCTTCACGTCGAGCCAACCGGCGATCAGTTGGTCCACCTTGTCGGCCGCGTTCTCCAGCGAGCCTCCTTTGGCCCCCCCCAGCGCAGCGGTCTGCTCCACCATCTTGTTGCTGTCGGCCAGGGCGCTCGTCCCACTGATGGCTCCCAGGTTCACCGTGCTCTCGCCAGATGAAAAGCCGACAGAACTGTTGAGGAAGCTGATGTTCCTGGCATTCAGCACCGCATTGGCCCCCAGGACCACATTATTGCCGCTGATGCCGGCCTCTCCGGCGTCGATGATGCCGGTCGGGGCAAACAGGTAGATGTCTCCCAGAGGCGGGGCGACCTGGGGCCCGTCAATCCCGTCAGGGTCGTAGGTCAGGGCGCGGATGCCGCTGCCGACGGAAGGCACGGCAAAGGTGACCTGATGCGTTACACTGTTCATCTTTGCCTTCGAAGCGCTGACCGCCGTCCGGGATCCCCGGCCGGCGTTGATATTTCCTCGGTCCGCCCAAGCCGTGATATCCCCCCCCATGAAGGTCATCACCCTGGATTCGTTGACGTTGATGTCTTGGCCGGCGTACAGGTTGATGTTGCCTCCAGCCGCCGTATAGATTCCGGTGCTGCCGGACGTACCGAACACGGTCTTGCCCACGTTCAGGGTATTGGCCGCCAGAACGTTGATATTGTCCGCCCCCGACAGGGTGGCAATCTGGGACTGCACCATGTTGATATTACCGGTTGCCCCGGACTCGGCCGAACTCATCTGCTTCAACAGCTTCTGTATGACATCCGTCCTGGTTTTGGCGATCACCGCATCTGCCTCATCCTTTTTTCCCTCCGCCATCAGCTCGCTGTACTCGTTCCCCGCACTCCTCAGGCTATCGAAGAAGTTCTCGGCCTCATCGGCGCCAATGGGGTCATTCGCCTTAGCCTTGGCAGCGTCGGTGCTGTCATCTCGTTGCCCCGCAACCACGGTCAGCGAGCTGCCGTCGTTTCCAAGTGCATTGTTGTAAGAGTTGCCCACGGACTGGATTCCGCCGCTGGCTCCAAGATCGATGTTCCCCTTGGCCCACACGATCAGGCCGCCCGGCCCGGCTATGGTGATTCCGTTTGTGCTCATACTCTGGTGCGTCGTATCCTTCATCGGGAAGGTGATGTTTCCGCCGGCGGTAACCGTGGTCGTATCGCCCGCGCTGACGTTCTGCCCGAAAAGAAACATATCGGTAATGTTGCCCCCTGCGCTTACCTGCGCCTGCTTGGGGAGGTAGAACATGATGTCGGCGATATCCCCTCCGGCACTGATCCGGATTGGGTTTGAATCGTCTTCATGAAGCGGCGTGGATGCGGTTACCGTCGTACCTACTTTGGTCGTAAGCGTACCAAGGGCCGTGGTGGGCGTTTGTACTCCATAAACCTGGTCAGGATCGGCATCGCTCATGGAAATCATGGAGCGTGTTGGCTGGTTGCCATTGGCGTATGAGCCGTTGATGGTTCCGCCGGCTGCGATGGTCAGGTTTCCCGTGGTCGAGGGCGCGAGGTAGTAGTCAGAGCTGAAACTGACGTCCCTGCCGGCGGAGATATCGACGGTGCCCGGCAGGATGTGTGCCCGGGCGCTTTTGTAGTTTGATGATGACGGCAAATAGTTGTAGAAACTGTCGCCGGTAATGGCCACGTCTCCGGTCAGGGACGCCAGCTTGACCGAGGCGTCCCTGCTGTAGCTCAAATTCCAGTAATCGCCACTCTGGCTGGCCAACCCCAACTCCACGAGGGAGGGATTGATGATCGAATTAATGGTCACATCCCCCTGGGCGCTGACGTTGAAATGGGTAGCTGCGGCCTCCAACTCGGTCAAGTCGCTGCTCGTCGTGCCGCTCTTTTTACCGACAGCCCCCATGGCGTTCAAGACACCGGTGCCGTTGGCTGCCAGGAAGCGCCCGCTGATGTCGCCACCGGAGTAGACGGCCAGATCGCCCTGCCCAAACGCCCCTATCTGGCCGGTCACCCCTCTGCCGCTCCTGACCGTGATACCGCCGCCACCCAGGGTTACCACCCCCTGAGCCGCCTTGCTGGTGCCATTGCCCTTATCCTCGTAGCTGGCGCCCCATGCGGTGCCGCTCTCCGTCTCGTAGGCCGCATCCCAGGCGATGTTGCTAAACTGGCTCACCAGGGAACCACCGGTGCGGATCGAAATGGAGCCGCCGTTGGCGTATTCCCAGTAATTGTAGGGATTGACGATATTTTCGCCCAAGGTCCGCACCGTGCCGATATAGTTTTGGTTCTGGGTACCCGAACCTTGGGAGAGCTTCAGGTCTCCGCCGGAGTTCAGATCGATGTTCCCGGTTGCAGACTGGATCGCGCCGCTGATGATGTTTATGTTCCGGCCGGCAGAGACCTTGACGGAGCCGTCATAGGTTCCCACGCTGTAGTGCGGCGAAGTGCTGGCCGACGACATGTAGCTGGTCCCCGCATTGGGGCCGATAGTCACGTCCCGGCCAGCGGAAAGGGCCACCAATGCTTTCTCGCTGTAGACCTGCACCCCGCCGGTCAGATTGCCGCTGGAATCCCTTTTCCCGATGGTGAGGTCGCCGATGCCCGCAACCGTTGCCTGCGGGCCGGCCCCCGAAAAATCGCTTCCCGCCGCCAGATTGAATCCCCAGGTGCTCCTGCGGGTCACGTCCTTTGAATCGAGGTTGCCCACCGTGGTGGGGTGATCATCCAGGTTGGCCTGGATGTTGAGATTTCCGGCTGCCCGCAGGGTAAGCACACCCGCTTCGCCAGCGAAACGCCATGTGGTCGTGTCGAGGTCGCTCCCCACGGTCAGGTCGCCGGCTCCGCGGGCCTCGATCTCGGCCGTCAGGTGGAGTTTGTCCGCGTACCCCAGTCCGTTTTTGATAGTTTGGGTATTCTGGCTCCCAATGAAAGCCTGGGCATCGCCATACCAGGTTCCATTCTGTGAATCTCCAACCGTTCCATAATCCGACGCGCCGAGTATCTTGCCGGCGCCATAGTCATAAACCTTGACCGCCCGTACGTTGACGCTCTCCTCCCCGCTTATGGCCCCTTTGACGCTCAAATCGGTGAACTTGTCCTGAAGCAGCCTGAAGGTCACGCTCCCCCCCTGGCCGCTGCCGTTACCGGAGACGTTGAACGAACCGCTCTGGTCCAGGCTGACGCCGCCGCCACTGCTGGAAAGCAGCACCGCCCCGCCCGCTCCGCCCGTGCCGCTTGCCGCGGCCTTGATCGTCCCGGAGACGGCGACGCTGTTGGCGGCATACAACTCCACGGTGCCGCCGTTGGTCCCGGAGGCGTCGATGGTCCCCTTGGCCTGCACCAGGATGCCCCCGGTATCGGCGGTAAGCCTGACGGTGGAGGCCGTGACCGTATCGCCGCCCGCAACGACGATATCACCGCTGCGCACCCTGACGTCGCGCGATGTGCTGAAGCCGCCTGCGTTCAGACGCACGTTCAGACCACTGAAATCGGCCAGGGTGCCGGTGTCGATCGTTACCGATCCGCCCAGGCCGCCCTTTGCCTGACCCGTGACGTCACCGGCAATGCCGACCGTCCCCTTGGAAGCTGCTATCGCCAGGCTGCCGGCATCCCCCTGGGCGCCGGCCGATACATCAATGCTGCTGGCGACGGTGCCGGTATCCATTTGGACGCTCCCGGCGGCGGCTTGCAGGGTGACGCTTCCGGCCGGCGCATAATCGCTCCCCTTGGCATTGATCCGGGCTCCGGCAAGAAGATGCACGGAGTCGTCCGGCCCGGAGCCGGTGGCGGCCAGCGTGATCCGTCCGGCAATGGCATCGATGATCCCACTGTCCTCGATCGAAGCACCCGTTATCTTCAGGGCACCTCCGCTGGAGGCCGACGATGCCGCCTCCGCCGTGCCGTTGCCCAGTATGGTGACCTTTCCGCCGGCATTAACGGCATAATCGGCAACCACGTAGTTCGAGGAGGCGTCGCGGGCGTAGGATGTGGTCAGCTTCTTGGCCTGCAGAGTCAAGGCGCCCGCAGTGGAGAAGGAGCCTGCCCCCCTCATGGTGATATCGTTGTCGCTGGCCAGGTTGACGGTCTTAAAGCCGCCCAAACCGATCGCACCGCCGTCCATGACCATATTCTGCGCCTTCAGGTTGAGGATTCCCGAACCTGCGGCCGGCGCCGAGGTGGTCGAACCGCTGTTTTTGACGGTCAGGGTCTGGGCTCCGAAGGCCGCCGTTCCCCCGTTGACCGATGTTATCAGCGGGCTGTCCAAGGTCAGGTCGCTCGACCGGTTGACAGTGACGTCCTCAAGCAGCTTCATCCCCGACCTGCCTTGCAGGATGATGCCTTTTGCATCGAACTGCGCTGAATTCAGCATGTCGTCGGTCAGAAAAATACCGCCGGCGCCCGAGTCTTTCGCAGTGGATTGGTGTGCCAGGGAGACCGTGTTTCCCGAAAGGCTGATTGTCCCGCTGTCAACTTTGAAAGCAGAGCCGATGTTGCCGTCCTTGACATCCACCGAGATCCCGTACGTGGCATGGACGGAGGTGCTGGCGCTGAGATCGGCGGTGCCCTTGTCCGTGGAGATGGTAACGGTTCCCTGGCCGTTGGCGTCCGCTGCCGCCAGGGGTGTCGTGGCGATCAACTGCACATTATCCCCAACGCTGATCGTCTTGGCCGCCAGCAACTTGATGGCACCCGCCTCCAGCGTGCTGCCTGCGCTTATGGTCACCGAATCGGTGGCAGCGGCGTCCCCCAGGATAATGGTGCTGAACCCCTTGCCGCTGATCGAGCTGTCCGCCACGACTAGTTTGCCGGTGAGGCTGCTGTCGAGCAGGTAGTTGCCGTCTCCGAAGCCGTCCGGCAGGGCGGTCTGCTGGTTCCCAACAATGGTCTCCGTTCCGCTCAGGCTGATCGTCCGGTCGTATTTCTCCCCTGTGGCTCCGCCGGCCGTGATGGTGCCGTTGATGATGGTGGCGGAGCCGGCCAGGGTCAGGGCGCCGCTGTTGTCCAGGTTCGCGGTCTGGGGCGAAAAATTGCCCTCTTTCAGGACATCGCCGGCCTTGCGGACCCGATAGGCGGTCATGACCGGGGAAACGACCGAACTGCCGGCGTAGGTCGAATACCCTGCACCCACCGCGTACCCCTGGGTGGTGGTGCTGCTGTAGCCGGCATCGACCTTGGTCTTGAGGGGTGTTACCACCAGTGCGCCCGTCACGTAGGCGAAATATTGGGGCAGGACGTAATACACCCCGTCTTTGAGTCCGGGTATCCCGGACAGATAGACGGCGTTCCCCGGTACCTGGACGGAATTGTCGGGCAGGATGACAAAGCTCCCCGCCAGGGGATTGTTGTGCCCCTCGATTGCCGGCTGGAACTTGTAGGCCGACACCCCACCCCCGCCCGACACGTCGATGGTCGCCTTATCCGCCACAACGACTTGGTTGGCTGCCAGGGTGACATCCGAGGTGATCGTGCCCGACGGGTCAAAATCCTTTGCGTTGCCGGTTGCCTTGTCATACACCGTCCAGGACAGACCGTCGGCGGCTCCGTAATTCACTGAGTAGGCGCCGGCGGTGGAGACCAGGCTGCCGGGAGCCAAGTAGACGGTGCTGTCCGGACCGGTGGCCTTGATGGTGATCGAGCCCAGTGGGGCCATCACCACCCCGCTGATGTCGATGTTTTTGCCCGCCAGGAGGGTCAGGCTGCCCAAGGCCGAATAGACCGGGGAATAGTCGGGCGACCTGGGGTCATAACTCTTGATCGACAGGTTGCCTGTGGTCGAAATGGTGTAGTCGGACGCTGCCGTTCCATAGCTGGTATCCTGCATCATGGGATAGACGCGGCCGGCAGTGAGGGTCAGGTCGGCGGCAGTGCTCAGCATCCCGCTCCAGCTGTTTGAATTGTTGATCAGGTACGCTTTGTCCGCTACCCTGATATCGTTTTTCATGACGGCGTTCACGGTCTTGAAGCCTGAAAGTAAAATATTTCCCTCCAGGTCGAGCCAGTTGCCCCCCAGGTTCAGGGCTGCCATGCCGGCGGAGGTACCGGACAGGGTGTGGATATAGTTGCTGCTGTTCGTGAGCCGAATCCAGGGGGCAGAAAGCGAGACATCCCCCCCGGCGACGATCTCGGGGGTGTCCAGGGTGATGTTCCGGCCGGCCAGCAGGCTCACTGGCCCGGAAAAGGTCACCGCCCCCTGGCTGGCAAACCGGTAGGCGTCGAAACCGCCACTTGCACCGGCGGGTGCGCTCTGGTTCTGTAATGCGGTCAGCAGCGCCGCATCCAGCAGGAGGCCGTTGATGGAGTTGTTGCTCAAGGAGAAGGTGCCGCCCCGCAGGTTGGGCAGGCCGGTAAAGGCGCGGAACGTGCCGCCCAAGCGGGACAGGCTGGCATCGCCCGCGTAGCTCAGGTTGATCGTACCGGCGTTGCTTGCCATGGTTGTCGTGACGATCCGGCCAGTGGAAGACTTGGCAGAGCTCGTTACTGCCATCGAGCCGGACACGTCCAGGAGTGCGGTGCCAATGCTCAGGCCCCCACCCGCCGTCAGGGAGATCGTGCCGCCGTCCATGACGTCGTAGCCGGGCCCATAGCCGTCGGCCACTGCCTTCAGGGCCTGCCGGTTATAACCGGTGGCCAGCAGTTTCGCCCCATCTCCGATGGTCAGGTTGCCTCCAGCGGTGGAGGCGGTCATGGTTATCGTGCCGGCCGTGGCCGAAGCGGTTCCGGCGAAGTCGAGATCTTTGGAGGCGCTGAGGGAGATGCTCCCGCCGGGGGTGGTTTGCAGCACCGCCCCCGCGGCAACGGAGAGGTTGGAGCTTACCGTGGCTGATATTCCCGAGTTTGTATCCCGCATCACACCAGCGGCAAGGTTTAAGGAACTTGCCGAAAGCTGCTGATCGCTCACGTTGGCCACGAGCGTGGCGTTCCACTGGTTGTTGATCGACGACACGCTCGTCTTTGTTCTGGAAGGGGCCAGTACTACCCCGCTGCCGATGGTAAAGGCGTTCTCGCTCTTCAGGACCAAGTTGCTGAAACCGCTCTGGTCAAACTGGCTGCCGTCGCTGGAAAATCCGATTGCCACGTTGCCAGGGTCAAACGTCTCCAACGTGCGCCTGCCATCCGTGGTCAGAGAAATGGTGTCCGTCTGGATGGTCAGGGTTCCTCCCGCGGTGCCGAGCAACGAGTACCCCCTGGCCGTGCCCGCCAAAACGACACTACGTCCCTCCAGGGACAGAGCGCCGCCGAGCCCGCCCGCGACCTTATTGTTTTTGTCCACATGGTAGCCGCCGCTCACATCCAGGGTGGCCCGGTTCAGGACAAACACCCCGCTCCCATTGTAGGAACGATCCTGAATGCTTATGACGCCGCCGGCGATATGGGTTGCATTGGTATCGCTGCCCTGCCCCGCCTGGGTGTCGATGATCCTTGACCCGGAAGCGTCGATACTGCTGCCGTTTCCCAGGACGATCCAATGACTCTCTGCCGTGGGAAAGTCGAGCGTTGTCAGGGTAACCGTGCCGGAGTGGGCGGTCAGCGCCCCGTCGAACTCGATCCGTTGTGCAATGACAGTGAATGCGCCGCCCGGCAGCAGAGTCAGCCGAGCCCCCCCATCCACGGTCACCAAGCCGGTGGATTTGACGGTGAGGGTGCCCAGGCCGGCATTGTTGAGCATGGCCACCGACAGGACGCTGGTCCCGTCCGGAGAGAGTTCGCCGGAGGAACCGCTCGCCACGATGCGCACATCCCCCAACATCTGATTCGTGACTGAACTGTCTATCGTAGAACCGGAGTTCACGGAGACAGGCCCCAGGTTGAGCGCCCCTCCCTCCGGCTCCACCCAGCCCCGCGCCTTCTGGCGGCCGGCATCGTTGACCGGTTCGGCGCCGAGGGTCTGATAGGACCCCTTCTGCACACTTCCGTCCAGGCTCCCCCCCAGGGCGACCTGTTTGGTCGATACATTCAGCGTGCCGGCGCTGGCCCCCTCGACAAAGGCCTGGTGGAACTCCACCTTTTCGCCGATGCGATCATAGGTCAGCCACTCCGGTGCATTGGCGATGTCGTACATCTGACCGTTGGAATAGAGCACCGTGGTGGCAAACGAACCTTCTTCATATTTGGTCCTGCCGCCGGCAAACAGGATTCTGGAGCCTGGCCGGGCGGTCACATCGCCGCCGGAATTCAAGTTTATCGTCCCACCCGTAAGGCTCCGCTCCTGGGCACTCTTTTCCTGGGTGGTCAGATAGCCGGACACATCTCCGATGGCAGAACCCAACTGGGCGTCGAACGTGATGGTGGCACCAAGCAGGATACCTTTCTTCTGACCGTAATCGTCACTCAGGTTCACCGTGTTGAGAGCGCCGGTGACCTGGTTGGCCGAGGCAGCCTTGTCCAGTAACAGGCCGCTGACATCGATGGTGCTGCCGCTGTCCAACAGGATATGTTCGGAGGCATTGAGGGTTACCTGGCCGGAAGGCGCGCTGATCATTCCCTGGCTGGTGATCTGCCCGGTTGGTCCATAGGTGGTGGAGGTGGACGAAGCGAAGCCAAGGCCTTGCAGGTAGATCTGGCCGGGAGTGTAGGTAAAGCTTTGATCCGCGGTCTCAGTGGATTCGGAAACCGGGGTTTCGGTTTTGCTGGTGGCGCCGAGCCTGATGCTGTCCGAGGCGTTCAGTTCGATGACGCCATTCTTCTTGAGGGCCGTGACCGCCCTGATGACCCCGTCCTGGTTGACGGTCCGGCCATACATGCCGATCAGGCCGGTATCTGCCAAGAGCTGCCCCCCCTCGTGGTTAGAGGCGACATTACCATTCACGTTGCTGCCGGTCGTTACCGCGACATACTTGGCTGTTCGTGTGTCGTTGCTGTCGGTCGAAGACGTCAAACCCACCTGCTCTCCCGCCACCAGGCCAATCTGGCCGGTCGAGACGCTGATATCGCCGTAGTTGTCCACATCCGGCCCCATCAGGAAGACCGATCCCAGGCTGGAAGCGGTGATCGTGCCGTTGTTCCGGATCCCCCCCGGCAGCGTGTAATCGGCCTTGTTCTGGTAGTTTTCCGCCTTGAAGCTCAGCGCTCCGCCGAGAAAATCCTTGTTGGACATGTTCAGGGACGAGGCGATCAGCGAACCAACGTTAACCTGAGAGCCAGCTCCAAATAGGATGCCGTTCTGGTTGATCAGGTAGACCTTGCCGTCGGCCGTCAGCTTCCCGAAGATCTGGCTCGGGCTCTCCTGATAGATGCGGTTCAGGATCGCCCAGTCCTTTTGGGCCGCGCCGTTGCTCTTCTGGACGAAGTTGACCGTGGCATTGGTGCCGATATTGAAAGTGCTCCACTCGATGATCGCCTTGTCCTGGTTCTGATAGATATCCAGGCGATTTTGCGTCGTTCTGTTGGTTTCGTCGACGGTAGCGCCAAAAACGACCCCGCCCGTCTGCAGCTTGGGCAACTCCGTGACGCCCGGCGGGGTGGTCGCCAGTAACTTGGGGCCGGGGATGCGGGAGGCTGCCAGCGCCGGAGAAGCTATCATCTGGAGCGAGAGCAACAGGGATATCAATCTTTTCATGGTTCAACCTCTTGCCGCGGAGATGATCCCCGCACATGGTCAGCATCATTCATATCAGGCGTCGCCCGCGAGGCAGGCCATCAAGCTAAAACAGTCCCTTGACCTTGAACAAAGCCCGGCCGTCACCTTTCACCGTGTTGGTGGCCGAGTTGCCGCCATCCCTGAGGGCAAAGGCGCCGTCCAACTCATACTCGAAAGAACCGGGCAGCCCGCCCCGTATCCCTACGCCGGTGGCCGAGATATCGAAGCCGTAGGCCTGCCCCGGCAGGGGCTGTTTCACCCGGACCGAGGCATAGTCGTAAAACAGGTACGGAACCAGTTGTCCCTTGCCCTCCAGGCCGGCACGGGCGGCAAGGTCCGGCGCAGCTACTTCGGCCGTAAAATGCAGGGCATTGTCGCCGCTGACCTCGCTCTCGTAGTATCCCCGCACCGTATCCATGCCGCCCGCGGAATACTGTTCATTGGAGATGAGCGGCTGGTCCGAAACCTGGCCATCTACCTTGAGTCTCAGCTCCGCCTCGCCGGGAAGCTTCAGGGTGCGCTCCAGGCCGGGGAGCAGAACCACGTAATTGTCCTTGGCAGAGGTGCGTTTGGTATCGAACTCCTGTGAACTGGAGCCCAGTCCCCGGAAAACGAGGTTAAGCGCCGCATTGACCTGGGTCACCCCAAGGCGATCCGCCAGGGACGCGCCGTACGCCAGGGAAAAGGGCACATAGGTGACCTTGTTGGATGTCGTCTGGGATTCCTGGAATCTCTTGTAATCCACCCCCAGCGTCAGGTTATGGTTGTAAGCTCCATAGGGTGACAACGGCTTCTGGTAACGCAGGCCGACAATACTTCCGTTGCCCACGGTCTTGAAACCTTCCCCGAAGCCGGTTTCGCTGTCCGATAACACCCCGTAAAGGACGATGCGGTCGTTTCGGTTCCAGGTGGGGGCAAGGGTATAGGAGCCGGAGAAGACCTGTACCTCCGACGGCTTCTCGGGAGCGGTCTGATACTGGGCTGAAATGGAGTGGCCCACCCCCCAGAGGTCGTCGTAGCGGAGCGTGGCGTTCAAGCGGAGGTCGGTGGTGTTCATGCTATTTCGGTTTGTGAGTTCAAGGCTGCCATGGAGCGGCAGTTTGTCTTCCACTTTGAGTTGCACGTCCACCTTCCCCGTTTCCTTGCCCGGAGCGATGTTCGGTGTCACCTGCAAATCCGGGCCTTCGTTTATCTCGGTCAACTGCTTCTTGATGTTCTGAAGATTGACGACCTCTCCGGCCTTGAGGGAGGGGAGTCTTTTCCATATCCGCTCTTCGGAAACCCATCTGTTTCCCGTCACGGAGGCGCTGCCGACCTCTCCTTTTATTACCTGGAGGTAGACGAAACCACCCTCGATCGATTGCTCGGGGATATTGACGAGCGTGGTTGGGTAGCCGTTGTCGTGATAATATTTTTCAAGCCGGTCGCGGGCGGTTTCCACATCCGCGGCGGTCCGGGATTCTCCGCAGAGATCGTCCACCATCCTGCGTAGCCCGTTGCGAGGAAAGATCGTTTCCCCGATGATGACGAATCGCCGGATGGGGAAGGTTTCCCGCTGGGGCTCTCCGCTCCCCTGCCCCGCCTCGGCAGCGTTTTCCCCGGGTACGGCGGCGGCATGTGCAGGCGCGGGGGCGGCGTGCGCAAACACGATGAAAAACAGCAGGTAAAGCGCCACTGCCGGGATATGCCGTTTCTCGGCGACATTTCTTGCTTCCTGTGTCATGTAAATGTGCTCTTCCTTTTCATGTGCTCGGAAAGATCAAAGATATCCCGGTACTGCTGCCGCCCTCGACGGCACCGTCGAGGGCCTCGCCAGGCCCCTGTCGCTGAAAAAAGACAAGCCCGTTCCCAAGCTTTTAGCTAGAAACGGGCTTCCCGGTGCCTCAACGAGGTCGGCAAAGTGCCGGCAAATCTACCAAAACCAAATTAATACCAGCTGGTTATTGTCCCAACAAACGAATCAAAACGGTTCGATTCAAGAAGCGGAAATCGCTCCGTTTTTAGGAAGGACCCAGCATGCTGTTCAGCACGTCGGCCATCCCGGCTGCATCCCGAAAACCATCCACCCGCGCAGCCTCGCTGCCGTCGGGTCTGAGAAGCACGATGACGGGGAAACCGGCCTGTGCGTAACGCGTCTTGTATTCCTTGTTTTTGTCGGAATCAATCTTCGCCCAGATGAAACGGTCGCGAAGGTCTTTTATTAGGGGGCTGTCAAAGGTCTCGTTGAGAAGCCTTTTGCTCCAGCCGCACCAGGATGCGTACAGAACCAGCACAACCGGCTTGTTCTCTTTCCCGGCAGCGACAAGGGCGGCATCGTGGTCTTCGAGCCATGGCAGCTTTACCTGCCGCAGCTCCCCCCCCTTGACCAGAGAGACGACCTCCACCTCAAGGATGAGGTTTTTCCCGGCCAGTGGATGATTGAAATCCACGGTAAAGGTATCGCCCGCCACGGAGACGATTCTTCCGGACTGTTGTCCCGATTGGGACTGAAGCTCGAACATGTCGCCAACACGGGGATTAACCGTCAGAGCGACCTCATCACCTGCGATCTTTGCCGTCACGGTGCCAAAGCTTTCGGTGAATGTGTCCCCGTCCTTGACCAGCAGGTCGAGCTGCACCGCCTGTTCGCCCACCTCTTTTACCCTACCGGGAAAATAGGGTGTGAGCGGGACCTCTTTCCCCGCCACCGGGAAGCTTTTGAAATTTTTCACATACTCCTCGGCGTTGATGCTCACGGTACGGGGGAGTGCTCTCGTTCTCGGAAAGACCACCTTTTTGGCCTCATCCACCGGACCGAACCCCTTGGCAAACGGCAGATCGACCCGCTTCCTGCCGCCGGGGGACATTCCGGCCAATGCATCGGAGATTCCCGGCAGATCCGACGGGCCGCCGGCTACGAAACCGGCCGGGACGAAGTTTGCGGCATCCCGGTACGCCACACTCCTGACGTGCCCCTTGTCATGGGCCACGGCCGCATTCGTTGTCGTGACTAGGCTTCCATCTTCCAGAGTCAGGGTATAGTTGGCCCTGACCAGATCACCTGTCTGAACCCGCGCCGGGTCCACGACGGCAACTTCCGCCCGCCCCGGGAGGCCGTTTGCCGGCACAATCCCTTTGGCCGGTTCCTCAGCGCACATCTCGCTCTGTTCGCCACAGGCGTTGACAGCGGCCCGAGAAAAGGACGCATTTCCGATCACGACGGCGCCAGCAAACAACACCATCGTGCCGATGATTCGTCGTGCTACTCTCATAGTGCTTTCCCCCTCTCCGAAACGCGGCCTGCCACCGCCGCAACAGGCGGTTCCGATCGCGAGGCCGTAATGTCGCACCAAAGCGTTTCCCCGGCAAATGGATGACTGAAGTCCAGGACAATGGTTTGCTCGGTTACGGCACTGATGCGGCCGACAAGCGGGCCTGTCCTGAACAGATAGCCTGGCCGCGCTTCGATGACAATCTCGTAGTGATCGCCTTGGTCGCGTATGGTTGCCATGCCGAAGGGCGTCGGCATATCGATCCTTCCGGGAGGGGGTATGCGTATGACGACCTCATTGCCGTTCACCTCTTCCACCCTGCCCGGCAATGCCGGGTCTTCGACATACGGCTGCCCCACTTCAGGCTGCATGCCGGTCTCGGCGGTAAAGGTCGCCGGTGCAAGGCGTATTTCCTTCATTCGTGTCCGCACCCTGGCGATGCTGACAGGATTACTTCCTGGCGTCGCCTCTCCTGTAAGCTTCACTCCTTCCGTCCTCCCATAGCCCAGGCCGGGCAGCAGAAGTGCCAGGTGATCGGCGACGCTGTCTTCGAAACTTTTCCCGAACGGCGAAAAGGCAGTTGACGGCTTTGCCGTTCCCGCCGTCACAAGGACCGGGGAGTAGGAGGCTTTCGGAAAATAAAATGCCGACCGGGGAACAGCCGTGGCTTCGGCGACGACCTTGTCGGTCGTGGCGGCGAGGTCGCCGTTTGACAACCGGCAGGTGTAGTGGATGGCGACATTGTCCCCGGCGGCAATCCTGCTGGCTGCGCAGCCGGCATTCACAAGAAGGGTAAAGATGCATATGAGAAGTACTGATCGATTCATGAAAATGACTCCTGCTGGCATTCAGAGCGAGCTACGATACCAGCCGAGTGTTACACCTTGTTGTCATGCATGCTGCAATTTGAAAAATTGATTGGAGCTGCCGGAACGACCCGGAAAAAGGACGGAAAAATCATCCGGTCCGTTGCGCAGCCGCAACCGTAACAACTCAATTTTGCGGCAGAATTTGCTCCGGATTTGTCCGAACGTATCCGGCACATCTCGTAACGAACCATTTGCACCATTGCAACATATTTTATGCTAGATTCCTCGCACATCATGGGCTGCCATACTGCCGAACCGTACAGGAAAGCCGCGTACGGAAACGCGTTTACCAGATGCGGGAAATAATCGATTATGGGAAAAAACAAGGAAGAAAAAGACAAAACAGCAAAGCTTACCAGGTCCGAAAAACACGACCGCCTGCTGAATATTATCCAAACACTGCGCAACAAGGAGTTCACCGGCTATATCAAGGTAAACTTCAGCCAGGGCGGAATCGGCAGGGTCGAAAGGTTTGAGGAGATACAGCTCAACACGGATAATCAATCGGAATAGTTCCCGAAACACCCACAACCTTACCCACAGGGTACTTTGCTGACTTGCCTCGGGCAAGGAACAGAAAGCCCATATCAAACCGCGTGCATGCGTTGATATGGGCTTTTTTTTATTGCGTTACCCTTGTGAAGTTCACGCGTGAAAGGAGGTGCCGGCAACCAGACATACACAAGATAATTTTGCGGCCCACGTGCCTGCAAACCGTTCCAGCCAAAGCCTCAGCACGGGTAACCGTGTGTCGGAAAGCCTATGGGTCCGGGAAGACCGGATAGCCGGGTTGCCTGAAATGGAAGATGTTGATTTACGATCTGACAGCGTAAACACAAACAAATCAAACAAACATCATTCCAGACTAAGGAGAAACAAACACCATGAAAAAGAAACTCGTAGCCCTCATCGCCGGCGCCGCCTTGACCGTGGCCCTGGCCGGCAACGCCTTCGCCACCTTCGGCGAACTCACCCTGATCAGGGTCCTCGACCAGAAATCCGGCGGCACTACCGAGGTACTCAGCAATCTCGGCACCCTCGGAACCACCGTCGACCTGTCCGCACAGAACGTCATCCTCTCGTCGAGCAACGTCCTGAATGACTTCAACGGGGCCGCTCTCTCCAGCCTGACGGTTTCCTACACCAGCTACCAGATCAACCCGGACAGCGGCTACACCTTCGACATCTGGGTCGGCGGTTCCAATACGACCGCTCCCAAGACCGCCGGCGGCATGGACGCCCAGTACCAGTCGAATATGGACCAGGTTATCCAGTATGCCAACAGGCTCGGCGGCACGACCGCCAACGAGGTTATCGGCGACACCAGCAACAGGGCATCGTACTTCAAAAAGATGAATCCCACCGGCCAGTACGGCAGCAACGGCGCTTTCACCAGCCTGGACAGCAACTCCAACGCCAGCCTGGCCAACCTGGCTACCACCGGGTATGTTGACCAGACCATCTACTACTTCTCCGGCCAGGTTAACCCGGACACCTACCAGACCGATCCTTCCACCGGTATCAAGGTCGCCACGATCCGCACCTCCTACGATGCGGCTACCGGCATGCTGACCTGCATCCTTAATCCGCCGATTCCAACGATCTCGGGGGTGTCACCCGATAGCCTTGGGCAGGGGGCCCAGACGACCCTCGTCATAACAGGCAACAATCTTGCCGGCGCATCAGTGAGCTTCGGCAATTCAGGCGTGATCGGCGGCACACCGGAAAAGACCTCCACTTCCACAGAAATCCAAATCCCCGTCAGCGTTAGTCCCACCGCAACCACCGGTAACGTCGTTATCACAATAACCACCGCGAACGGCACGGCGATCGCCAATAGCCTCCTGCAAGTGACGGCCGTTTCACCGCCCACAATCTCTTCAATATCACCCGGCAAACTTGGCCAAGGCGATAGTACTCTCACCATAACAGGCACCAGTTTCTCCGGCGCTTCGGTGAGCTTCGGCAATTCAGGCGTGACCGGCGGCACACCGACCATTGCGCCCGACGGCACTTCCATGAGCGTTCCCGTCAATGTGGCTCTCGGCGCGCCCATGGGTAACGTCGATGTCACCGTAGCCGCGCCGGTCGGTTCCGCCATCGGGAGTTTTACCGTAATCGACACCACGTCACCGACCGTAACCGACTTTTCCGTACCGACCGCCACCCAGACTTCCAAGACCGTATCGGGCCTCTCCATTTCCGCCGCGGACAACGTCGCAGTGACCGGGTACCTGCTCACGGAAACGCCTGCACCACCGAGTGCGACTGATCCGGGCCTGTCGTGGTCGCCTACGGTACCGGACAGCTATTTGTTTGCGGACCTGGGGCTGGGAACTGCGACCAGAACACTCTATGCCTGGGCCAGAGACGCAGCGGGAAACGTAAGTGACTGGAGCAGCGTTTCAACGAAAACGGTGAACTTCAATATAAGTGTTAACGATACGACCGCTCCGGTTGTCACTTCCTTCGCCGTTGCCGATTCCCCGCCGGCCCGCTTCCCGACGGTCAAGATAACGGCGTTCACGGCAACCGACGATGTCGGGGTAGCCAATTATCTGATCACCACCTCCCCAGCGGTGACTGCCTCGACACCCGGGTGGAGCTCTTCCGTCCCAACGACGTTTACCGTCCCGGCGCCGGGGCAGTACACGCTCTACGCTTGGGCCAAAGATGGCACCGGCAATATCTCCGCCTCGAAAAGCGCCACGGTGACCGTTGTGGACCAAAGTGCGCCGACGGTTACGGCGTTCTCCGTATCTTCCGCAGGCTTTCCCGCGGTGCAGGTGAAGTCTCTTGTCGCCACTGACGATGTGGGGGTCGCCAAATATATGGTAACGACCTCCCCAACGCAGCCGCTTGCCACGGCTTCCGGGTGGAGCGATTCCGCCCCGGCGACGTTTACCGTCCCAGCGCCGGGGCAGTACACGCTCTACGCCTGGGCCAAGGATGCAGCGGACAACGTCTCCATCGAGAACCAGAACAGTAGTGCCACGGTTACGGTCAACGACACCTCATCGCCGACAGTGTCCGCTTTTGTCATCTCTTCCAGCGGTTTTCCCACGATTCAGGTGACATCGCTCATTGCCAGCGACGACGTGGGGGTAACTGGCTATCTGCTGACAACCTCCCAGACGAAGCCACTTGCCACCGCTTCCGGCTGGAGCAGCTCCGTCCCGGCGACGTTTGCCGTGAAAACCCCGGGGGCATACACGCTCTACGCCTGGGCCAGGGATGGGGCCGGCAATGTCTCTGCCGCGAAAAGCGCCACGGTGACCGTGGAGGACAAGTCCGCGCCGACGATTACGGCATTCAGCGTGCCCACCGGAACGTTGTCGAATACGAACACGGTCCCGAACATCTTCATCACCGCAAACGACGATGTCGGGGTGGCCGGATATACGCTCACCGATGATCCGAACAGCGTGCCATCGGCTACGGCGGATGGGGTATGGTCGGAGAAGGCACCGACCAGTTACACCTTCAGCGGATTGGGGCTGGGGACCGTGCCGAAACAGCTCTACGCCTGGGCCAAGGACGCCGCGGGCAATGTGAGCAAGCCCGTCTCGGCCGGCGTCACATTCTACAACCCCCATCTCAGCGTGACCCTGACATCACCGCCCGACGCCGGACTGACATCGGGCAAGACGCTCTACACCAGTTTCACCACCATCCACGTCGCCGGAACCGTCAACAAGCAGGATGCCGTCGTGTCGGTGCAGGTGGCGGCCAACGGCACGGTGGTAAGCAACCAGGCGGTCGCCATCAATGATGACCTGTCGTTCCGCCAGGCCATAACCCTGCAGATGGACACCCCCAACATCATAACGATCACAGCCAAGGATTCGCAGGAAACGCTCGCCCCTATTTCCCGGAGCGTCACTTGGCGCGCCGTCGGCATCGCAGACGCCATGCGTGCGTTGCGGATCGGCGTCGGCCTGGACAAAAGCGTGTATCCGAACCTGAATCCCGCCGATTCCGACGCTGCGGCCGCCCAGCAGGCGGCCCTGGATGCAGCCCTGGATGTCTCGCCCCTGATAACCGTTGTCCCGCCGAGCGGAGCGTCGACCCTCACTGCCGTGCCGGACGGCGTCATCAACGTGGGGGATGCGGTCGTGCTGCTGCGCCAGGCTGCAGGGCTGGTCCAATGGTAAGTCATCCCCACGTGCATGGAGAGGAATACATGACGGCCGTCAGAGTCTTGGGAATATTTGCGTTGCTACTGGTACTCACCTGCATCCTGTCCGCCTGCGGCGGAGGCGGGGGAAGCGCCCCCGCCGCGGGCCCCGTCACCGTCTCGGGGGTGGTCTCCAAGGGGATCATCGCCAACGGCACCGTCGCCGTCTATGGCCTGAAAGCCGACGGCAGCAAGACCGCTTCGGCGCTGGCCACCGCCAAAACCGACGCCAACGGCGCATATGCGGTTTCCCTGGGCAGCTATGCCGGCCCGATCATCGTTGAAGCGTACGGCTCCTACACGGACGAGGCGACCGGCACCACCGTCAGGATACCTTCGACATCACCGCTTCAGGCAGCCTTGCCGTCCTCCCGGGTCGCGGGCAACGTCAGCCTGCCGGTCACGCCACTTACCGATATCGCCGTCCGCATGGCCAGGAACGCACTTACGGGAACCGTCGCGGACAATATAGCCTCTGCCAACGATGCCGTAAGCCGGCTCTTCGGCGTCGATGTCGTTGCGACCCTGCCGGTCAAGCCGGATGCCGCCGTGCTCCAGAGTGCGGACACGACCGACAGCCAGAGGAAATATACCGCCCTGCTTGCCGTCGTGTCCCAGTATGTGGCTAATACCAGCGCAACCCAGGGCAAGCCGGGCAGCGATGACCTGACGAGCGCACTGGCGCGGATCAGCGGCGGCATTACCCCGAACGACACCGCTGTCCCGCAGGTGGAAGCTTCCGTGGCGTCCGGGTTGCAGTCTGCGGCGGTCGCCCTCTCCAAAAACGAGAGCCAGGTGGCGAAGGCGATCATGGGCTCGGGGAGCGCCATAACTGATTGCATTGCCAGTGTTCAGGCCATAGGGAGCAATTCGGGCGGCAGGATTGTCGCCTACACCCTGAATACGGCCGTCACGTCGTCATATACCGGCCAGATTTTCGCGGCCTATGCCAAGATCGAGGTACCCACGGGAATCAACTTGCCCGGCGGCGAGCTTCCGCCCTCGACCCTGGCTGTGTCCGGCGTTGCCGCCGCCAGTTCGCAGGTGAAAGTCCTGATCGGAAACGTGGTGGCCGATACGACGACAACGCCGAACAAGCAGGTGTTGTATGTGGAATTCGCGGATACCAGCGGTATTTCGCTTGGGGAATTCGCCACCATCTACGTCGAGATGCCGGCAGGTACGACACCGCCGCCGGCAGAAGCCTTCACCGTCGCGTCCTCCTCCGCTTGTACAGCCGACGGCATCGCAATCGGCGGCGTTTCGGTGGCTGTTGCCCTTTCGGCGCTGTAGATTTTCATCCGTCCGGCCCGGGGAAGCAGGCGCGCCATATGATACGGCACCATTGCAGCCGTACCGGAGCGTCGTAAACAAGCTACCACATCCGAAGTTCACAAAAAAGTTACACAGTGTACATACAGCGGCTACAAAATGAGCATATACACATGCGAGATGAATTACGAAGCGCATGTGAACCTCCCGGCAGTTCCCCCAAGTCTTTCCCGTAAAGACCTCTCGCACCACCTGTCACCACATCGCCAATCCGTTACGCCAGGTCACAACGAACAAGGCTGCCGCAGAGCCCCTGCCGGGGCGGTACGCTATGCAGCCGGAATGGGAACCGTATGCACACCATAAATCAGAGACGTCTGGCATCCATAGCCAAGCAACACGCTCCGGAAGTCGCGGCGCATCCGGCACGTGAGCGTGAATCCCTGGCAATGGCCGGCGTCTCCTTCGAATCCGCGGAAAAGATGACGGCAACCTTGCCCTTCTCCGTGGGCGACGTCACCGCCGGGTCGGAAAACGAGTTGCAGGCCGTGGTTGTCGGTGGCAAGGACGAGGTTGACCTGCCGCTCATCATCGAACAATCCAACTACTTTGCCAACATCATGAAGCAGGCGGCTGCCGGCGAAACGCCGCGGAAGGTCATTGCCGACCTGGAGCGTTTCCTTGCGGACAACCCCTCCCGGGTATGGGAAAACAGCTGGGTCCGTTTTCCCCGCCGCCATCTGTCGGCCTACGCCAACGATGTCTTTGAGGGGGATCTGCTGGCCGACAAGAAAAACCCCGCCGCAGGGAAAAGGGCCGATTGGGAGCGTTTTATCCTTCCTGATGCAACGGGCGAGGAAACACTCCGCCTGCCGATCAGCTACCTGATCAAGCTTGCCCTGGCAGACCTGATCGGTTCCCAGCGGCTGCTTCCCCCCCGCATCAGGCAAACCGGCGCCCGCCTCATGGGGCATTACCTGAACGACAACACCTCGCCGGAAACCTTCTCGTTCAACGTCGTCTCCCTGACGCCGGCCGGGGGCATGGGCAAGGCCATTGCCCGCGAAAGCGCCATCCGCTACCTCATGACCCAACTGCTCGTGATGTATGCCAACGAGGCCTTTGGCCTGAAAAGCCAGGGGCAGCGGGCGATGATCTATTTTGCGCCCCATCCGCCGGTGCGGCAGAAGGAGATGAACGACCATGTCTCGGACACCTTCTACCGGGAACTGTTCATGAGCCCCTGCCTGTCCGGCTGGGACAAGGGGGAGGCGAAATACCGCTACATGCAGCTCTGCCATCAGGTCCTTTCCCGCAGCCAGCTCAATGCCGTGGCCAAGCTGCGCGAGTCGCGGATCATCCTCAACAATCTCGTGGTACTCCCCAACCTTTCCAATGTGAGTCTCGCCAACAACGGCACCCACATCAGCATCGGCAGCAAGCGCCTGACCCAGGCCCTCGCCGACGCCGGTTCAGGCTTTGGCGCCGTTCACGAGAAACAGCTCGGCGACCTTGCCATCAAGATAACGGAGCATTTCCTGCCGCTATTTGTCGGCACCTACACCGCCGCCCCCTACCGCCTCGCCTACACCGACTTCCACCCCGAGAAGGCCCTGGGCTTCCTGCCCCATGAACTCGACTATACCCATCTCAGGATGATGTGGCGGCGCTGGAAGAAGAAGGCCGATCTCTCCATTTGCGGCCAGCCGGTCACTCCTTTTGGGCCGGTGGCCCTCGATAAGCTGTTTAGTACTGTTTTCCGGCTCAAGGGCGATTTTGTGCCCGATTACCGCCTGGTGGACTACCTGGTCTGCCTGCTCTCCACCGACCGCAGCCCGGCCCTGAACGGGCTCATAGGCAATACCGACCATCTCCGGAAGGACCTGGCGGACATGGGGGTGTTCGACGAGCAGATGTCGGTCTACCTGCTTTATAAGATGCGGGAGTACGGGAAGATGGGGTTTTCCGGGTTCGAGGGCAGGCATTACAGCCTGTTCGGGAATTTTGAAGAGGATATGGGGCGGGCGGCGGACCTGCAAACGCTCGTAACGGCGCTTGCCTACAAATATATTGCCCAAGGGACCTGCCACGGCCATATCCCCGACACCTCCTCCGTGGAAAGCGAACGGCGGCAGATATTCTTCGGCTCGGCGATCGGCATCCCGACCTTTTTCGTCCGCAAGAACTCCTCCAACGCTTTTTTGAACAAAATCCTCAGCAAAACCAACGCGGTCCGCTCCAGCCGCCGGTACCCCGGCTACCTGCGGGTCCAGAACCAGGAATACTGCAAGGCGCTCGTCAGGATCATCAGGGAGGATGCAGCGGACCTGATCGAGCTCCTGGACCTCCACAGTACGTTGAACGACCTTGAGGAGCGGTTGGCCGACCCGGAGCAGCGCACCGCCGCCGGACGGCTCACGGCCGGCATCCTCGATGAGGTGAACGCACGCTCTCCCATGGGCCTCAAATCCCGCGAGTTCAACACCGGTGCCGAACGCTACTACCGGGGGACCCTGCGGCAACAACACATGGAGGAGGCTTTCCGCTTCCTCGAGGACGAGTGCCGGCGTCTCGACCAGGAGCCGGTGGTGATGGACGATGGGGTGCGCAAGGCCCTCCGGTTTACGCTCCAGGGCCAGGGTGCCGCCCGTTTCCTGGAATCGGTCAAAGGGGCGGTCCTCCGGGAACAGGCCGACATCACAAGCCTACAGCGGCTGATGAACCTCATCCTTTTGACCGTTTCATGCAACGAACAACAGATCGCACAAGAATCCAACGACATAAGGAGTTGCCAGGAACATGCTGCACCAGTACATCGAACGGCATAGCGGCAGGGTCGTCACCGAGCGCCTGTTCGGAGACCGCATGGTCAAACTCCTCTACCATGGGGTGAGGGAGAACAGTACCGGCCTCTTCAGGCTCCTGACGAGCAGTTGGTCGTCGCACATACTCGGCATGGTCAATTTCGACCGTCCCATACTCGGGAAACGGCGGTTTCTGGAGGAGTGCGGCATTGATCTCGCCGAATGCGTCGATCCGCCCGATCGGCTGGACACGCCGCGCAAAATTTTCGAACGCAAGATCCGTTTTCAGGAATGCCGCCCCATGCCACAGGCCCACGAAGCCGTCGTTTCTCCCGCCGATGCCCGGATCGTGGTCGGCTCCTTCCATGAGACCTCCCTCTTGTTCCTGAAGGAGAAATTCTTTTCGTTTGAGGAATTGCTGGGCCATGATAAAAAACAGTGGCAGGATGCGTTTAGCGGCGGGGACTTTGCCGTCTTCCGGCTTACCCCCGACAAATACCACTACAACCATACGCCGGTGGCCGGGCAGGTCGTGGATTGCTACGCCATCGACGGGGATTACCACTCATGCAACCCGGCCGCCGTTGTCTGCGTCGCCACACCCTACTCGAAGAACAAACGGGTGGTGACGGTCATCGACACCGATGTGCCGGGGGGGACCGGGGTCGGCCTGGTGGCGATGATCGAGGTGGTCGCCCTGATGATCGGGGATATCGTCCAGGCTTACAGCCGACAGGGGTACGACGCGCCGCAAGCAATCGAGCGGGGGATGTTCCTTGAGAAGGGGCAGCCGAAGAGCCTCTACCGGCCGGGAAGCAGCACGGATATTCTGATCTTCCAGCAAGGGCGCGTCAGTTTCAGCGAGGACCTGCTCGACAACATGCGCCGGCCGGGCGTGTCGAGCCGCTTCACCCACGGCTTCGGAAGGCCCCTGGTGGAAACCGACGTCCAGGTGCGGTCCCTGATCGCAACGGCCATTCCGCGCCCCGGGAATGTCCGGCACTGCAATTCCATGCAAGGGAGTCAATCATGCTCGTGACAATCACCCTGTTTTCCACAGCAACGCTGATGTCGCTCTATCTCTGGTGGGGGTTCCGGTGCCTGCCCGCGGAGCGGTGGCAGGTCTTTGCCACGGTGCCGTCCGAAAGGACGAAACCGGGCGGCTGGCGCGGGATAAACTTCACCTGGTACGGGGTCCTCACCGCCAATGCCTATCTGGTGGCGGTAATGGTCCTTCTCGTCCTGATGGGTGCGGCCGGCATCCCGCCGCTGGGTACGGCGCTTCTGGTGGTGGCGCTCCTCGCCTGCTGCGTCCCGGCCTCGCGCCTCGTGGCCCGGATCGTTGAAAAGAAGGCCCACACCTTTACGGTGGGCGGCGCGGTCTTTGTCGGCATCCTCATCTCGCCGCCGTTGATAGCGCTGGTCAATCGGACGGCGGGTGCGGCCTTTTCCTTCCATATCCCCATCATGGCGGCCTATGCCGCCATCGCCATCGCCTACGCCTTTGGCGAGGGACTGGGCCGCCTGGCATGCATAAGCTTCGGATGCTGTTACGGCAAGCCGTTATCGGCATCATCCGGCATGTTGAAACGCATGTTCGCGGGACGCTGCTTCGTCTTTTCCGGTACCACCAAGAAGATCGCCTATGCCGGCGGCATGGAAGGCGCGGAGGTGGTGCCCATCCAGGCGGTCACGGCCGTGCTGTACACCGCATTCGGGCTCGTCGCAACCTGGCTGTTCCTGGCAGGCCACCACGCAGCGGCATTCCTGACGGCGACCATTGCCACCCAGGGGTGGAGGGCCCTGTCGGAAACCCTGCGGGCCGATTACCGCGGGGAGGGGAAGGTGTCCGCCTACCAGATCATGGGGATGATCGGCGTCATCTATTCCATCGGTGCGGCGTGGCTGTGGTCCAACGAACCGTCCGGCCTGCCGGACTTGGCGAACGGGCTTTCCAACCTCTGGAACCCCGCCCTGATCCTCTTTCTGCAGGGAATCTGGCTGGTGATCTTCCTGTACACCGGGCGCAGCACGGTTACCGGCGCTACCATGGAATTCCATGTCCACACCGATCGCATATAAGAAGGTTGTTGAAAAACAGCCGTCTCGCCGCCATCCTCGAAAGCCCTTTCGTGCGGCGTAGCACCCGGCCTTCGCAGCCAGAGCTGCTTCGGCGGAGTAGGCCTGCTACGCCTCCTCAGGGCTTTCTGCGGGTGCGACGATCTGACTATTTTTGAACAACCTTGGTTTTTCAACGACCTCCTGAAGGTACCGCCATGAGCCGAACACCCATATTTGCACAGCCGTCCGGCTGGTCCCTGAAGGGAGCCGTTTCGCGGCGCCTGAAGACGATTCTGACGTCCGGCCTCACTCCCCGCAAGCTCCTCATGACGCTCTGCATCGGCGGCGCATTGGGGCTGATGCCGATCGTGTGGGGCACGACGCTCCTGTGCGTCGCGGCGGCCTATGTCTTCAGGCTCAACCAGGTCGTGCTCCAATCGGTCAACTATCTCCTCTATCCGCTGCAATTGGCCCTCATCATCCCCTATTGCAGGCTGGGGGCGCGGCTGTTCCCCTGGGGGCCGCCGTTTCCCGCCGAGATCCTGACCTATGTGTTCCACGGCAGGGGCGGCGGCATGATCAAGCTGTTTGCGTGGGCCACGCTGAAGGCCATCGGCGCCTGGCTGGTAACGGCTCCGCCTCTGGCGTTCATCCTCTACCTGCTGTTTTCGATGGTGATTGGGGGAAAATGCCCGACCACCGTGGCGGCGCCGCAACGATAGGAAAACGAACGTGTAACCGCTCATACCTGAAGGAGGTGAAATGTCAGGCCCTTACGCGCACATAACTCTGGTCAACGAACTGAAGAAGAACATTATGAAGAAGTCCGCCCATGTGCCGACCTGCGAGGCCATGAGCGCCATACTGGATTTCTTCCCATTCTGCGAACTCGGCGCAGTAAGTCCCGATTACCCCAATCTTGCGGCAGATGACGACAACGCCCTGTTATGGGCCGATGCCATGCACTATACGCGGACCGGGGATATGATACGCAGCGGGGTGAAGTATATCCGGTCAATCGACAACAATGCCCGGTGCAAGGCCCTGGCCTGGCTTCTGGGATACTCCGCCCATGTGGCGACCGACGTCACCATTCATCCGGTCGTTCAGATCAAGGTCGGGGATTATGCCGAGAACAAGGCGCAACACCGCCTCTGCGAGATGCACCAGGACGCCTTTGTCTTCCAGAGGATGAACCTGGGGGAGATCGGTGAGTCGCGTCACTTTTCCGCGGCAATAGCGGGGTGCGCTGAGCAGGGGGACCAGGGGCGGCTCGACAACGTCATCGTGCAACTCTGGAACGCCATGCTGGAAGAGGTCCATCCCGACCTGTATGCTTCGCATCCTCCCGATGTTCAGGGATGGCATGCCCGATTCGTCTCCATTGCCGCCGGCGGCGGGAGGGCCGAAGGGGCGCTGTTTCCCCTGGCCGATATCATCGCCTCCCGGCTCGGGTCGGGGTACCCCAGATTCGGCGAGGTTGACGGGCAGTACGTTGAAAACCTGCAGATACCCATGGGGTACGACATGCATTACAACGACATCTTCGACAGGGCGATGGCCAATGTGGGGCTCATATGGCGAATGGTCGAACGCGGGATCTGCGTCGATGACCCGTCATGCCTGTCGTACATACGGGAGTGGGACCTGGATACCGGCCTCGACGAACAGGGAAAATACGCCTTCTGGAACTGACGGACGCGTACGGCTCGACAGGCGGCGAAGCGGCGGACTCACGGGGATGACCGGGGATGACTGGGGCGTCTGCCGGGCATCCTGCCGGTCAACAACGGGGCGTGGCGGAAGCGGAAAAAGGATGAAACCGTGATATTCTATTTTGCGTATGGCTCGAATTTGTGGCGGGATCAGATGCGTGACCGCTGTCCGGGCCACGAAGAGGTCGGCTATGGCGTTTTGCAGGGGTATCGCTGGATCATTTCACTACGGGGATATGCCACCATCGTCCCGTCCGCCCGCGACGAGGTTCACGGGCAGGTGTACAAGCTGACGGAGGCCGACGAAGGCAGCCTGGACCGATACGAGGGGGTTGCCGAGGGGGTGTACCGGAAGGAAATGGTTACGGTCATGCTGGATGGGCGCGCCGCGCCGTGCCTGGTCTATATCGACGCGGTAGAGGCGGAGGGGGTGGCGTGGCCGGAATATGTGGGACGCCTCAATCGCGGCATCTCCGATGCAGCGCTTTCACCCGGATATGTCGCCCGCTATATGAGAAAATTCATACCCGCGGCGGGGCACTAGTACCAGTTAACATTTAATATTTCGTTTATTAGCAGTATATGGCATACTGGCGTAACTCATTCAAGGAGGCCGCCATGTCGCCAAGATACCGAGT
>Ga0207857_1000082_pt1 | contig 30115 bp, 28 predicted proteins | sample LuqExpMetageno22_FD_187780 | JGI IMG/M metagenome (GOLD analysis project Ga0207857, IMG submission 187780) | Tropical forest soil microbial communities from Luquillo Experimental Forest, Puerto Rico - Sample 22 (SPAdes) | ecosystem: Environmental > Terrestrial > Soil > Tropical forest ... | reverse complement strand
GGCGGGGTTTTGTCGTTTTCAGCGCTGGGGCGCTCCGTTACGGCCCGGCGGACGCCGTCCCCCGGAACGCCTTCCCGTCAGTAGGCCCAGTAGGGACCCGTTCCCAGGGAGGAGGTCGTGCCATCGATCCCCACGTAGACGTTCCGTCCCAGGAAGAACGGCAGGCCCCAGTCGAATCCGCCGCTCATCCTCCCCCCAAGGGCGGGGAACACCCGATAGGAGGAGTTGAACATGGTGACGGCGTTGCCGATGGAGAAGGAGACCGTGCCGGAGGGCGAGCCGGTATACCCCGCGTTGACGGCGGTCAGGGTCCTGGTCGTCGATGGGCAGAACCAGTCGGAAAAGCCGGAGACGGTGCAGGCCGACACCAGGCTGGTGGACGGGAAAAACAGGCCGTTGGAGCCGGTGTCCAGGAAACTCGGGTAGGACGCGCCGTTATAGGTCGTCAGGAATTCGGCGTACTGGTCCGAGGGGTAGGTCGTGACCGACGAGGGGGCGTTGTTGGCCTGGGTGCCGATCCCCAGGATGAGCGAGCCGATGGCCGAACCCGCCCCGGACGCGGCCACCGCGGGGAGCTGCACGATCACGCCGTTGTTGTCCACGGGCAGCATGGCCACCGGGTTGGCGACCTGGCTGGCAAGGGATGCAATGGTGGCGGTCGTGGTCGTGCCCGAAACGCTGTAGTACATCCCGTTGTTGGCGGAATTGGCGCAGCCTGCGCCGCAATCCTGGGGAAACAGGCCCACCCCCAGTATCCCGTTGAAACCGGCCACGGCAGGGCTGTCATCGGGAGTCCCGCACCCCGTCGGGGTGCCGAAGCCGGCATTGACCACCTGGATCGGCATCTGCACGGCGTCCTCCCCCCCCAGGATCACGTCCGCCGTCATGACCGGCCCCCACAACGACGACCCGTCCCCGAACTGGGCGCATTCGGCCAGCGACCCGCCGCCGGCGCTGGCCACCTGGGTGAGGGAAACCCCCGTCAGGGCGGTGCTGAAGATGCGCAACCCGTAACTGCCGGTATCCAGCAGGATGTCGTTGACGGTCTGGCAGGTGGCGGTGCCGGGGGTGCAGACCGTGACGCTGACGCACGGCTTGTTGGGATAGGAATCGGAGGTGCTGCTCGAGCAGAGCGAGCCGTTGACGGTGACGGCGAGCACGTTGCCCGCCGCTGCGCTGGTGGTGCCCGTCGTGCTGCTGGTGGTGCCCGTCGTGCCGGTGGTGCTGCCGGTGCTGGTGCTGGTGCTGGTACTGGTGCTGCTGCCGGCGCCCGACCCGCCCCCGGAGCCGCAGCCGGCCGCCAGGGTCAGGGCAAGGAGCGCAAGGCAGACGTTACCTGATTTCATCAATGGTCACCCCCGAAGGGAGCAGGGCCGGGCTGTAGGCCCTCCCTTGCAGATTCCGCATATGCCCCCATTTTTCCACGACGACCTGATCCGACTGCACCTGCTGTCGCCTGAGCCCCCGCTTCCGCGGGGTCTGCCGCAAAGCGGCCCGGTATTCGCCGGCATAGGAGCCGAGCAGGGTCGCGAGGTCGGGATGCGTCCGGCCGTTCCAGGCAACGGCGAACACCACGCCGGACGCTGCCACGTATTCCCGCACCGTGGTCGAACCGGACTGGAGTTCCTGGACCGTGTAGGCGCCCCGGACCGTGGTGGCGCGATGCACGGCCGACAGGGCCGCGCGGTCCGACGCGACCGAGGCGGCGGTTCCGCCGAGCGCGGCATCCGCCCGCGGGGCAAGGATGAGCATGCTTACTGCGCAGCCGATACACCAGGCCCAGGGGCCAGAGATTTTGTTGTTCATGGAAGCCGCCTTTGCAACGTTGCCACGGGAGAGTGAACTGTTGGTTGCATCTTACCAAGTATCTGCAAATAAAAATAGAGCGGAAAAAGGGAGGAAATATGTATCTAGCAAGGAAATACGTGCATCCGGGTGATATGAGTCACAAAAAATTCCTTTTTTCTTTCACACTCGCTCCTTATTTCGCGCGTACACCCTGGTACCGGATATGACTAAAAGCGACACCGGCCCCGGGAGGGATGAGGACCCGGCGCCCCTGCCCTGCAAACGGAGGCGAACGGGGGCGATCGTGCCGGCAGCGTGAAAGGAGCCGCCATGGACGGATAGTGCGCACCCGCGACGCAGACCCATTTTTGGCCGGGGAAACGAGCGTTTCCCGCCGGCCGCATCCCCCAAAAAGGAGGTAACCAACATGTCGATTTCAGGTATTTCTTCCAGCAGCGGCTACAACCCTTTTGCCAAGGTCAAGCAGGATTTCCAGGACATCGGCGCCGCCCTGCAATCGGGCAGCCTGTCCGACGCCCAGGCGGCATTCGCCACGCTCCAATCGGACACGACCACCCAGAGCAGCGACAGCAGCAACCCCATGAGCCAGGACATCCAGAGCCTCGGCACGGCGCTCCAATCCGGCAGCCTGACCGATGCCCAGGATGCGCTCGCCAAGATCCAGCAGCACATGAAGGGACACGGGGCGTTCGCCAAGCAGCAGATGGATCTTGCCTCGCTGCTCTCCACGGATTCCGCGGATACCACGGCCTCGGCGGACTCGACGGATTCCGCGAGCGCTTCGGGCAGCGATCCCCTGGCGCAGGACTTCCAGGCCCTGAGCGCCGCGCTCGCCTCAGGCAGCCTCACCGACGCCCAGACGGCGTTCGCGGCGCTCCAGAAGGATGCGTCCGCCCAGAACAACGGCCAGGGCAACGACCCGTTCAGCAGGGACATCCAGAGCCTCGGCAGCGCCCTGCAATCCGGCAGCCTGACCGATGCCCAGCAGATCTTCTCCCAGATCGAGGACAAACTGTCGTCTCCGCCCCCGAAACCGCCCGAGGAGACGGCATCCGCGACCTCCACGACCTCCGCGGCCCGGACGGGCGATTCCGGCGACACCGTCGCCCAAACGCTCCAGGCCCTGCTGGACGCCCTGAACAGTGCGTCATCGTCATCGTCATCATCATCGACAACCGTAGCGTCCTCATCCACCACGGATACCGGCAGCGACAGCTCCGCCGCCAGCCTGCAGGCGCTGCTCGGCGCGGCGCTGAAGAACTATATGCAGCTCAGCACCAACAGCTACGCCCAGAACGCGGAAAACACCCCGCAGATCTCGTCCGCAACCGTATAGGTAGCGAGAGCCTGTTCCGACCGCCATCAACCGGCTGGACCTCCCTGAGGAAGCCAGAAACAATGCCGACCGACCGAGGCATGTGCAGTCCTGAACGAACGATGGCAGGCGGAAAAAAGCGGAAACCGGAAAAAAGGGGGCCGGATCGGACGATCCGGCCCCCTCGTGTTCCGCACCACGTGCAATTTCCGGAAAGCCCCCTCCCCCCAGCGGGGGGGGGGGGGGGAGGGGGGAAGAGGGTTCAGTCACTCGGAACCGGTCGTTACCGGTCCGAGGTGAAGTTCCGGTAGAGGGGGGATTGGCGGTACTTGTCGAAGAACACGGGAAGCAGCTTGAAGTGCCGCCCCACCATCTCGATCTCGTGCTGATCCTTCATCTTCCGCAGCACCCTGGTCACCGTCTCGCGGGTGATCTGGACCCGGTCGGCAATGCTCTGCTGGGAGAAGACGGAATTGATGATCACCCCGTGGCTGTTCTGGGTCCCCAGGGTCTTGCTGTAGTGCGCCAGGGTGGCCCTGATCTTCGACTCGGCATCGTTAACCCCGATGACGTTGTGGAAGAGCCAGCTCTCCCGCAGGCGGCGGCACAGCACGGCGACGACCTGGCGCAGGGCCCGGTTGTTGTCCAGGAAGAACTCGTCGAAGGTGCGCTTCGTGATCAGCAGGACCCGGCACGATTCCATGGCGATCACCGTGGCAAAATCGGTCCTGCCGTCCAGGAGCCCCATGTCGCCGAAGTAGTCGCCGCGGTGGCGGAACGCCATCACCCGTTCCTCGCCCCCCGCCGAGATGGCCGCGACCCTGACCCGCCCCTTGAGGATGATGTACATCTGCTCGACCGGTTCGTCGGCATGGATGATGATCTCCTCCTTGTGGTAGCTGTAGATGGCGGATTTCTCCAGCAGCGCGGCGATCTCCCCATCGGAGAAGCAGTTGAACAGCGGTACCCCCTTGACGATCATTGTCGCCAGTTCCGGATCAAACGATCTTCGGATCATCATGCGCTCCTTAGGCCGGATATCCCCCCTGGCGCGAGCGGTCCCCGCGCCGGCCGCCCCTGCCCCTGCCAGTTCGGCGGCACCATAGTTATTGGTTAGTATACCAGAATTTCAGCGACTTGCTCGCGCCCGGACGACACCCCTCCTTTTTTGTCTTGAAATCCAGCTCATAATATGTACAAATAATTGGTATACAAATTATATGCATCGACACACGGAAAGGAGCAAAACGATGAACAGGAATGCGGCGATGAGACTTGCGGCGGTTGGGGTCGTGATGGCGGCGGCCTTTGGCTGCGCCAGCAACGAGGTGGTCAAGAAGGAGGAGCCCCTGGCGCCGGTGGCCGAAAAAGCGCAGACAGCGGCCAGCCCGGCCGCGGCGAAAGCGGCGCCGGCAACCTCCCCCGCGAAAAACGGACCGGTGAAACCGCCCGAAGCGGCGGGCGCCGCGACAGCGCCGGTTGCCGCGGCGCTGGAATCCGTCTATTTCGACTTTGACAAGTCCGACCTGAGCCAGGCGGCCCGCACCGTGCTCGCCCAGAATGCCGCCGCGCTCAAGGCCAGGCCCGACGTCAAGGTCAGGATCGAGGGGAATTGCGACGAGCGCGGTTCCGCCGAATACAACCTTGCCCTGGGCGAGCGGCGCGCCAAATCGGCCCTCCAGTACCTCCTGACCCTCGGGGTGCCGGCAGAACGGCTCGCGGTCATAAGCTACGGCAAGGAGCACCCGGCGGTCCCGGGGAATGACGAGTCGGCGTGGGCGAAAAACAGAAGGGACGACTTCGTTGTCCTGCGGTAGGCGCCCCCGTTCATGAGACCCAGATTATCGGAGCAGCTCACGCTCTTTGCCAGCATCGTCAAGTGGTCGGTCTATGCCTCCGTCGTCGGAGTGCTGGCAGGCGGGGGCACCGCCCTGTTCCTGGCGTCATTGTCAAGGGGCGCGGCCCTTTTCGGTGCCGTTCCCTATTCCCGGTTCCTGCTGCCGCTGTTCCTGCTCGCCGGCAGCGCCCTGGTGCGCTTCCTGGCACCGGGCGCCGCCGGCCACGGCACCGAAAAGGTGATCGAGGCGGTCCACCAGCGCATGGGGCGGATTCCGTTCAGGGTCGTGCCGGTGAAACTGCTGGCCACGGTCATCACCCTGGCGAGCGGCGGTTCGGCGGGCAAGGAGGGGCCTTGCGCCCAGATCGGCGCCGGCCTGGCCTCCGCCTTTGCCTCCCTGGCCCGCCTGCCGGAACCGGACCGGAAAAAGCTCGTCATCTGCGGCATCAGCGCCGGATTCGCCACGGTGTTCGGCACCCCCATCGCCGGGGCCCTGTTCGGGATCGAGGTGCTGGTCCTGGGCCAGATGATGTACGAGGTCCTGTTTCCGTCGTTCGTGGCGGGGATCGTCGGCTATCACGTCGCCGTCAGCCTGGGGATCGCCTACCCCTATGCCGCGATCCCCATCCCCCCGGCCATGACCGGCCGGGGATTCGTGGAGATGCTCCTGTTCGGCGTCTGGTGCGGCCTGGTGGCGCTCTTTTTCATCCAGGCGCTGCACCTCGTGGAGGGACAACTGGAACGGCTCGCCCGGCACTGGATCGTCCGTGCCCTTGCGGGCGGGGTCCTGCTGGTGCTGATCGGCCGGTGGGTCTCGCCGGACTACCTGGGCCTGGGGCTTCCGACCATGGAGGCGGGCCTGCGGGGCGCGCACCTCCCGGAGGGCGCCTTTTTCTGGAAGGGTATCACCACGGCGATCACCCTTGGCTGCGGGGGAAGCGGCGGCGTGCTCACCCCGATCTTTTTCGTGGGCACCGCTGCCGGCAACCTGTTCGCCACGCTGCTGAACGAACCGAATGTGGCCGCGTTTTCCGCCATCGGCATGGTGGCGGTGCTGGCCGCCGCGGCCAATACGCCGATTTCGGCCTCCATCATGGCCATGGAAATGTTCGGACCGGCCATCGGTCCCCATGCGGCCGTGGCCTGCATGGCCGGCTTCCTGATCGTCGGCTACCACAGCGTTTACCCGAGCCAGCTCCTGGGCATCCAGAAGAGCGCTTCCCTTTCGGCGCCCCGAGGGAGCCAGTTGGGCGACCTCGACCGCGCGACCGTCATTCCGCGCGAGAAATCCCTGCTGGAATATGCTATTACTGTCTGGCACCGTTTCAGGCGCACCAGACAATGACGCCGCCCGTTCTCCGCACGGCGGGGAATCGGGCGGCAGTACGGGAAAGGACCAGATATGATTCGGATACCACGGGCGGGAGCGCTCATCGCGCTGCCGCTCTTCGCTGTAACGCTCGCCTCCTGCGCCGGCGTCACGCCGCTCACGGCCGAGCGTCCCCGGGAGGAAGCCTTCCGCACCGTGCTGAAAAAGGAACCCAGCACCCTCAACGTACCGGTGGAGGTAGCCACGGACGAACTGGCCAGGGTGCTGAACCAGACGGTCCGCAGGGAGCTGTACCGGGGTTCGACCGGGACCCGGGGGCTGACCGCGGAGGTGGTGCGCAACGGCCCCATGGCCGTCAGCGCCGCCGGCAACTACCTGTACGTCACTGTGCCGGTCGCCCTCTCCCTGAGCTACGGCATGTTCCAAGCGCCGGCCATCCCCCTGAAGCTCAAGTTCAAGGCCACCGCCGGCGTCACCCCGGACTGGCGGCTGCACGCAGAGATCTACTACCAGGGGCTGAGCGACCTGGTCGCCGAGGACGTGGGGATCGGCCCGCTGTCGTTCAAGCCGCGCAGCATCGTGGAGGGGATCACCCAGCCGTTGCAGCGGATGCTGTCCGACCTGGTCGCCCAGAAGATCAACGACCTGGTCCCCCTGAAGGCCCAGGTGGCCAAGGTCTGGAACACGGCCCAGAAGCCGATCCTGCTGGACAAAGCCTACAGCGCGTGGCTGACGCTCACCCCGCGGGAGGTGGTGCTCTACCCCCTGTACGCCCAGAACAACAGGGTGCGGCTGAGCGTGGGCATCAGCACCTTCGCCGAAGTGGTGGTGGGCCCCGAGCCGGCTCCCCGCCCCCCCCTCCCCCTGCCCAACCTCAGGCTGGTCACCACCTTCGACAAGAGCTTCCGCATCGCCCTGAACGCCGATCTCTTCTACAAGGACCTGCTCGCCATCGCACGGCCGCTCCTGATCGACAAGCGGCTCGATTCCGACGGCAGGAGCATCACCATCAGGCATCTCGACCTGTACGGCAACGGGGACCGGCTCATCGTCAAGCTGGAGACCGAGGGTTCCCTGGACGGGGTGTTCTACCTGACCGCCAAGCCCGTCTTCGACCCCCGGACCAACGTCTTCTCCGTGGAGGACGTGGACTTCGACATGCAGACCAAAAGCCTGCTGCTGCAATCGGCCGACTGGTTCCTGCACGGTACCATCAGGGACGCGATCCGGGACAAGCTCAACCTGAACCTGACCGAGCGGCTGGAGCAATCCCGGCGCATGGCCGGAAAGGCGCTGGAGCGGGTGCCGCTGGTGGAGCACGTGGCCCTGAAGGGGGACATCAAGGCGCTGAAGTTCAACGACGTGATCGTGCAGAAGGACCGGATCTCCATCCAGGTGTACACGGAGGGGGAGTCGGCCATCCTCTTCCAGTAGGGACCGGCCTACACGATCTCGTACACGATGAGCCCGCAGATGACCGCCGTCAGGCACAGGGCGCAGAGGAACAGGTTGTCGGCGATAGTGGTCAGCACCCTCTTCCGCTTCAGGTGGCTGCGGGTTTTCAGGGCTGCGTAGGAAAGGATGCAGCAGGTGAGGAACAGGAAGGCGTCGAGGGCGAGCAGTTCCTGGCCGTAATGGGACGTCCGCGCCCCGCCCAGGTGCCGCATGATCCCGATGACGGTCAGGCAGACGCCCACAAGGGTCGCGGAAACGGTGAAGATGTGGATCGAGAGGTCCAGTTCCACAAGCGCTTTCGATGGTTCCTGTGCCATGATGACGTGCCTCGGAAAGATGTCGGCGGACGGGCCGCTTTTCCCCTCTCCCCCCTGCGTCGCGGTTTGGGGTATACTATCCTCAAGAGGGACGCAGCAATGACGACCTGCCATGAACGACATCTGCACGGCATCGCCGTAGCCTTCATCGGGCTGCTCCTCCTCGTCGCCTGTTACGTGGCCGGGCCGCTCCTCATGGTGCTGATGAGCCGCCTGTGGTGACGAGGAAAAGGACGCATGGGGGGTGAGGCGTGCCGCCGGCCCCGGCAGGGCGGACCGCCGCCAGGCGCGGGATGCACGCCATGAAGGGAGCATAGCAGAAGCGGGAGGGGTGTCAAATTGCCCCCTGAATTCTCCGGGGGGCGGAGGTGTCGTGTGCCGGGGTGCGGGATAACATGAAAGGAACGGAAGAAGGAGGTGTTCCCCATGGCAGCGCTGACCCACGAACAAGAGGCGGAGCGCATCGAGAAACTGGCCGGAGAAGCGGAGCTGGCGGTGGATGTGGCCGACGCCAAGAAGGACCTGAAGGAGAAACGGGCGATCATCAAGCAGACCCTGTATGGCGGCTCCAACAGGCTCAAACACGTCATTCCGAAAGGCAAGCACCTGTAGGGTCCCCCTCTCCTGTGCCGCGGCCTTGCCCCGGCATGTCCCCGGTACAGCCGGGCGGCAGCCGTAAAAAAACCCCGCGACCGGAGGAATGGTCGCAGGGCCAAAAAAGAGGAGGCGGACACACCATAGGGTCTAAACGCCGACAAAGCAATGAAAACAATGCCTTGCAAATTATCTCCTTGATTCCCGCGATCGAAGCCTCGATCGACGGGCCCTTCACAAACCCGCTCCTGTTTGACGGCAAAAAGATGACGAGCCCTATCCCCGCCCACTGCGCGGCGTGGCCGCAGCCCTCGGTTTCTGCCCATGAGTTGAAGATTGTGGGGACGGGAAAATTTGCTAAACTTGCATCATCGGCATAACGGATACAAGGGGCGCTCAATGCAGAGGGTCGGGCAGCAATGACGCGAAGCAGGCGCGAGGCAGGGTCGGCGCAGGACGCGCCGTGTCAGGAGGTTGTTATGAACCCGCTCATCCAGGCCATGATTGGCCACGGCGACAAGCTGCTGCTTGAACTCGAAACGGTGTACAAGGACGTTCACCAGCATCCGGAACTGTCGATGCACGAGGTCCGCACTGCCCGGCTTGCGGCCGATTACATTGGAGCGCTGGGGTACGAGGTGACGTCCGGGGTGGGCGTTACCGGCGTCGTGGGGGTGTTGCGCAATGGCCAAGGCCCCACGGTGATGCTGCGCGCAGACATGGACGCGCTTCCCATGGCGGAAAACACGGGCCTACCCTATGCCAGCACCGCCAAGGCCAAGGATGATGACGGCGTGGAGGTGGACGTGGCCCATTCCTGCGGCCATGATCTGCACGTAGCCTGGTTGATGGGCGCATCGCGCATCCTTGCCGAGCACCGCGACGTCTGGCAAGGCACCGTCATGGTCGTGTTCCAGCCGGGGGAGGAAGTAGGGCGCGGCGCCTCCGGCATGGTCGATGACTGGGGGGAGGGACGTTTTCCCATGCCGGACGTCATTCTCGCCCAGCACGTGATGGTGGGGCCGGCCGGTACGGTCAGCTACCGCTCCGGCGTCATCCTGTCGGCAGGGGACAGCCTGAAGATCAGGCTGTTCGGCCGCGGTTCCCATGGCTCCCAGCCCCAGACCGCCATCGACCCGGTGATCATGGCAGCCGCCACTGCGCTGCGTCTGCAGACCATCGTTTCCCGGGAGATATCCCCCCTTGACAGCGCCGTGCTGACCATCGGCTCACTTCAGGCCGGCACCAAGGAGAACATCATTCCCGACGAAGCCACGATCAAGCTCAACGTGCGCACCTACGACGAAGACGTGCGCGAGGTCATGCTGGCGTCGATCAAGCGCATATGCCGCGCCGAATGCGACGCCTCCAATGCCGAGCGGCCGCCCGAGTTCACCACCATCAGCAGGTACCCCCTTACCCGGAACGACGATGCGTCCACCCGCAGGGTGGCTGCAGCCTTCAAAGCGCAATTCGGCGACAGGGCCTACGAGGCGGCGCCCGCGTCGGCCAGCGAAGACTTCAGCATCTTCGGGCGAGCCTGGCGCGTGCCCTATGTTTTCTGGTTCGTCGGCGGTACGGACGCGGCGGTATACGCACGCGCGAAAAAGGAGAAACAGATCAACACGATACCGAGCAACCACTCCCCCCAATTCGCCCCTGTCATCCACCCGACCCTGGAAACGGGGCTGGAAGCCATGCTGACGGCCGCATCGGCCTGGCTTTGCAGCGAACAGGGCAGCTGATGGAACATCCCGTCTTTGTACTGGTGGACCTGTTGGGTACCTTCGCTTTTGCCATAAGCGGCGCAATTGCCGCGGAGCGAAAACGCCTGGACCTGTTCGGTGTTTTCGCCCTTTCCTACTTGACCGCTACCGGCGGCGGAATCTTCAGGGATATCTGCCTTGGGACATTGCCGCCCGTCGGGATTTCAGACTGGCGATACCTCGCCTGCTCGGCGTTCGCCGCGGCGATCACGATCTGGGCGCGTTCGATCGTCGACAGCCTCGAGCAGCCGGTCGTTTTCTTCGACTCGTTCGGATTGGGGTTTTTCGCCGTATTCGGCGCGCACAAGGCCCTTCTCTTCGGGAGCAACGTCGAGGTCGCCATCGTCCTCGGGACGGTGACCGCCGTGGGAGGCGGAGCGCTCAGGGACGTCGTGCTCAACCGCGTGCCGGTTATCCTGCAGAAGGAAATCTATGCCCTCGCGGCGCTTGTCGGTGCCGCCGTGCAGGTCCTGGGGCAGAAAATGGGGTGGTGGGTCGCCGTAACGCCATGGTTCGGGGCGTCGCTCTGCTGCTTGATCCGCTTCCTGTCGTTGCGCTATTCATGGAACCTTCCGGTCGTTGGGGAAAAGGACCCTCCCGCCGAACATCTGTGACCCGCCGTTTTCCGAATCAGGAACAAACTGGTCAGGCTGCCGTGGATGATCGTTCCGCATGCCCTTTGTCAACGATCAGCACACGGACGCGCTCGGTGTCTTCCGGCGTTGCCGGGTGGTAGATCACGAGGGTGAGGTCGGGGCGACCGTCAACGGCAAAGGACGAAAATTCCAGGGTGAGCAGCCCCACGACCGGGTGATGGAGCTGTTTTATGCCATCGCCGTGGGACAATATGTCATGGTCGCGCCACATGGAGTCAAACTCCGGGCTCGACAGGCACAACTCCTCGATCAGCAGCCCCACATCCTTCGTCGCCCCTGCACGGGCGATATCGGCGCGAAAAGCGGCCACAATGGAACGCGCGACCTTTTCCCAATCGGTCTGCACGGAGCGCACCCGGGGATTCGTGAAAAACATCCTCAGGATGTTGCGTTGCGAACGTTCCAGGACATCGTAGTCACCCAGCACCAATGATGCGGCCTTGTTCCACCCCACAATGTCCCACGTGGACGTCCTCACGAATGCCGGACTATATTCCAGGGCATCGAGAATGCGTTGCAGGCGCGGCGTAATGCCGTCCACCGGCCTGTAGCGAACCTCGGGCGGTCTCCCCAGGGCAAGGAGGTACAGGTGCTCGCGCTCGGCGTCCGTCAGCATCAGGGCGCGGGCGATCCGGTCCAGGACATTGGCCGAAGGGGCGCCCCCGCGTCCCTGTTCGAGCCAGGTGTACCAGGTGGCGCTGACGTTCGCCCGCTGCGCCACCTCCTCGCGCCGCAGGCCGGGGGTGCGGCGGCGGGTCGTGGAAAACCCAAATGCCGCGGCATCGAGCCTGGCGCGGCGGTCCTTCAGGTACGTTCCCAGAGCATTCTCTTTGTCGGTCGTCATGGTTATCCTGTTATCAATTATACCGGTATAATCTCACTACTTTACCCTAATATATCACAACGCTACAATGATTTTGCATGAATATTACTCCAAGGAGGAGAAGCAGATGCGTGTTTTCGTTACAGGCGCAACCGGATTCATCGGCATACCCGTCGCCAGGGAGTTGCTTGCCGCCGGGCACAAGGTTCTCGGCCTTGCCCGCTCAGATGCAGGGGCTGCTGCGCTGTCCGCCATCGGCGCGGATGTCCAGCGCGGATCCCTTGAAGACCTGGACAGCCTGCGCAGCGGCGCCGCCGCTTCGGAAGCCGTCATTCACCTGGCCTTCATTCACGATTTCTCGAAGTTCAAGGAGAACTGCGAAACCGACCAGCGGGCCATCGAGACGCTGGGCTCCGTACTCGCCGGCTCCGGCCGGCCGTTGCTCGTTACCTCGGGCACGGCGGGATTGGCCGCGCCGGGCCAAGTTGCCACCGAAGACAGTGTCGTGCCGCCGGATTTCCCGTTCCCGCGTGTTTCGGAGCAGACGGCCCTGGCGCTGCTGCCCAAGGGGGTGAGCGCCGCAATCATGCGCCTGCCCCAGGTTCACGACACCGTCAAGCAGGGGCTTGTCACCTACGCCGTTGCGGTGGCGCGGGAGAAAGGCGTATCCGCCTACGTGGGTGACGGGCAGAATCGCTGGTCTGCGGCGCATGTCCTGGATGTCGCGCGCCTCTACCGCCTCGCGCTGGAGAAGCACGAGGCGGGCGCCAGGTATCATGCGGTGGCCGAGGAGGGTGTACGGATGCGGGATATTGCCGAAGCCATCGGCCGGGGCCTGAAGGTGCCGGTGAAATCCATCTCACCGGAAGAAGCCCAAACCCATTTCGGCTGGCTGGGCATGTTCGCCGGCCACGACCTCCCGGCCTCGAGCGCGCTGACACGGGAGAGGCTGGGATGGACCCCCACCGGGCCGGGCCTGATCGCCGATCTTGAGGGGATGGATTATGCCGGGGTTTAGGATGCCGGTGGACGGCGGAATGGGGAGATAATCGAGGCACCTCCTGGGCTTTGGAGATCGGCCGCTTGACGGCATATCGGCGGTTCGTACCTTCCCCATAATTCAGGAGGTGCCTTTTGGATGATTATCGGGCCGGCAAAGTTCAAAATGCCCACGATGCCTCGATAAATTTAGGGTGGAATCGCAGACAGTAACGCCCGCGTCTCCGCGACGACGCGGTCTTGAAACTCTGGATCGCGCAAGAGCGCGGAGCCTTGCATGGGACGGCCGCCTTCGTCGTAGTAGACGCCGGATTGGCCGGATGTGTCGATCAGGATCCTGGCGATCACGCGCGCGGCTCGCTTCGGCGTGCTCAAAACCTTTATGAACGGCGCCATCAGCGGGACGATGTAATGCGCCAGGATGACGAAGAAGGCGTTCATGTTGGCGTGGAGGCCGGTGTTGAACATGATGCCCGGCTCGACGGCGTTGACGTGCAGCCGCGGGTTTTCGCGCGCCAGCGCCAGGGCCGTGGCGATGTTGCACTGCTTGGACGTGGCATAGGCGTCCATCCCAGGCCGGGTGGAACCGCCGGGTTTCCATTCGCCGCGCGCGCTCGCCTCGGCGGAGATGTAGCGGCCGCCGCGAAAACCGGCCCGCTTGGCGGGCCCGCGCTCGGGATCTTCGGTGGCCGAGCCGATGAAGACGACATTCGCGCCATCCTCCAGATGCGGCACGAGCGCCTCGGTCAGCGCAAACGGCCCTACGTGGTTCGTCGCGAACGTCGTGTCCCAACCGGCTGCGTTCTTCATGACGCGCGGATTTTGCACGCCCGCGTTGTTGAGCAATCCGGCGAGCGGCAGATCGAGCGCAATGATCTGAGCGGCGGCGCGGCGTACGCTCGCCAGATCCGACAGGTCGCACACAACCGGCACGGCGTGCCCGCCCAGTCTCTCGACCGCCTTCTTTACGTCGTTGAGCTTGCCGCTGTCCCGGCCCACGAGCACGAGCGTGCCGTGCTTGGCCATTTCAAGCGCGGTCGCGCGTCCAAGGCCCGAAGTCGGACCGGTGATGACAAATGCTGTACGACCCGATGAATTTCTCGAAACAGTCTCGGTCACGTTGCCTCCACATTATCGTCTGCCGAACCGGTCAGGTTGGGTATAAAGAGCCCTGGACCCCATAAATCACGAGATATTGTTTGCGCCTTTTCATAACCGCTCGGATGCGGGTACGTGAGATTTGATCCGAGCTTGTTCCGGCTCCTTCGTTTCCATGGGATATTCCCACCAGTGCCCGCTAACCATTGATCCGAGCATGTTCACAGGCTCTCCCATCCGGGGAGTAACAACAGAAACTGACGTGGTGGCGCCTAATTCGACGATCCGGTCGAGCGGCTCATGCCAGGAGTGCATGGCCAGATCAAAGGTGCCGTTATGGATCGGTAACAGGCGTTTGCCTTTAAGATCCACATGTGCCTGAATCGTTTCTTCCGGCTGCATGTGGACTTCAGGCCAATTCTCGTTGTAAGCGCCGGTTTCCAGCATGGTCATTGCGAAGGGACCGTATTTGGAGCCGATCTGTCTGAAGCCGTCGAAATAGCCGGAATCACCACTGAAGAATATTCGTTGATCACCGGCAATAATAACCCATGACGCCCACAGGGTCTTATTCCTGTCCAGCGGTCCCCGTCCGGAAAAGTGCCGTGCCGGCGTAGCCGCGAACCGGACGCCATCAACGTCCGTTTCCTGCCACCAGCCCAGTTGCCGCACCTTTGCCGCCGGCACCCCCCAATCGGCAAGAAGGTCTCCCACTCCGCGCGGCGTCAGAAAATATTCCGTCTTTCCCGCCAGCCTCATAATGGAATTATGGTCCAGGTGGTCGTAATGGTCGTGGGAGATGATGACCGCCTTAAGCGGCGGCAGCTCGTCGATGCTTATGGGAGGCTGGTGAAACCGCTCCGGCCCGGCGAACTGTACCGGCGACGCCCGGTTGGAGAACATGGGGTCGGTTATCCAGAAGGCGTCATTCAGCTTCATCAGCACCGTTGAATGTCCGAGACGATATACCGTGTTGTTCGGCGCAGCCATCAGCTGTGCCCTGGTCAATGCCTGTGTCGGGATTTTTCCGGAAGGGCGCGTGTCGACAGGTTTGTTGAAAAAAAAGTTCCACATGACACGAGCCTGTCCAAGCCGCCCGCCTTTTATCGCCATGCCCTGATTTGTAAGATCCCCGTGGAGGGATTGGGATGGGCGGCCCTGAGCGGCGTTGGGTTTATTAACTATTGAGTATGCCATGACGACAACAACTCCTAACATCAGCGTATAAAATATGATTCGTTTCATCGGCTTAGCAATGATACCGAACTTTGGTCAGACGTGCCGATTCCTCCCATAGAGACGCATTAATCGTCGCATTTTGGGCTTTTTCAGGTAGCGGGACCTCCACAGGAACTCCCCATAACTGCAGACAACGCGGGCCGTAGTAGGTGCCGGTTCTGACCGGCTCGGTTGCCGCTCGAATTGTCGGCAAAGCGCCTTTTGCCGCATGTTGCCCCAAAAATTTAATCAGGTATCTGTACTTGTGTTTTTGGAGGTTTGTTCGTGCCCCTCCCGGGTGGGCCGCAACCGAAGTGAGCCAGTCATATCTGCGGCCAAGCTCAAGCATGAAGGCCAGGTTCGCGAGTTTCGATTGCGCATATGTTTCCATGGGCTCGTATGACGCTTCGCTTTGTAAATTATGCATATCTATTTTCGCCATCTTCATGTTTGCGACCCCGCTCGATACCGTGACCACCCTCGGTGAATCGCTGCGTTTTAAAGCAGGCAGTAATAACCCTGTAAGCGCAAAATGACCGAGGTGATTGGTCCCGAACTGTGCTTCAAAGCCGTCGGATGTCAGTTCACGTTGTGGCAGCGCCATAATCCCGGCATTGTTGACAAGAATATCAAGCGAACGGTTTGTACTCAGGTATCGCTCTGCGAACAAACGAATCGAGATGAGATCTGTCAAGTCGAGCAGTTCAAGCTCAAAGGATGCATGCGATGCCTGGCTCTGCAGTTGGGCCAATGCAGATTCGGCTCTTGCCGAATCTCGACACGCGATGACGACATGCGCTCCTGCCCGCCCGAGTTCTAACGCAGCATAAAAACCGATCCCGCTATTCCCGCCTGTTATCACTACATTCTTACCCTTTAGGTTTCCAATGTTATCAGTAGTCCATTTCTCTGCTTTGCAGCAGGTGCATTTCATGGCTGACCTCCGGCATTTGATTATTTTATAATTTGACATATATCGAATTATAACTTCAAATAAAAAGCCTGCAAGCAGGCCTTGGAATTTTTTGGGAGACGTTAGTGGGGAAGAATGTTTCTGACCTCTTCCCACGTCCCCAATATCGGCTTTGCAATGAGAAATTTCCCTTGTCTCTCCGTGGTGATAAGTCCGGCATTGGCCAATTCTTTAAGGTGATGCGAAACCGTGGGCGCGCCAATTTTCAGCGAAGCCATTATTTCGGAGACGCAGCATTCGCACTCTGCCGTTTGAAATCCGCTTTGATCACCCTTGACAATATTAAGGTAAATCTCCAATCGGTTGGGGTGAGAAAGAGCTTTGAGTATTTTTGCAGCCTGCTTGATATCCATATCAGCCTTTTAAATTTTGACAAGTATCAAAGTAATATATCGACACCGGACCGTTGTCAAGCAAATAATGTTGAGAGCCGCATATTGGCGCCGGTGCGGCTGGCGATCCGGCCGATCTTGTCGCAGTCAGGGTGGTGAGGTTGTTCAGGGGGCGCTGGCCTGTTTGATTCGTCCCAGTTTGTCCCGGGTGTTTTCGATTACGGCCAGGATGTCGGTGATCAGAGAAAAGGGATGGGCAGGCCTGCAAATTACAAAATTTGAGAATTGTGGGCGACCCCACGATTTTCCTGAAATTTGCCCCTGTGGCCTATTCCGATTGCACGATATCGTGCAATTTTTTACGAGGGAGGGGATGACTCGGATCAATCAGGCATGCCATTTGGTAATACGGAATTGCAGAATGTGCGTTATGCGCGAGAGACAACACGTCTCCAAGGCCAACATATGCCCAGAAATGACGGTTATCATACGCTATTGCTTTCCTAAGCGCTTGCTCTGCATCAGGATTCCTTTCCTGCCTGTAAAGGGCCACCCCGAGATCGTAGTAAATTGCGGCATCTCGTGGATTGCATACCAAAGCCTGAATTAAAAGGGTTTCGGCTTCATGGCTCATGCCATTTTGCAATTTCTCGCGTGCCGCTACTGCCAAACGCTCAGCGTTACGATGATCTTCTCGATTCCAAGGTGGCGTCCTTTCTTTTTTTGTAATATGTCCTCGCAAAGTTTTTAGCACCAATGTGGGGAAGCCCGTTGACGAAAAGAACGAGTCCCAGATGACACGGGCAGTATGGCAACGATTTATCAGTTGATTGTCATTCTGAGCAGTCAGCCATTCAAACAGCAGGCTTCCTGCGTGCTCAAGATCTCTACTACCAATTTGCAACATACATTCCTGGTAGGGGATCACATCTTCCATCGGCAGAAGTGCATTATCCGCTACAAGTACTGGAATTCTACCTGCCGAGAAGGTTTCAAAGAAACGGATGCTGTTTTCGCCTTCTCCCCTCGGGCAGAGGACCGTTAATGAACTTCTGAGTGAATCTATGTATTTCTGACGCCTTTCAACTCTTGTATTATTGTCCTGTGACGAATGAAAAAGCCTCACGACATCTATATGAGAAACAAGGCGAGGTTCCTTTGCTATAGCCTGTAAAAGCGGCAAACGCTCTCCTAAATTGCCACAGTATCCTACAAAGGATGTATGAAAATGGATCGGAGAGATATCAGGCGTATTGCCGCCACGTAGGTCATCGGATAAGAAGGGGATTGCATAGCAGGAAGGATCTCTTTCGAACCGATTAACGCTCGACCTGAACCAAACCGACTTAGTTACATAGGGGACACTTGAATCATGATCTGAAAAAAAGACGTGGTCCATTTCTCTGAATTTAAAATGCTGCAACGTAAGCAAAAAGTCCCACATGCCTTTAATTTTACAATGCTCGGTAAGCTTCTCGAGGTAGTAGGGAAACACCAGATAATCGGCATGGTCGGGGTTCATCACTTCTTCAAAACCATCGAAAGTGACAGGGCTCGTTGCGAGAAAGGGAATTTGGCGATTTCCCAACAAGTCCGGGGCAATAAAATCTCTTCCATCCCGGTAGACATAAATTTTTATTGTCGTATCAAGTCTGGAATCATCATTCTTTTGATTGTTTGACACTTAGCAATGCTCCGTATGGTTAAAATATCGCTATTGCTTTGGCAGTTCCAAGGACTGTATAGAGAATGTCCCAAGCTAACGCGGTTCCTCCCCACCACCCTCAAAACGCATCCCCCCTTCTACCCCACCAAAATCCATATTTCAACGCAATTTCAAATGTTAAAAAAATTAACATTAAAAGAACAATGGCCTTATCTCCTTGTTTTCACATTAAAAAGTGCCCCCTGAAACCTGCCCAAGGACCGCTGTTTGCGTCATTTTGATACAGAAAAAGTTGTTCCAGTCTTGCGCAAGGGGGCTTGCAGCGGCATTCCTGCGTAGGAGACGGGAGGGATGGAAAGGACACGAGAAAGAGGGACAGCCTTGTCAGCAGTCTGAGGGGGATCAAGTGGCCGTCTTATTTTCGTTATGGATCAGAATAGTCTAGTTGCCACATCACGCAAGAATCTGGCGGGGGGAACTCCGGGGGCTGGAAACCTCGATGCCGCACTTCACAGCATATGAGAGAAGAGGTGTGAAAACCACTCCCTTATCCTTGAGGCCCATGGCCTTTTTTCCCACTCTTCCTCTTTGATCTGGTCGGATTCGGCGAGATCCCTGTTGAACATATTCTCCATTTCCGTGGCGAAATCGCCGCCTAAAATGACCGTATTTATCTCGAAATTTTTAGAAAAGCTCAGAAAGTCAAGGTTGGTAGACCCGACGGTTGCCCAGACGCCGTCTATAACCGCGGTTTTTGCGTGCAGGATGGCGTTGCGCAGTTCATAAAGCTTTACTCCGGACTCCAGCAGTTCGTCGTAATAATACCTTCCGGCATAGAGGGCCAGGTTCTGATCGCTTTTTTTCGGCAGAATGATTTTGACGTCCACGCCGCTTTGCGCGGCATCGCGGAGAGTTTTTATCATTTGCCCGTCGGGGACGAAATAGGAGGCCGTCAGATGAACCGATTTTTCGGCGAAGGCGACAGCGGACACATACATGACGTAGGTGGTTCTGCCTGCTTCGCCGGGTCGGCTCTTTATGACCTGCACCAGGTTGTTGCCGTATTCCTTCTGCTCCGGGAAATAGTCCTTTTCATTCAGTGGCGGCCCCTTCTGCGCTTCCCAGGCAAGGAAAAATATCTTCTGGAATTCGGCAACAGCCGGACCTTCGATCAAAATGTCCGTATCGCGCCAGGGTATTGTAGGTGTCCTCCCTGCTTCTCCGAAAAACTTGCTCGAATAGACCTGGCTGATGTTGACGCCACCGGTTATTGCTATTTTGCCATCCACGACCAGTATCTTGCGGTGATCCCGCAAGGTCAGCCGCCATTTTTTGGATGATTTCAGCGGATTTATCGGGTTGAATTCAACAACGTTGATCCCCTTGTCCCGCAGCTGCTTGAAAAATGAAACGGGTGTTTCCAGACTGCCGACGCTGTCATATATGAGATTTATCTGGACCCCTTCCTCCCGCTTCCGGATGAACAGGTCCGCCAACTTGCGTCCAGTTTCGTCATCCTCGAAAATGAACGTTTCCATGTTGATGGTATGCCTGGCGCCCTCTATTGCCTTGAACATGGCGGCAAACGTGGCAGGACCGTCAACAAGGAGCCTTACCCGGCTCCCCTTGACGAGCGGGCCGCCGCCCACCTCTTCGTTTACCGCGACCTCGCGCTCCAGGACCTCCGTCGGGCCGGCCGCAGACTTCAGACGCTCCATGATGGCGCTGCTTTGTTGTGGGGACAACACTCCATGAATTGAAGCTATGCGCGGGGGTTTACTGCCGGATTGGACTTTATCCATGACCTCAGACGCCTTGGGCAGCGTTGCGCATCCGGACACGAATCCGAGGAAAACCGTCACTATAACCACTACTGGCAATTGCATGGCGAGCACCACCAACAATGGCGTCTTTATGCTGAACGATCCTCTGCAACTACCTTTCATTCTATCACGATAATGGCGATACTCCGACAGCGCCATTTCGCTTTAGTTGACCCACCGCATATGAGTGTTAACATGAAAACAAGCTGTTATCACGCTGGTGACTGCGTCGTAACGTGCCGTGATCGAGAACGTGCATGGGGAACGGAAATCTCTCTTATGCGCGAGCCATCCGCAAAGAGATCCATAACCTTTATGGGCAGGGATTGAACAAGGAGCGACAATCTATGAGATACCTCGTATGTGCCATCTTGTTCGGAACGTTCCTTTTCCTGGCCAGCCCGGCCTTTTCCGGGGAATTGAGCCTGCTCGATGGGTATGGAGCGACAAACAACCCCGTCGAGAGAACTTTTGCCTGGCAATTGCAGTACATGGAGGGACTTGGTGAAAATTTTGCCTATTCTCTTTCGTATCTGAACCAGGGGCACTTTATTGCACACCACCGTGACGGAGATGCAGCCAACATATGGGTCCGGACAAATTTGCTGGACCGGCAGCTTACGCTGGGCGCCGGCGTTGGAGGCGTGTTTTATTACGACACCAAACTCTCCGCCAACGCCCCACCTCGCGACCAGCACGGCTGGGGGGTCATGACCAATGTGGCGGCTACCTGGTATACGAAGAGCAGGGTGTTTTTCCAGGTGCAAGGCTACTGGATCAAGGGCGACAGAAGCTTCGAGACCCTGTCGGCGCTCGCAGGGATCGGCTACCAGCTCGATGCCCCGCCTTCAGAGGGGCCTGACGTAAAAGGAACCCATCCGGCCGGGAGAACCACGGAAAACGAACTGACGCTGTTTGGCGGCCAAACGGTCGTGAACATCCCGGGGGCGGGCAAGTCGGCTGCCTACGCTCTCGAATACCGGCGTGGACTATGGGGCTATCTGGAATGGACCGCCGGAGGGCTTTACGAGGGAAGAAGCTCCTTGATCGACCGATACGGAGCGACCACCCAGCTTTGGCTGGCAAAACCCTTTTTGCACGACCGTCTTGCTCTGGGTATCGGCGGTGGCCCCTATTTCGCCATTGATCGCCGTGTTGACGCAAGCAAGGTGCGAACCCCCCTTATCTTTTCAATTACAGGGAGCTATCGAATCAGCCAGGAATGGCTCATTCGTGCGACGTGGGATCGGATAATCACCAAGTACGACCGCGACTCTGACATATTCCTCGGCGGCATTGGGTACCGGTTTTAAGAGCATCGGCCAAGTTCGATAACATTCCCGGATTCGCCATCAGGTTTTGTGATTTACCGTGTCCTCTTTTGCAGTGAGTGGAATTCCCATGCAACGGCATTCCTGCGTAGGAGACGGGAGGGATGGAAAGGACACGAAAAAGGGGGACAGCTTGTTAGCTGCCCCCCTTTGTGCGCTCTGAATGGAGCGGGAAACGGGATTCGAAGAAGGCCAATCCAATAGGTCGTTTCTGTAAACGTACAAAAAAATAATAATATCAATTAATTGAAACTGGCTTCTCTGTGGTATCCGTCCAGATAATTGCATTGAATTCGGTTTGAATCCAGCACTACCTGCGAAAGTTTTGCGAAAGGCGATGGCAGAAGCCAGACGCCTTACCTCCTAGATTAAAGCTACCTAGCTGATTCAGCCTGGGGCTGATCTAGTGTCGGTACCATAATGCTATTTAGTACAATTTGTGCTTGGGCTTTTTCGGGGGGAACCGATTGCGCAGCTTTCCAACCAAGCCGTCTGCGCGCCTCAAGCATCTGAACACCTTCGGTCTGCCCAGCAAGAAGTAACTTTCGGCATTCGTCTAGGCTTTCGATTCGTTCGGCGAGGAAAAGGGTTATGCCACGAAACTTACTGCCCACATCAACGCAAACGACCTCACCGCTCTTGAGTGACACACGATCAGAGGCGAGGGCATTTTTGAAATAGTAATCTCCAGGCATAGCTAGGATCGGAACGAACATTTCTTTCCCGACAATGGCGACCGGTGAAAACTTTTCCTTAGGGGGAGCCTCCGTTGTACTGGTTGGCACACCGGCGGCACTTATAAACATGTACGGAGGTTTGCCTGCCATAAAGTTATCATTTCGGACAAGGTACACCACAGCCTTACCTTCTGGTGGTGTCTGAAACTCAGTAAAGCTTCTGCCTGTGCTTAGGTCTTTAGCACATCCGGTAATGGTTGCTAAAATAAGACATAGACAAATTACAAAAAACATGCGTTTGCTTTGCATTCAATCCTCCTGCTGTAAGTTGGTTTTGTGAATAACTTATTGAATTTAACAACAATAAAGATGCTGTAATAATAATTTATAACTTGTTATTGTGGCTTTACAAACAACTTCATTGCTAGACGTGAAGCTGTCTGTAACGGAATGTGTATTACTGTCTGCTATCATTCCAGTACGGAAATGATTACAACTATAAATACTTTTCGTATTTACAATTAAGCGACTCTATAAATAGTTTACAACAACACAAATCAACGAATCTGTACTATGTACCAAGTATTAGCTGCTGCGAACGAACCAGCATATAAATATTTCCCATCAGTGGTAATTCCGCTGTAATACGCACTAGGGATTAATGTAGACACTTGACCGCTCGAAATGGATAGCTTCCTAATCCCGCCACCCTGTTGAGTTATGTAAAGATTAGTGCCATCAGTAGTGATACTTGACGGGTAGTTAAAAGTAGCTGTTAATCCAGCACCATCCGCATTTCCCGCAACGGTTGCACTGCCAGCAATTGTCGAAACCTGCCCAGTAGATATTACAATTTTTCTAATTGTGCCTGCCATGAAGTACCCGCTGTTTGTGGCCCAATTACTATCAGCCACATAAAGATTCGAGCCATCAGTTGTAATCCCGATTGGTTGATTAAACAGAGCAGTAGAACCAATGCCATCGGCATGTCCAGTGACTCCTGCTTTTCCAGCGACTGTAGAGACTATACCTGTTGAAATCTCAATTTTTCTGATAACGCTTTCATCAACAACGTACAAATTGGAACCATCATTAGTAATACCAAAAGCTTCACCAAATGTTGCAGCAGTACCTACACCATCAGTATGTCCAGAAATACCAACTTTTCCAGCAAATGTTGTGACTTTACCAGTGGATATTTCAATTTTGCGGATTGTATAATTATTTCCATCGAGCACATATAAATTTGCTCCAACAATCGTAAGATCATATGGGCCATAAAACTTTGCTGCACTTCCAATTCCATCTACAGAGCCGTCTACATTTGCTACTCCTGCTATTGTTGATGTTAAGCCAGTTGAGAGGTTTGCCATACAAATAGAACTTCCACTAGTAAAATAAAGATTAGTACCATCAGTAATTAAACCATTAATGAACTGATTGGATTGAGCAAAATTAGAAGTAGTACCTGTCAGTGAAAGTGCCGCATTCTGGATTGTTCCACCCAGCAAGCCACTAACTGGCGTTGGAGCCGCCTCCGTGACAGTGACTGTAGCTGTGGAGCTTTTAGATGTATCAGCAGTGCTTGTGGCCTTCACGTGATATGTTCCTGCCGCAGAAGGAGCCGTGTACACGCCAGTGCTGGTAATGCTCCCACCGCCAGCATCGACCACACTCCAAGTGACGGATTGGTTAGCTGTACCGATGATAAATGCCTTAAACGTTGCACTACCTCCTACAGCAACCGAGACAGTCGGCGGATAAACAAAAACTGCGCCAACCGTTTGCGTCGGAGCGGTCGGGAGATTAGCTGTAATGATCTCACCACTAAGGGTGTTGCCTGTTAAGGTGGTTGTGAGAATAGCAGCACCTGAAATTTTGTTAGAAACGGAAAGAGTACCGTTGCTGACTATAAATGAGACCATATCAAACAATAGATCGAAGCCGGTGTGGTTAGCCGTATAGCCGTCAGTGATAAAATTTGTTGTTGCTACACCATACTGTGACAATATCTGCTGAAATAATGTCTGAATTTCAGGAATGATCGCAGCAATTGCCGTTCTCAGCGCCTGTAACTGCGCTGCTGTTGGCTGAGAATATAATGCTGCCGGATCGGTGCCATTATTTGCCTGGACAACAGCAATGTGTGAGAGGGGGTTTATGTTAGCAACACCAGGGGCACCGGCAAAAGAATAAAGGGTGTAGTTTTGACCATTCGCTGTGCCAACAGCTTTAAGCAAGAATGGTGCTGTCAAGCCGGCAACGTCAAAGGAAAACGAGCCATCGGTATTAATGGAAGTCGAGATTTCTTTTGCAGGATTTGAGGAGTCTTTCAAGTATACCGTACCGCTGATGGGGGTGCCAACTGCGGCCACGCCAGAAACCGTCTGCGAAGCAACTGGTGTATTACTATTAGTGGTGCTACCGCCACCACCGCCGCAGCCTCCTAACATCATGACCAAGAAAACTAGCACCCCCCATGCACGACCCAATTTCATAAAACTTCCTCCTCTGTGTGAATATGCGGCGAAAACCGCTAACTGGTATGTACCGAAGCTCTAGGTGACTTGAAAGCAAAACAAAATACTAAATCAATATCCATGCCAAATTTTGTAAATGCTTATATATTGGGTGGTTACGACAATTGATTTGTTTTGATTCTTTTAAATGGGTGTAAATGGAGAATTTTCAGTGGTAGCCAAACGTAAAGAAACTTTACGTTTCAAAATAATCAGCCTTAAAACCCTTTATTAACAATATGTTACTCCAAACGTAAAGAAACTTTACGTTTGGAGGTTTTGGCCTCTCAAATCAGCTGCTGGAGCGGGTTTGCGCCAAACGTAAAGAAATTTTACGTTTCCGGTCCAATCTATGGATGCTGACTTGATTGTCGGAATTTGCTGAAGCACAATATACAAGCGTATCTTGTGTTTATCAATAAAATTCAAGCTATACCCAGTGTATGCCTGCTGCTTGTGGATGTAATCTTAGTCACAAGGTGCGGGCTATGGAAAAAATTTCGACAAACGAGGAAATTGGAGAGAGGTTGCGTGAATTTCGCAAGCGGCGAGGACTTACGCAAGAACAGCTTGCCGAAAAGGTCGGGGTAACTTTTCAACAAATCCAGCAATACGAGAATGGTTCTTCGCGCCTGAATGCTGATAGGTTGCAACAGATTGCGTTGGCTCTTGATATTGCGGTAGGTTCATTGTTCGACGATACTGATGAACGGGCGCTGACCGAAGACGAGACAAGATTGATTAAAGGATTTCGTTCCTTGGCTAGTGATGAAATACGTATGTTTATTATGTCCTGCATCACTAAGAAATAAAAAGTCGAGGGAAATGGATATGATCCTACTTTTATCCATTGCCCTCGACGCCTTCTTGAGTGCCGCGATCCGCCGGCACCCACTTTCCTGTTTGAATGCTTTTTACAGAAAGCTGAGTGAGAGCAGATTTTCGCTTTAGGTGAGACACTCTTCTCCCCAGTGATCATGCGTGGATTGATTGATATTAGCCTATCATCCAAGCCATCCAGCACAACGGTAGGTAGCCCCCTTTGCCCACACGCCTTTTCAGCATGTCATCTGTCCTTCGCTTACCCCTCTTGGCTGCCAAGCCCGTCAGGTGCCCCCGGCTTTTAACCGGTGGGTCGGACGCAGATGTTGCCCGCTTGCGCGGGAGGTTACTACGAGACCTCCGAGCCCAAGGAACATTGCCATGTTCCCAGGTTACTTCCCCGATTCGGTTGTTGCGGCACTTTGCCTTTCGGCCAGTACGCCGCCGTGGGCTTTTACCCCACACACGTTTTAAACGAGCCTGATGAAGGTGGCTTCTGTGCCATGCGAAAGATGGTGGCCTATCGCCACTGAGAATGAATTTCCGGGTACGGAGTGTCATGGCTCCCTGTACTTTTCACCCGCCGCATAACTTTAGAATGAAGCTTCGCTTTCACTCGCCATATCAGACCTGTCGGTCGCGTCTTGCAACGCTTTAAACGGGCTGCTCCAGTCCCAAGGGATTCATCGTTAGCCAATCATGCGGCTGTTGCCAGCAACCGCCCGACTTAGCCCCCTGAAACCGTCCGTTCCGACACGGGTATTTTGCCTTTCGGCATAGCCCCCGTCCTCCCCTCGGGAGGTTACGTGTACACCTATCCAGGCGCACCACTCACAGACTGCTTCATCTTTTGAATTGTGGACTCAATCCATGGTCACGTGCCATCCGGGAGTTGGCAACTCCCTGTAGCGGATGGTTTGCTCCCATGAACTGGTCCCAGAACCGTACGTGCGTCTTTCGATCGCATACGGCTCCCCTACCTGTCCTTATTCGTTGCTTTACATGGAAGAGATTGGCGGTCTCTACCGGACAGCTGGCTAGGCTGGCCAGGACAACGACGTCGAACATTGCTGGCTGTGCTGGATGGCATTCACAATCAGCGAAGATCTATATCATCGGCTCAAAGCCGTTGGCTGGGGATCATCCGCCCTGTTCACCATGCAGGCACCTTCCGCGCTAGGGCGGAACAACTGCAACGGGGACGCTAGGGTCGAATTCAAAGGCGGGTGGCGCAAGGGCCATATACAATGGCGGGTGTCTCTAGGGACAAAATCGGAGCGAGTTATGCTGCAACAGTAACAGACTCTGTTGCGCCGCGACAGCGGCGAATTGATGTTTATATCCACTCCAATCGTACAGCCGTAACCGGCTGAGAATGCTACGCATTCCAAAAGATGACGCTGCCACCATGCTGGTGGCAGCACACCGGCAAGCTGCCGGCGATAACATACTGATATTTTTAACGAATAAAGCAAATATGTCTTGACATTATCGTTATGTAATGTTTAAGCTGTTTTCACATAGGATGATCCCGCCTGGCGAAGGAGGGGTCAAAGGCCACCATTGAGATATGGCGACAATGTCGCCCACGACGCTTCTGTTCGGAAAGAGCTGCCCGCTGCCGAACAGTGACCAATTTTATTAATGACCGGCGAATCGGGCAGCTTGTTCGCGCGGTCATTCATTCGAGTTCGCGTTGCCCCGTAGGACCGAATGCAAAAAAAATGTGACTGCTTGGGCACTACGACAGCAAAGTCACACCAGGCAAACATTTTGCCTGAAGGGGTCCGGACCCTTTGATTCCTTAAGCTGCCATAAACCCCAGCTGAGGAACTCCGTTGCGCTAGAGACACCTGCCTGGATGGAGGCAGAGCCAACATTTACCCGCTCTTCTCGTGACTCTGAAACGGGTACTATTTTGCGTCTCTCAGAGGCATGGCCTTCGCGTTTGCAGCCGATTGATTTAAAGGCTACACTATTAGTGTGTCTTAAAATTATTGGAAGCAGCGGGAAGGAGCAATTTGCCCTGATCGAGACAATCACACCACGAACGTTTCAGTGGACAGGCCATCGCCCAATGGGTAATGGCCTTTTCTGTTGAAACACCATCTATCGGCGGCATATGCAGTACAGTTGCCGCACACGCCTTTAGACCCAGAATTTTTCCCATTTACTCCCCTCCAGCCGGCCCCCAGACAGCCGCCTGCTTGGCAACCGGCGGCCTGTTGCGGGATCTCCTTATTACTCAAAAAGGAGGTCTCCACCATGGCGACCATTGAAGAGAAGAACCCCCGCCGTTTCCGGGTGCAGTTTACGATGACACGTGCACTGCATGAAAGCTATGAATCCAGTCAGGAGCGCGCTAGCCGGCTGAATGTTGTCATTGATTTCAGCCGCGATTTCCAGAAGTGGTTTGCAGGCCAGTTGGAGCAGGTTTCGCGGGAGTTGCAGCAGCTTGAAGAGGAACAGGCAAAGGCTGTCAAACCGCAACCGGTGACAACAGCACCGGTCGGCCAAACCCTTTCCTCTATCAGGTCTGCAACAGCCAACAGTCCGTTGGAAGGAGGTTCCGATCATGGCGATCCTCGTGAATAATGGCGACACCTTCCAGAAGAGTGCCACCTTCCATTTGGTCCGAAGGTCACAGGCCAGCATTGCCGGATATCGGCACTTCGACAACGGCGATTTGGCAAAATTTCTGGAGCGTAATTCGTTCCAGTTTTTTGCCGCCAAACTGGCCGACCACTATTTTCACCGTTCCAAGGGCCTGGTCATTTACGAGCAGGCTAAAGATGGTTTTCTCGCCAATCTGATCATGGCCCCGATTCTTCAGCGCTTGCCGCTGTCGTGCAAGTTTGACTGGCATCGTGGGCACCTGCTGTCCTGGTTCCGCTGCCATGTCAATGGACGAATGCGGCAGTATCACTACGGTAGCCGGAACATTGCCAGGACCTATCAGCCCGACTATCTCCTTGTCGGGCTGGAACAACTTGGTATCCACGATGCCACCTTTGTGGAGTTCATAATGGACATCTATCGCCGGCATGCCGGCGGCGTTGCCTTGAAGGATCACCTGGCCCACCAGCTCTTTGACCCCATTCTGCTGGCTGGGGTCAAGGAGGGGCATGAGTTGCGCTTCGCGAATCGGCTTTACCGCCTGGAAAAGAACCCTTTCGACGGTTCCCGTGACCTTCGTTCTTCCTGGGCGGCACTCCTTGAGTTCACTATCCACTCGGCTGAGCATCAGGGTGGTCGGCATCTGGAGATTGCTTTGTCCGATGAAACGATTGCCGGATTCCGGGAAAAGGTAAAGTGGGTTCTTGAGTTGTCAGCTGAACCGCACTACAAGGCCCAGCTCATTGAGAATCGCATCCGTGATTTTGTTGAACATGCCCGCTGGGCACGCTCAGCCGAGCCACAGATCGAAGAACTGCGGCGCTGGCTAAACGACAAGCTGCGCCCGCTTGCCGGCATCCTGCCGGAATGCCGGCACCTTGCCAACATGCTGCTGAGTCTCTGGTATCAGCGGTCGGACCATCAACTTTACATCAAGGTTCCCAACTTCTTCCTTGATGCCAAGGCTATCGACGAGAAAACTTATCTCAACTTATTCTCGCCCTATAGGGAGGTGCAGCCATGAGTAGCACTCTGCACCGTAGGGATATTGGCCGAGACGAACTCTTGTTACTGGCTCACTTCAGCCGGGTTATTCAAAATCTCCAGCCTGATAGTTCCCTGACGTTTGCTCTGGGGAGCGTTTATGTGGTCGGGTTGGTTGAAGTGTTACTGCCCGTCTGGTACCAGGCAGGCAGCGGTTGGAGGCTGTCTACGTACAAGCCTTTCAAGATTGAGGTCATTGGTATTGAAACTGCAACCTTTCGCAGGATTTGCCGCTATCTGCATGTCAAGGAGTCTGTGTTGGTGAATTGCCTGTTTCGCCTGTCCATGTTGGCTGTCGTGCGTGGACAGAGAAACTATGACCCACCTCGTTTTCGCATGAGGTTTATTGGGGAATTTAAGGGCTACGAAGGGTGTTGCCCGCCTGAAGAAGCTTTTGGCTTCATCGTTGAACGACGACGAGCCGAAGGCAACTTCAAATAGGGGGTGATTATGTCTGAATATCCCCCTGAAATGTTAACCTTGGAACAATTCGCCGAGCGGTTGAGAGTCAGCCGTTCGACGGCCTACTACTGGCTTGCCGGGGGATGTCTTGTCCCCGGCAGGCATGTCATCCGCATCAATCGTGTTGTCAGGATTCTGTGGAGCAATGACCTTGTCGCCCACCTGCTGGCCTTATCTTTGGAAGGATCGGAAGAAAAGCGTCCCAGGTTGCAGCGTAACGGGAAAGGTGGCCGGAATCATATCGCTCTCGATAGTGATTATCTTGATGCGCATTGATGCTGTTCTGTGAATTTGATATACTCATCCCCTGGACGGATACCACAGGGGAGGAGGTGACTTAAGAAAGGAGTCGTACATGGCAGGAATTGCCACTGCTTTAGATATTCAGGTCTTTGATAAACCAAGAAATGAAGGTCGCATTGCCCGTAAGTCTGGCACCCAAAAGCTCTATCTGGACTTCTTCTACCATGGCATCCGGATTGAAAAGAGCACCGGGCTAGATGACACGCCACGAAACAGGCACAAAGCCGACGCCATGCTGGAGCGTATCCTGGAGCTGAAGCGAGAGGGAACCCTGGAGTTCGCCAAGCTGTTCCCCGGTGCCAGCGAAGCGGAAAAGGAGTTCCACACCCG
>Ga0207857_1000081_pt1 | contig 30126 bp, 25 predicted proteins | sample LuqExpMetageno22_FD_187780 | JGI IMG/M metagenome (GOLD analysis project Ga0207857, IMG submission 187780) | Tropical forest soil microbial communities from Luquillo Experimental Forest, Puerto Rico - Sample 22 (SPAdes) | ecosystem: Environmental > Terrestrial > Soil > Tropical forest ... | reverse complement strand
AGCTTCACGCGTTCGTTCTGAGCCTGAGCGGAACTGGTCGGAAGAGCAAGAATCGAAAGGGTGGCAAAGGCCAAAATGGGGAGGAGCGTGGTAACTCCACGCTTGAGTGAGGCGCAGCGGTTCAACATTTGTGTCTCCAAAAAAAGGAACAACGAGTGCGACAGACGCGCCGATGCCTGTTTTGAGCCGCAAGAATCCTGCCGGCTGGCGGTCGCATGCCGCCACGGTCGCGAAGGTCGAATAAAGTTGTGCGCCAAGAAGATTGGTACGTCGGTAGGTCACTGCTCAACTGCTGGGCGATAAGATAACCGCTCTTTACCTGTTTCGGTCCGTGAAGCCCGCTTCCAGCGGAATTCCGTAGTTGATCGTCGAGTGACTCTTCAGTCAAAGTAAGCCGGAGCTTTGTGTGCTGTCAAGACGAGATGTTCTTCTTTCGGGAATCGTGCCGGAAAATGGGAAACCGGGCCAGGAAAAGGTTTGCTCTCCTAAGACTGATCGTGGCATAGACGATATAGCTAGAAGAGTTGAGGTTCTGCATCCCCCCGCAGAACGTCGGGCACTCGTGCGGGCCCGCGCATGTGTTGGTGAAGCTATCCTCAAGATCACTACCGGTTTAGTCCTATTTACTTGTACCGGCTCAGTTGAGAGGAATTGTAATGGCGCAAAAAGTGCTGGTTGTGGACGATTCACCCACCATGGTGATGAGCTTAAAAACTGCCTTGGGAATGAATGGATTCGAGGTGGAGACGGCAGGTAACGGGCAGGAGGCGTTGAACAAACTCAAGGCCGGCAGCAAGCCCCACCTGATCTTGACCGACATCAATATGCCCGTAATGGGTGGTATGGAACTGATTGGCAAGGTACGGGCCATGCCGGAGTTCCGCTATGTTCCCATCCTGACGCTGACCACCGAAGGCGATTCAGCCAAACGCGATGAAGGCAAACGAGCGGGAGCAACCGGCTGGCTGGTTAAACCTGTCGCAGGCGACGATCTGATACGCGTGATCCGGAAGGTTCTTCCAGGAGCGCGATGATGGCAGGCTATCCAGGGCAAACGCGGAATGGGCTTGCGCCGGCCAAGAGAACTTCCTCTGGCGCACGGCAGCAGACGCGCGAAGAATATCGGCTGCGCCGGGCCGGACGCCGGGTGTTTGGCACCGCGTTGCTGGGCCTGTTGTGTGCGGTGGCTTTTGTGGCGTCGCTTATGGTGGCGCTGGGGCAGGAATTCTACGAGCACTGGGACGCGATCTTGGAGCTGATGGCGCTTTTCATTGTGGCGCCCCTGGCCATTGCGGCCAGAGTGCACTGGAAGAGCGCGCGCCGGGGCATTGCTGATTTGGGCGAGATTGGCAAACTGAGCAGCCATGAGATTCAGGCCGTGGCGGCGGCGCGTAGTGCGCTGGCTGCCGAGTTGCGCGATTCGGAACCGTATATTGACGTGATGTATGAGCAGATCGGCGACTCCTTGCGGCAATCTGAACAGGATGTGCTGAAGGTGATCGGCGACCTGGGAACGCTGAACGAGAATGCCGCCGGACAGCGCCATCGCATTGCCGAATCCATGGCCAACGGGCGCGACATGACGCGCTCCACCGCAGAGCGGGTCACCAGCAATAAGGAAGTGATTGCGGCTATTGAACTGCAACTGGCCGAGCAGAACAACGAACTGCGCTGTAGCTTTGAGCGCATTGAAAACATGGCGGGCGAAGTGGATGCGCTCAAGCCGCTCATCAAGGTGATTACCTCGATTGCCCAGCAGACCAGCCTGCTTGCGCTCAACGCGGAGATTGAAGCGGCGCGTGCCGGCAATGCGGGCCGCGAGTTTGCCGTGGTTGCCGGCGAGGTGCGCAAACTTTCAGTGGCCACCACCAAAGCCGCGGCCGATATTGCCGACAAGATCAATGCCACCACGGCTCGCGTGGAGCGGGAGATGAGCGATGCGCAGACCGCGCTGGCGCAGTATCAGTCCGGTGACGAACTGTCTCATCTGATCGAGGGCCTGACCGAGATGCAGAATGATTTCTGCAACAACTCGAACACGTTGCTGCAGGTGGTGGGCGAGCTGGATCTTAGCTATGAGGAGAGCGTCAAGCGGCTCTCCCAGGCGCTCGGACATCTGCAGTATCAGGACGTGATGCGGCAGAGAATGGAGCATGTGCAATCGGCACTCAGCGACATGAGAACCCACATGCGGCTGTTGGGTGAAAAGCCGGACGATCCGTCGTGGGATGGGCGGTTGGAGAGCACCTTCAAAGAGATTCTGGCTACCCATCTGCAGCACTACCGGATGGAACGGCAGACGGCCACGCATCTGGCCACCACCGGCAAAAGCACGATCGCGCTGGGCGGACGGCCCGACATCGAACTGTTTTAGGGCCTGTTCACACTACCCGAATGGGTGGCGTTTCGCGCGCAAATTCGGGCCAATCTAGGAGAAGGACGCAGGCTTAGGCTACTCCTAGGCAAGGACGCCGACGCCGAGTGGCCCAATTTGCGCCGAAACCCGAAGGGCTGGGGCCCATTTTTCCCATCTCCGCGTCGATTGTCGCTAGCAGACACCCGGTATGCGTCGCTCTGCTCTCCTTGATCTGAAAAAAATGGGCTCCCAGCGCCGCCATCCGCGTAGTGTGAACAGGCCCTAGAAGCGCATTCGTACGCCGAATTCAATTTGCCGTTCGCGATAGTAGTTGGTGGCATTCACATTGAGCGGCTGTCCAAAGGCGATGCTGCCAGCTTGCAAGCCGGAGCGGAAGTTGAGTTGAGGTCGCCCGCCGTTGATGGTTCCGGATTCCATGCTGTATCCCATGGTCTCCACCCCGGTCACATTCTGATGGTTGAACAGATTGAAGGATTCGATCATCAGTTCCAACTGGCGGCGAGCGGTGAGGTTGACGCGCTTGGTGAGTCGCAGATCGGCCTTCCAGGTGCCGGGATAGCGATAGGTGTTGCGCCCCAGGTTGTAGTGGATGCCATCGCTGCCCAGCCCGTAGATGCGGTTGTCGCCGCCTGATCCGTTGATGCTGCTGCCCAGCGCCACCACCGCCGTGCCGCTGGATCCGGTAAAGAACTTGGGCAGCGCTCCCCCGGTGCGCATGCTGTAGGGCATACCGCTGCGGTAGTGGCCAATGCCGGCCAGAGCCCAGTTGTTGAGCAATCTTCCTTTCCATACCGAGAACTTCCAAGGTGTCAGGTAAACAGCATGGAGCGTGGCGATGTGGCGCACGTCCAGATTGCTGGTGCCGTATTCCAGGCTGAAATTATCCGGGTCCAGCACGCTGCCGCCGGTCAGGCGCAGGCTTTCGTTGGGATTCCAATCCGTGGCGTGCGCGTAGGTGTAGCGCGCGTGGAAGCCGAGTCCCCGCTGCGCGAAACGGTCCAGGCGCACGGTGGCGGCTTCATAGGTGGAGTTGGCGCGGCTCTCCACCTGCACCACCTGCTGGTAGCCGGTATTGAGTCGCCCGCTCACTCCGGAGGCGGACCAGTTGGCATAAAAGGGCAGCGTGATCAGCGGAGCTTTGATGGGGCCTTTGCCGGAGTCATCCACCACGGCGTAGGTGATGGTGCCGGGATTGACGGCAGGATTGATATTGGTATCCACGGTGATGGGTAAGCGCCGGCCCAGACTGAGCATGGCCGTTGCGGTGAGCCGCACGCTCCAGGGCAGCTTTTTTTCCACGCCGATCAGCGCCTGATGCACCTCGGGATTGCGGAAGGTGGGAGAGAACTGCACCGCGCCGGGCTTGACTACGCTGAGCGGCTCGCCCGTAAAGACATAGGGAAAGGGAGGTGCGCCCCCCTGGTTGAGGTTGTCCGTAGGGCGCAGATAAAAACTCAAATCGCCGTTGAAGGAGCCGGTGTGGGAGAGCACGGTGAGCAGCGTGGAGTTCAGCACGCGGCCATAGTAGATGCCATAGCCCATGCGCAGCACGGGCCACAGCGTGCCGCGATTGCCGAGCGCCAAGCTGATTCTCGGTCCCCAGTTGTTGCCCAGAGCTGGGGTTTGCTGCGTCAAGGGCAAGGCCGCGTTGTTGACTTCCGCAATGGGCTCCGGCAACTGCTCGCGTTCCCAGCGCAAACCGGCTGAGAGCACGGCGTACTTGACCGGCTGCCACTGCGCGGTAAGGTAGAAAGCGGCTTCGTTGGTGCTGGCAAACCATGCGGACGGGCCCATGGTTTGCGTGTAGTAGGAATAGCAGGGCAGGTAGCCCAGCCCGCGCAGTACACCGGCGGAATCGCGCCATGCCCGGCCCGTCTGATCGCAGTTGTGCTGGTCAAACTTGTTCAGCGAACCGGCAATGCCATAAGCGGCAAAGACCAGCGCATCGGTAGCAAAGTTCTCCAGGTTGGAGTAGTGGTAGGTCCCGGTCTGGTTGCGGACCAGCGAGGTGCGATCCACGGTGTGATCGAATTGGAATCCGCCGCGCAGCATCAGATCGCCATGAGCCCAGCTCAAGGCTTGCTGAAGCCGCAGGGTGTTCTCGTCCGGATAGCTGCCTGCGCCAAAGCGTGCCGGATTGCCGATGGTGAGGCCGTCCCGTGAATCCACCACGATTTGGGGTAGCTGATCCCAGGCCGTGACCTTGAAGGTCTTTTCGAATGCCGAGGGTTGCTGCGCATGAGCACTCAGGATAGTGCGGTTCCAGGAGAGCTGCGTAAGCAAGAGCAGATCGGAGGAAAGAAATGTTTCCCAGCGTCCCAGCAACCATTGGCTGTCTGCCTGACTGGAACCAAAGCTGTGGTTGCCATAGGTCTCGTTCACACGGCGGAAGCCGCCGCCCGGCGAATCCCAATGCAGGACGTTGCCTTCTACCGTTACATGATGGCGCTCGTGCGGGTTCCAATCCACGCGCGCAAAGCCGGACCACTGCGCGGTGGTGCGCGGGGCCGGCCCCAGCAAGCTACTGAGCGACTCCAGCAGCTTGGAGTAGCTGGGAATGGCCAGACTGCCTGCGCCCAGTTGCGCGCCCAGCAATTGCATGCGGTCGTTGCTGGGCTGAGCAAAAAACAGATCGGGATGCTTGAGCATCGCCACTCCGGGATGGTTGCGCTGCAGTCCATCGAGAGCGGCAAACAGGAAGAGCTTGTCTTTGCGTATCTGGCGGCCAATTCCAAAGCCGAAGAGGATTTCGCGATCTTCTGGAGAGTAAGGCTCCGAGGTGAAGGTGGGCAGCGTGGTGGAGGTACCAGAAGCGGTTTCGCGCGTCCACTTGGTGAAGGGATTGCGCGCATTCCACAGGTTGCTGCGTGAGAAGACGAAGGCTTGCCCATGTAGGCCGTTGCTGCCGTGCTGGGTGGTCACCTGGGTGCGCCCGCTCGTTGCCCGATCCGCATCGGCCTCTGCGTTGCCAGAGCTGGCTTCCAGGCGGCTGACGGCGGCTTCGCTGACGCCCATGCCTCGTCCTCCAGCCAGTGCGTTTCCGGCGGCTTCCTGCCCATCGGTAGTGCGGCTCTGCGTGGAGGGTGAACCGAAGGCCAGCCGCGTGCTCATGCCGTCGATGGCGGTGTCGGACTCATCCTGGCTTTGTCCGCGCATCTGCGCCCGATCTGCTCCGGCGGCGGGGATGATGCCGGGAGCGGCCTCGGCAAACTCTTCCCAGCGGCGTCCGCGCACGGGTAGTTGCTGGAGTTCCGCGCCGGTAAGCGTCACCGTGGAAATGCTGGCTAGCGGCGAGGGCTCTTCCACTGCGAAGCTGTGGCGCCGGGCAGGTTGTAGCGGCGCAGCGGCGATTAGAGGCAGGTCCGCCAGATTGGCCAGTGGATGCAGCGTGGCGTGGAGTGCTGTGTTCATGGATACGCTCTCCGTTACCGGCGGAGCGTATGGGAGGGCAGGCGTGGAGATTGGAAGCGTGGGCAGCAGTGCCATGCGAAGCAGAGGCCAGTGGAAGGCGATTACCGCCGGTTCCAGCGGGATGAAGTGATCGGCGCAGTAATCTGCAACGACCAGTGGCTCGGGGGGCCGTGGCTCAAAGTGCATGGCGGCTTGTATGCGGGCTTCGCGTCCGGGCTGCACCAGAATGCCGCTTAAAAAGCCGTGGCCCAGCGCATCGCTTTCGGCCGTCACGGTGTAGAGACCGGGGGCCAGTTGGATGGCATGGAAGACGCCATGATGCGCCGTGGTGGTGTGGATCTCGGCTCCGGTGTCCTGATTGCGGAGCGTGATGGAGATGCCGCCGAGAGGCGCGGAGTGCAGATCCGTGAGACGGCCGGTGAGTGAGCCCTCCATCTGTTGGCAGGCCAGGCTCGAGCTATACAGCGCCAGACACACGCTCAGTGTGCGTGCTGTCGCGGCCAGAGTCCGGTTCAACGTCACCGCTGCCATCCAGGAGCCTTCCCAGGGCAGATCGTGGGGCGGACGTTTGCGTGCTGGGCCCCGGCCATTCTGTGTCAGCCTGAGGCGGACAGAGCCAAGACAGCCTCTTTCCATCCAGTTGGCAGCGATTGTATGCCGGTTCCGGCGAAGGTGGGAAGAATGATTTCAGGCTTTCAAGCAGAGTGGTGGTCAGGCAGTCAGCGCAGAGGATGATGGGCATGGCTGCCAGCGCAGCTCTGCCTGCGAGCATGCGAACCGAGCGGCGTCTGGAGACCGCGGTTTATGCGGTGGTTTTGACGGTGCTGCTGCTCTCCGTGGTGGTGCTGGTTGTGGAGGAGGAACTGGCGCCGTAAGCGGTATTCAACACCGAGGTCGTCAGATCGCTGAAGCTGGAGCTGGCCTTGTAGCCAAAGGCCGCGCTGAGCACATAGGTGGCGGGATCCATCGCGTAGGTACTGGAACTGGAATTGGAGTGGCCCAGGCTGAGCAGATCGTCAATCCACTGGATGGCTCGCTCGGTGGCGGCCTGCGTATTGGCCATGGTCAGCACCGGATTGTTCTTCATCTCTGTGCTGACGGTTTGATAGGTGGACTTGGCGGTGGCCAGATCGCCTTTGGTCAGCGCGGTATGGAGCGTCTCCAGATCGGTGGCGAACTGCGAGCCCGAGCTCAAGGCAGAGGAGCCGGAGATCATTTTCTTGTACTCGGTAAACAGCGATTGCGCCGTCTTCAAATCGCCCGTGGACAGGCTTCTGCCCAGTGCATTCCATGTGTTGCTGGAGGAGCCGGAGTTGGCGGAGAGCGTGATGTAGCTCGAGAGGCCGGCTGTGCTGATGCCCGAGATGCTCATGAAAACCTCCGAGGGGAAGGCGCAAACGAACAAACCCCCAGATCCTCTTATCGGCCGGCGGGAAAGGATGAATAGGGAAATAGAGAAAAAGATGGACGGAAGTAAGAGCAGGGAACCATCGAAGGTCATGTGCAACAGCTAAGGAAAAATCCCGGCCACCGCTCCGTGTGCACTGTTCGCGCTCGGCGTGCCGGATACAGGAGAGAACTTCTAGCTGCCGCTGCGCACCGGCGTGAAGGAATCGAAGAAGCGCGCAACGTCGGTTGGTTTGCGCGCGGAGTCGTCCGGGAAGGCGGCAATCAGCATGTAGAGCCGCTGCCCCACCAGGAGCAGGCGGGCATTGTAGATGCCGCCATGGGCGTTCCGGGCGGCAAAGTCGCGGGCCGGATAGCCCTTGCGATTGGCCTTGGATTGCGCCACTAGCGAGGTCTGGGTGCGGGCCATTGCATCGGCCATCGCGGTGTCGAGAGTCTTATCAACCGCCATCGAGCTGGCGCGCGCCACCGGGGGATTGTCCGCCCAGGCCACCGAGAACGAGGTTTGCGCGTCCGGGTAGGCATAGATCATGTTGACCGGCTCGGTGCCGCCCTGGCTGTTGTAGGACGTTGTCTGCATGTCTTTTACGTCGGCCGGCATCTCCACCTTGAAGCCGTCGGAGGAACGGTCCACCTTTTGCCAGAAGATGCGCGCGGGACGTGAGCTGGAAGCGCTGGGAGTGGCGGAGGAGCCCGCCGAGTAGGTGGTTTCGGCATTGTCCGCAGGGGGGCTCGCCAAGCCGAGTTCGACCCGGTTCAGCCAGATGTAACCCGCTCCGGCCAGCAGAATGCCGCCCAGTACGATGTAATACCACCGCTTCACACCACCATCATCTGTCCTTGTCGCCCGGGTTGCAAGCCAATTCGGGGAGGGGTGCCAATGGGGTAAAAGGGTGCGCGCAAAGAGGATAGGGTAGGAATCCTCCCACCAGGAGCCCCTTTGCGGCCCTTGCGTAGGGCGGAATGAGCAGGAGTCCGCTTGCAACTTTTTCCAGAATCCTGCATCTGAGTAAGTAATTAGCAGAGGCTTCCCCAAATTCCTTCCTAACGAGGTAACCATCCACTTTCGGTCCCTCGGGACTCCCTTCCCCTCTTCCCCCCTGGTTCCCCACCTTTCAGCCTCTCGAGCGGGCCTGCCGGAAGGCAGGCCCACGCGCTCTTCTGCGATGCACCGTTCCTGGTGCAACCCGCGCAGCGCTTCGTGCAATCGGTAGAATCGAAGCCATGATGCAGCCTCCTGCCCCGGATGATTCCCCCCTGAAAGCCACAAGCGCCGCAACCTCTCCTGTGCGTGCGGACGCCCTGATGCGTCCTGTGCCCTCCCCGGTGGTGGCCGCCAATGGCGTGCACTGGTTGCCTGTGCCGGGCTGGGAAAAATATCCCTGGCTTCGTGCCGGCTTTAGTACCCGCAAAGGTGGACTGAGCCGCGTCTATCTGTCGGCTAACGCTTCCGCCGATACGCCGGGCGAGCTCAATCTTGGTTTCACCCCAGACGACGATCCGCAGAGCGTGCGCGGCAATCGTGAGCTTCTCTGCGAAGCGGTTGCTGGCCATCGCATGCCTCTGATCGCGCTCCGCCAGATCCATTCTCCGTGCGTGATCCGCTCCTCGGCTGCCGACCTGCAGCGCGAGGCTCCTTGTGAGGCCGATGGCCACTTTACCGCGCAGCCCGGCCTGATGCTTGCCGTGCAGACTGCCGACTGTATTCCGGTGCTGGTGGCGGATACGCGGCAGAAGATAGTTGCCGGTTTTCATGCTGGATGGCGCGGCACCGTGCAGCGGATTGTGGAGCTGGGCGTTGAGCAATTGGTCAAACAGTGCGGTTCGCGCCCCGAGGATCTGGTTGCCGCCATCGGTCCCGGTGTAGGCCCGTGCTGCTACGCCGTCGGTACCGAGGTGGTTGCTGCCTTTACCGCTCAGTTCGGCTATGCCGGCGCAATCTTCCACCAAGTGCAGCAGGGGGAAGAGACGGCTACGCACCTGGATCTGATCGAGGCCAATCGCCGCCAGTTGTTAGCTGCGGGATTGCGGCCTGAGGCCATCCAGATTGTGAGCGGTTGCACCCACTGCCGCCAGGATCTGTTCTTTTCCTATCGTGGCTCCGGCGGCAAAACCGGCCGCATGATGGCGGTTATCGGCGTACTGCCGGGGGAATAAAGAACTTCCGGGCGCGGTATGGGGAGCGCCTCCGCTGCGCCGCTCGGGGCCGCCAGCACCTGTAGACACAACAACCCCGCTCCACTGATGAAGTAGAGCGGGGTTGGCAAAAGTCTTATTCTGCGGGGGCGGAATTACTCCGCGTTGGCTTCACCCGGGTTCACAAGGTCGCGCAATTCCTTGGAGGGCTTGAAGTAGGGCACGCGCTTGGCGGGCACCTCCACGCGCTCGCCGGTCTTCGGATTGCGTCCGATGCGGGGATTGCGCTGGCGGATACGGAATGAACCGAATCCGCGAATCTCGATCTTGTCGCCGCCCTGCAGCGCGCCAATCACCGAACTGAAGATGGTTTCCACAATGACCTCGCCATCACGGCGGGTCAGATCGCCCAGGCTGGTTACCTTCTCTACCAGGTCTGCCTTCGTCATAGTGTCGCGGCCTCCGCTTCCAGCATAATCGGATTGTCACGGCCAGCGGCAGAAAATGCAAGCCTCTTTTTGAAATTAGCCTTTCACCATCAGCAAGTTGTGCCCAAGTTTGGCCGCGGATTACCGGTTCGGCCGGGCTTCCGTGCCCCAGTGCGTTATGATGTGCTGAGTCTCATCCGCAAAATTCGGCCTGTCCGGCGCGCGCTTGCGGATAGAACAGACTACGGGCAAGCCAATGGGATTTCCGAAGTACAGCATCGTCATTCCGGCCTATAACGAGAGTCACCGCATCCCGGCGACGCTCGCGGAAGTGGTCAGAGTCATTCGCGACCGCGGCTGGAACGCCGAGGTGGTGGTGGTGAACGACGGCTCCACCGACTCCACGGCCGACGTGGTTAAGTCCTTCTCTGTCAATAATCCCGAAGTGCGCCTCCAGCAGAATCCCACCAATCGCGGCAAGGGCTACAGCGTGCGGGCCGGCATCCTGGCCGCGCTGGGCGACGTGGTCATGTTCACCGACGCGGACCTGTCTGCCCCCATGCAGGAAGCCGAGCGGCTGTTTGCCGCCATCGACGAAGGCGCCGACATCGCCATTGGTTCCCGCTGGCTCGACCGCGGCCGCCAGACCCAGCGCCAGCCTCTCTATCGCCAGCTCTTCGGCCGCTGCTTCAATGGCGTGACCCGGTTTGTGATGGGACTCAAGTTTGCCGACACCCAGTGCGGCTTCAAGGCCTTCAAACGGCAGGCTGCCCAAACCGTTTTCCAGTTGCAGACCATCGAACGCTGGGGCTTTGACCCGGAGATTCTGTTCATCGCCCTCAAGCGCGGCTTCTGGGTGGTGGAGGTGCCGGTGAGTTGGGGCCACGACGAGCGCACCCGCATGAGCTACCTGCGCGATGGCTTGCAGATGCTGCAGGAGATCGCCATCGTGCGCTGGAATGCCTTCCGCGGCCGCTACAACAAGCCCATCGAAAACGTACAACGCGTTCCCGCGTCCCGCTAGTTTTTCTCCTTACCTAACTCAAGCGTAGTAGTCCGAATGCAGGCACAGAAGAATGCCTGTTGTGGGCGAGCTATGCTGTGCGGCCGGTGGAACGGGTGCTCAATGAGGGCGTTGGGGTGTGGGCCGCAAATTACGGTGCCATGTTGTGGCAACTCTCGAATAGTGTGGCTATCCTTATTGCTGCGAATCGCGTGAAGAGCAGTCCGTTACACCACGGTAAGTGCCAGAGCGAATACTGATCGGGCATGTCGCTGCGCATTCCGCTCGATCTTCGCGAAGCGATCACTAAAGAATTTCGCGTAAAGGCTATCTGGCCAGGATCACCCTTTGTGCGAAATCTGATTTGTGTTGCTTTTGTAGCGTTTGGCAGTTGAAAATAATATACAGACTTTTCTCATGTTAGGAGGCCTAAGTGGCTTACGAACAAGCATTTCGCGCTGATGCGAGTTTGATCAATAAGCTAGGAGAAGGTAATGCCTACCTCATCTGGGCTCTTGGATTATATCTTGAAGAGCCGGACCTAGAAGCGTTGGCATCTGAAGCCTTAACTGATGGCCCAAACGACAAGAAAATCGATTTCATATATCTTGATCGAGATACGAAACGTATCGTATTCGCACAAGGGTATTACGGCCAGACGACCAGCAAAAGCTCGGCCCCAGCAAACAAAGCTTCAGATCTCAATACCGCGGGAGCTTGGCTACTTTCGGGTGAGGTTTCTCTCGTTCCTGAAACGCTACGCCCGATTATTGCTGATTGCAGAACTGCAATCGGCGAGGGAGAAATCGAAGCAATTGAACTATTGTATGTTCACAATCTTCCTGAATCGGTGACTGTGAATCGTGAGCTACAAACTGCGGTCACCCACCTTAGGAAGGCCCTGGGAGAGGAGACTTCTATACGAGTAATTTCGAGGGAGATTGGCAGTTCACAGGTCGAGCATCTCTTTACTACACAGGATTCTCATATTGAAGTTAGGGATGAAATACTGTGCCCCGCAAAACCGTGCTTGAATGAGTCTGGTCCAAAATGGGATGCATCGGTATTTTCAGTTCCCGGCGTTTGGCTTCACAACCTATTTCAGCAATACGGTGACTCTCTCTTTTCGGCGAATTATCGAGGCTTTCTCGGAATTACAAAGCGCCGTAGAATAAATACAGGCATCCGTCAGTCTGCTGAAGTCAAGCCTCTCGACTTTTGGGTTTTCAATAACGGAATCACTCTCTTAACGCTGGGCACACAGGAAGTTAAAGATGGGACAATGCTAACTGGAATGTCAGTTATCAATGGCGCGCAAACAACTGGGTCTATTGGCTCAGTGGACGGAACGAAGCACGATCTTAAAAACGTTAAAGTCCTATGTCGAGTTATTAAGTGCACAGACGCTGATACTATCAGCGAGATCGTTAAATATAACAATACTCAGAACGAAATAATGACCTGGGATCAATATAGCAACGATCCGGAGCAGAATCGCATCGCGCAAGAATTTGATCAGATCGGTCACATCTATTCGAGAAAACGCGGATTTAGGGTGCAACCCACTGAGATAGGCATTGAAGAGGTTGCTCAGCCCCTATTGGCGTTCCATGGCAAGAATCAGGATGCTAACCGAGGGAAAAACCTCATCTTCGAACGCAAGCCACTCTATAAGAACGCATTCGAAGGCAAAAAAGCAACTCACATTCTGTTCGTATATACCCTGGCAAGGGCCATTGACGAACGGCGGCTGGAGCTTAAAAAGAAGTCGAATGACGGTTTAATCATAACAATGGAGGAGCAACAGCTATCGCTATTGAGAAATCTGCGGTTTAAGAGTTTTTTTATTGCGTCCATGGCTGCATGCCTGGAGTCTATCGTTGGCCGTAAAGTTGATCCCGAAACGATTGCATTCAAAACGGAGGAGTGTAAGAGCAATACCTTGCTCGCACTTGTGGCGGCATGGGCACCTGTAGTTGAAGCTGTTTTATCCTTCGTCGCAACACGAATTGACTCAGCGAGGTTTGGGGAAAGAGCCTCTGACGAGTCGCTTGTTAGCGAGGTTTCGAAAGATGTTAGCGCAATACTCTATGCGAGCAGGAAATCTCTTCAGCTTGATACTTTTATTGCATTGGTTCCCGATTAGTAATGTGAGCCAGGCGGTGGCTCGGCCTGAACCATGAGGACATGAGTGCGTGGGGAAAAGTTGTGCCCCGTTCATCGCGTATTTTGCGATGAGCGGGTGGTAGAGGAAGATGGATGGCCGGGCATGTTCTCCCACTCATCCACGAAAAGACTGTGGATGAATGGGGCACAGACTTTTCCTACGCAGTACGGATCTCTTCAGCATTTACTCCGTTCCGCCTGCCTTCATTTCGTGCCTCATCGCCTGATTGCATTTCCAGAGTTACTCGACGTAGAAACCTGATAACTCCTGGCGGCATTACTCGATAGGGCGGCGGGCCGGCGATGCGGGGCGGAGAAGCTTTGCAGTATGCTGTTGCTATGTCCCGCGCCAAGGAATTCGATCCTGAAGTGGCTCTCCAGGCCGCCGTCAAAGTGTTCTGGCGTCTGGGGTATGAGCGCACCTCGCTCGATCTGTTGCTGCAGGAGATGGGCATCTCCCGGCAGAGCCTCTACGACACCTTTGGGGACAAGCGCTCCACCTTTTTTCATGCGATGCGCCACTATCGCAAGTCCACCAACGACGCCTTGCGCGCTGTGTTGGCGCAGAAGAATTCCGTTCGCGCCGGGTTGACCACGATCTTTGCGTCCATGATTGCAGAGACCAGAAAGCAGCATGAACAGGGCTGTTTGCTGCTGAGCGCCAATCTCAGCCGCGACCCCCAAGATGGGGAAATGACGAAGTTCCTGCGTGCGAACCAACGCGAAGTGGAGCGGATTTTTACCGCCGCGCTCACGGCGGCGCGGGAGCGTGGCGAGATTGCTGCGGAGAAGAAGCCCGCCGAACTGGCCAAATTTTTTGTCGCCACAATTCAGGGAATGCGCGCGCTGGCCCGCTTGAACCACGACCGGAAAGAGCTGGAGCATATAGCCAAAATTGCGATGGCGGCGCTGGACTGAGAAGCGCGTCACTCGAAAGGCTATAGAGCGCGTCATCCAATAAGCTATAGATGCGGTTTTTCCGTGACATACTAGACTGCTCAGTCTAGTATCCGCCTTACAGCGGCTGGTTATGAGCGGTTAGCAGGGCTAACCGATGCTTCCAGGCTGAGGAGGTTCGCATGGTACGACGTATTCTCATCCCTGCGCTTGCAGCAGTGGCGGCAGCGGTGTGCGGTTTGGCGCAGCCGTCCCTTCCCCCCAACTTGCAATCGAAGACGGTTCATGTGAGCGATGGTGTGGACATTTTTGTTCGCTATGGCGGCACGGGACCGGCTGTTCTCCTGATTCATGGTTACGCCGAAAACAGCGATTCCTGGGCCCCCCTTGCTCAGGACCTGATGAAGGATCATACCGTGATCGTGCCCGATCTGCGCGGCATCGGGCGCTCCTCCAAACCTGTTGGCGGCTACGACAAGAAGACCCAGGCGGGAGACATGCGCGCGGTGGTGACCGCCTTGGGCTATGACCGCATGCCGGTTGTGGCGCACGACATTGGCAACATGGTGGCTTATGCCTACGCCGCAACTTATCCCGACAAAGTCGAACGGCTGGTGGTGATGGATGCACCGATTCCCGGCATCGAGCCGTGGAGTGAGATTCTGCAGAATCCGGGCGTCTGGCACTTCAACTTCCACGGACCGGATGCAGAGCGGCTGGTGGCGGGGCGGGAGCGCATTTATTTCGACAGGATCTGGAATGACTTCACCGGCGATCCCAGCAAACCCGATGAAGCCACGCGAGAGTTCTTCGCCAGCACGTATGCCCAACCCGGAGGCATGAGAGCAGGATTCGCGCAGTTCACGGCCTTCTCGCAGGATGCGAAAGACAACAAGATCTTCCAGCAGACCAAGCTGACAATGCCGGTTCTGGCCGTGGGTGGAGAAAAATCCTTTGGCTCCGTGCAGGCCGTCATCATGCGCAACGTGGCAACCAATGTGCGCGAAGCTGTGGTGGACGGCTCCGGCCACTGGCTCATGGAAGAGCGGCCCACGGAGACTACGGCTCTCATTCGCGGCTTCCTGGACGCGTCACCGCAAGTGCGCCTCTCTCCCGAGCAATATGCGTTTCCTGCCAAGGGCAATCCCGGCACGGGCAGTTCAGGCGTCGCGGATATTCGGACCATCGTGCTCAAAGGCGATCCGGATCAGCCTGGCGTGTACACGATTCTGCTGCGTGTGCCGCCCCATACACGCATTGCTGCGCATTCTCATCGCGATGATCGTGTAGCGACGGTGATAGCGGGGACCTGGCACATCGGGTATGGTGATCGATTCGATGAGCAGAAGCTGAAGGCGCTTGCGCCGGGAAGCTTTTACACCGAGCCTCCCGGCGATACACATTTTGCCGAAACCGGTGATCAGGCCGTGGAGGTGCAGATTACCGGCTATGGACCTTCTTCCACGGACTATGTGGAACACAGCAAGGATCCCAGAAATCCAGAGCTGGCAAATGCCTCTGGTGCAAACTGAACAGTGCTAGGAACGCTACAGGCACGTTCTGAGCAGAAGGGCGCTTCCCGGCGAAACCCGGAGAGCGCCCTTCTATGCGATGGAAGCTGAGTGTCGTATCGTTCTCGTGCTGCTCCGCGTTCAAGCGCAGATACACGTGCCAGCGCTACTTTCTGGGCAATGCGTTTTCGTACTTGTCCCAATGCTCCAGCAGTTCCGCCACAACGGCGTGGCCCACGCGGTAGTCGGCTTCCAGCGCGGGCAAAAAGCCGGAGTAGACGCCGAGCTTTTCGCGAGTCAGACTTTCTGCCGCCGTCAGATCGCGTGGCTGGCGGTCGTAGTTGCTTACCGTGCGCAGCACCAGCACGCGCTGCAGGTCGATGCGCCCCGCAGCCGCCAGTCCTTCCATGGATTGCAGGGTGCCGGTGTCTTCCATGGCCGTGGTTACAAACTCGCCCTTGTTCGCGGTAAAGTAGCGCATCCACTCCGTGGCCCACTGATCCAGAAGCTTGCCGTGCCAGAAGGTGGAGCTTGAAATCTCATCGCCCAGCATGACAAACGGCGGGCGATTGGCGGCAGCTCCGTCAAAGTGCGAACGGGCCTGGCGCAACTGCTCGCTGTCGTCCAGCTTTACGTTGCGCGTAAGGGAAAAGGCCCACTCGGCCAGCGCCGCGTTGACTGCATACATCTGGCCGGGGCGCGCCGCCACCGGCTGTTCGAAAGGCTTGGTTTTGCCCAGCGGCAGCAGGCCTGTGGTCCAATCCTTGGGGATCTCGCGTCCATCGATTTCGTAGGCCAGGTCGGCATCCACCACATAGCGTGCCCACGCGGCCGAGCCCAGCGAGATGCGGTCCGGCGATCCGCCGGCGATGCCCGCCACAATCCAGTACGTGTGCCGGAAGTCGAAGCGCGGGTCGAGCCCTAACGCCATGATGGTTTGTGCCGCGTGCGCCGTGCCCGCGCCCGTCAACACAGCCATCTCACCGGCATCGTTCATGCGCAGGGAGTGATAGCCGGCCGGCAGGGGATACACCTTGTCCAGATGATCGCGCTCGACCCAGTACTGCAATTCGCCGGGTTTGTCGCCCGCGTCCGCGCCCTGCTCGAACATGGCGATGACCGCCACCTTCACCGGAATCGGCGCGGCTTGTGCGTATGCGGCTTGCGCAATTGAAAACCCGGTACAGCCCAAAAGAACAACAAAGATCGGAAGGAGCTTCATGATCTTTGAGTCTACCGGAAGACGTGCAACGGGCTGCCGGGCAGTTACTGCGCGGTGTTCTGCAGCGCGCGCCGGAGCAGTGAGAAATAGGTTTCGGGCTTGATCAGATCGTCTGCTGTTGCCGCGCCGTCGTTCCACTGGAACTGCATTTGGCGGAAGACCCAGTGCTCGTTGCGCCTCTCAAGCACCGCGGTCAAGCGGATCTGCCGGTTGCCGCCCTTGGACTCCACATCGCCGAGCGTGGCCATCCAGGCTACGTTGCCGGAGGACCAGACGAGTGTCTTCGACGGATCGAAGCGGAGCAACTCCCCACTCTGCCAGTTGCGCTCCAAAAAGGCACGCATCTCCGTCTGGCCGCGCACCCACTGGTAGGGTAGTCCTTCAGCGCCCAGCACGATCACGTCGGCCTCCGGCGCAAAAGCGGCCTGCATCAGCATGTCGATCTGGCTGGAATCGTGCCTGAGATAGGCCAGTGCGAGTGTATTGAGCGTGGTCTGAACGCCCGCGCGCACATCGGCCGGCGCGTCGCCCGCGGGTTGCAGCATGCGGGCTGTCTCAGCCGGTGGCGCAATGTGTCTCGTTTTCAGACAGGTGAAATATCCCGCAGTGAAGACGCCAGCGAGAGTAAGCAGCAAGACCAACGGACGTACAAGCATGCGTAACTCAAAGCGAGGATTCATTGGCCACCATCCTACAGGATGTGGCGCGTGAAGCGTGACGAAAAGTGAGGACGCAACAGAAACAAAAGTGCAGATAGGGAACCACCTGCCGTGGGGCTAATCCGCTTCGCGTTCTCCGAAGGATTATCCACGGAGGTGCCGAAGGCGTCTGCCGCACCGCAGGTGCCTGCGGCGGGGCTAAGGCGCTTCGTATTCTTCGAATGAGCTACCAGCGGTGCGGCCAGCCCGTTTCGTGCACTCCGAAGAATCATCCACGAAGGTGCCGAAGGCGTCTGCCGCACCGCAGGTGCTTACTTAACGATTTCGAAGCGTTCCCAGGGAGCGTTGCAGACCGGGCAGCGTTCGTGTTCTTCCTCGTTCTCGCTGGTGTAGCCGCACACGGGGCAAACGTAGAAGTCGCGGGGCGCGCTGATCCAGCTATCCAGCTTGCCGCCTGCCAGCAGGGCAATGGCTTCGCCATAGAGGCGCGCGTGGGTCTTTTCGGCTTCCAGCGCGTAGTTCATGGTGCGCATGGCGGCCTTGTTCTGGCGCTGGGTGGCTTCTTCCAGGAAGCCCGGATACATGGTGTCGATTTCGTATTGCTCGCCACCCAGGGCCACCTTCAGGTTTTCCAGCGTGGTCTTGATCTCGATGGCGTGCATCTCGCACTTGGCTTCGCCGCCCAGTTGCTGGATGACGCGGGCATGATTGGCGGCATGGATCTGCTCGGCACGCGACGCGGCGCGGAAAAGGCTGGCAGCGCCCTTCAGGCCGTCTTCATCGGCTTTGATGGCGAAGGCCGCGTACTTGGCGGCGGCGTTGGACTCACCTTCGAAGGCGGCGAGCAGGTTCTGAACGGTGACGGCATTTTCAGGGGCAACAGACATCGGGGATTCCTCCAAAACTACGTTCCACGCTACGGGGCTCCCCGGGGTGACGCTGTGATGGACGCCACAAGGGGGTGGAAGGCAGGGACCAAGGGACCGAGGGAACAAGGGACTGGGTGGCTAAGTGAGGAAGAGAGCAAGAGCAGCACAGATGGTTCGGCCGAATCGTTTTTGTTTTGGTCCGCAGGATGTGCTGTGCCCCATTCAAAACGCGCTTTCTGCGTTTTGAGTGGGAGGACGCGAAGCTGCCCCCCGCTCATCGCGATAAAACCCACAATGAACGGGGCACAGCTTCTTCGCGCGTCCTACAGTCTTGCGGCATCTTGAGCGGGCCACATGCCGAGCCGGGCGATGGAGGTATAGATGGGGGCTGCGGCAGAGGATAGAGGCTCCGGCTGAAAGCTGATCTGGCTCTAAGATTTCCGGCAATCTCGATCCCTGATCGCGGGAAAATCGCGTGCCTGCGGAAGACAGCCGTATCCTGGCGGCTGCTAAAATTCCGGCCATGGACACAATTCAGTACGACCTGCCGCAGGATCAGATTCCTCGGGTATGGACGAATATTCAGCCCGCCCTGCCCAAGCCGCTCGCGCCGCCCTTGCACCCCGGGACGCATCAGCCGATAGGGCCCGATGACCTGGCGCCGATCTTCCCCATGGCCATCATCGCCCAGGAAGTTTCGATGGAGCCGGAGATCGAGATTCCCGAGCCGGTTCGGCAGATCTATGCGCAGTGGCGTCCTTCCCCTCTGTTCCGCGCACGCCGTCTGGAAAAGCTACTCGACACTCCCGCTCACATCTACTACAAGTACGAGGGCGTGAGCCCGGCCGGCTCGCACAAGCTGAACTCCGCCGTGGCTCAGGCTTGGTACAACAAGCAGGAAGGCACCAAGCGGCTCACCACCGAGACCGGCGCCGGACAGTGGGGTAGCTCGCTCGCCATGGCCTGCCAGTTCTTTGGCCTGGAGTGCGAAGTCTACATGGTGCGCGTCAGCTATAACCAGAAGCCCTATCGCCGCGCGCTGATGGAGGCCTTTGGCGCCAGCGTGACTGCCAGCCCCAGCTCCAATACCGAGGCCGGCCGCGCCATTCTGGCCGCGCATCCTGACTCCAATGGCTCACTCGGCATTGCGATCTCCGAGGCCGTTGAGCTAGCTCTCCAGGACCCGTATACCAAATATGCGCTTGGCAGCGTCCTTACCCATGTCTGCCTGCATCAGTCCATCATCGGTCAGGAAGCCATTGCGCAGATGGACATGGCGGGTGACGAGCCGGATGTGGTGATTGGTTGCGCCGGTGGTGGCACCAACTTTGCCGGCATCGCCATGCCGTACCTTGGCCGCAAGCTCAAGGGACAGAGCAATGCCAAACTGGTTGCGGTTGAGCCCGCGGCGTGCCCCACCATGACCAAAGGTCCCTTTGCCTACGACTTTGGCGATACCGGCCACCTGACTCCGCTGGTCAAGATGCACACCCTCGGCTCTTCCTTTATGCCGCCGGGTATCCATGCCGGTGGATTGCGCTACCACGGCATGGCTCCGCTGGTTTCGCATGTGCTCGCTCTGGGACTGATCGAGGCCACCACCATCCAGCAGTTGGATGCCTTTGCCGCGGGGATTCAGTTTGCCCGTGCCGAGGGCATCGTGCCCGCGCCCGAGTCCAATCACGCCGTAGCGGAAGCCATTCGCCAGGCGCAGGAGGCCAAGGCCGAAGGCAAGCCGCGTACCATCCTGTTCAACCTCAGCGGTCACGGCCACTTCGACATGCAGAGTTACATCGACTACCAGGCGGGCAAGCTGGAAAACTACGACTACCCCGCCGAAGAGGTCGCCATGGCTCTGGCCGGTCTTCCACCCGTCAAGTAATTTTCTTCTGCTGCTCCGGAACATCACGGCCACCCGCAAGGGTGGCCGTTGTTGAGGATGTGATCGCGCTTTCTCTGAGGGATAGTTTAATTTGAGCGTACGAACGAAACGCTGAGTAGGATAAGACATCATCTTTCAAAGGAACTTTTGAGCCACATTAAGATTTGTCGCGTTATTCTTGCAAAGAAATATGCGTGCCATTAAAGGAGCACAGATGTGGGTTCAAGAATTTGTATCTGAATTTAAGAGATCGACGGTTACAGCGCCGCGAACCGAAAAAGCGCAGTCTCTCAAAGAGATAAATCTTCCGAAATGTTTATACAAATATCGAACCGTAAATACTCACTCTTTGACGAACCTTCAGAACGACACTATATGGATTTGTTCTCCTGAAGAGTACAACGATCCGTACGACTGCCTATTTAAAATTTCGGAATCGGATGTTGTTGCCGCTGCCCATAAGAATTTGCTCCCTGACTTTATTAAGCTCTTTAAGCTCGATAGATACGTGCCTCGGGATTTAGTTAAGTCTGCAAGGTTAAGTTCTGACCCTATTAAATCGGTGATTGATGGACTCCCATCCGGTCTGGAGTTTCCTTCAAATGCAGATCCGGTTAAGATGCAGCAGTTTACATCAATGCAAATTCCAAAGATCGTTAAAGATATGATTGAATTCGTTCATTCGATCCGAAATGCAATAAAGATTTGTTCGTTTTCCGAGCTTAATAATTCGATCCTCATGTGGAGTCACTATGCTAACTACCATAAGGGGTTTTGTGTTGAATATGACATTCAGAAACTTCCGCCAAGTCATGCGCTTCGGCGTAACATGTATCCGGTTGTCTATTCTGCGAAATTGTTTGATTTAACACGGTGGTCTGAGAAACTAGTTCGAACAGGTGGGAAGGAATTTAATCCTGTCTTAGCTATTCTCGCTATGATGCGCAAGTACAAGGACTGGCGGTACGAACGAGAATGGCGGTTTATTCTTGTTGAGCCGCGCAAAGCGAGTGACCGGGCGATGGAGGTTCCTCGGCCGAGTAAGATCTTTCTAGGATCAAGAATCAATGACACGGATAGAGCAAAGTTGATAGATATTTGCGTCGAAAAAGGTATAGAAGTTTGGGTAATGGAAAAAATCCGTGGTGCATTTGAGCTGAAGGCAACTCAGCTAGTGTGCCCATACAAATCTTGATGCATCTGCAGCTGGTGTAGGCGTATGTCTCCAGTCTCAGCACACGCCTTCAAATTACTGATGCTGTGGGTTGCCCAGAGCGGGGCTATCTATACAGGATCACGATGCTTGCAGCTATCGCGTCCTTTGGTGTGCTATGCATACGAGCCATAACTTTGCCCGTGGGATGGGCTATTGCCTGCAATGTGTGTTGTAGAAAATTTTCTCCTTTGCAGGCAGGATCTTCTCAGTGCGTATCCCATTTGTTTCCCCGCGCGGAAGATTAGGTTTTTCTGTGGAAGCACGCTCCCTGGCTCGCCCGCTAACTCAGTGCAGGTCAGGGCAGAAAAACGACCACACTCTCCTGTTGCTGTGCATATTTATGCGAATAGGCGGGTTCGCCGCAATTCGTGAAGCGATCCGTGGGGAATTCCGCACTGCTTTGCAGGCGTTGGGCTGCTGCTGCGCGCTCGCGGGTACCGCACTTCCTGCCGATTCCCGGCCTTTTTAGCCGCAACCTCCGGTAAACTGAAGAGACGGCATGTGTGCGTGAGCGCCGCCGTGTGCCCCAGGGCGCAGATTTTCCCCACCAAGTTGGTTTGAAACATGTTTATCGATGAAGTCAAGATCCACGTCAAGGCCGGCGACGGCGGCAATGGCTGCATGGCCTTCCGCCGCGAAAAGTTTGTCCCCCGCGGAGGCCCCTCGGGTGGCGATGGCGGGCACGGCGGCGACGTGATCATGGAATCCACGCAGCGCCACAATACGCTGATCCACTTCCGCTACAACCCGGACCACAAGGCCAAGCGCGGCGAGCACGGACTGGGCTCCAACTGTACCGGTCAGGATGGCAGCTCCGTCACGTTGCAGGTGCCGGTGGGAACAGCCGTTTACGACTACGAAACCGGCGAACTCATCCACGACTTCCAGACGGCCGACGAGCGGGTTGTGATTGCCAAGGGCGGCCGTGGCGGCCGTGGCAACCAGCACTTTGCCACGCCTACGCACCAGGCTCCACGCGAGCATGAGATGGGGCGTCCGGGTGAGGACCGCTTCTTCCGCCTGGAACTGAAGCTGCTGGCCGACGTTGGCCTGGTTGGCTATCCAAACGCGGGCAAGTCCACGCTGATTTCGCGTGTTTCCGCCGCCAAGCCGAAGATTGCCGATTATCCTTTCACCACGCTGGAGCCGAATCTGGGCGTTGCCACGGTAGGCGTGGAGCCGGATCTGCAGTCCTTTGTGGTGGCCGATGTCCCCGGCCTTATTGAAGGCGCGCACCTGGGTCAAGGCCTGGGCGTGCAGTTCCTGCGCCATATTGAGCGCACCCGGGTATTGGTGCATCTGGTGGATGTGTCGGATGCTTCAGGCCGCGAGGATGCGGTGGAAGACTTCAAGGTGATCAACAAGGAGCTGGAAAACTTTGGCAACGGTCTCCTGGAGAAGCCCATGATTGTGGCTGCCACCAAGATCGACGCCGCCAATCCGGAGAAGCTCAAGAAGCTCACCGCCCATGCCAAGCGCCGCAAGTTGCCCTTCTACGCCATCTCCGCCGTCACCGGCGAGGGCGTAGACGAGCTGAAGTGGGCGTTGGCGCACAAGCTGAACGAGCTGAAGGACAAGTAAAGCTCACATTCGGTTGGAGTTCATACGTAGTCCGTGGAAGCGGAGCGGATACCTCCAGAAAACCTTTTTACCGCTACCGGCAAGATTTACACGTACGGCCCTGCAGATCTTTCCATCCGGGAAGCCGCTCAGGGCCGTAAGTCTTTGTATCTTATGATTTAAATCCTTTGGCATGCAGGTTGCTCCTGGTAGGGCAGATGGCTAAAAGCCACCGGGAGGCAAAAGATGACCTTTCTCCGCCACGATCTACCCCGTATCCTCTTCCGCGTAGCCCTTGCCTGGTTGTGCGTTCTGGCCTGGGGCAATCCTTTTTTGCACCGGCCCAGCGAGGCCGAAGAGCTCCAGCAGCAGGGAACACCGCAACCGTCCCAGCCCGCTCCGCGCGTTCTCGGAAAGAAGACGATCAAGCCCGTTGCACCCCACCGTTCGATTGAGGTCCTGTTCCGCGAAGAGAATCCTGACCGGCCCAAGGAAGCTTGAAGCCGGAGTGCATCTCTTCGGGATGCGGCGCGCTGCATCGAGCGCAATTCCACGGAGATGCCTGCGAGTCTACAGTTCGTTTTCCTTCTTCCTGTAAGGGCAGCATGCGGAAGGCAGGCACTATAGATGGTTCCAGGCAAAGAAAAGCGCCACCCCGGAGGGTGGCGCTTTGTGCTGTTAGCGAGGCGGTTACTTGCCGCGCTTGGTGGTGCGCTTGGTAGCGCGGGGTGCCTTGGCGGCGGTCTTCGCCGGCTTGGCCGCGCGCTTGGCCACAGGAGCGGCAGCGGCAGCAGCAGCCTGGGGAGCATCCACGGCCTGATTCTCTGCTTCCTGCGGAGCGAAGAAGCGGACACCTTCCAGATTGTGCTCGCCCATCACGTGCAGGCGAAGGAAGTTGGTGGAGCCGGACTTGGTGCGGGTACCGGCAACGATGGCGATCACTTCCTTGGGGCGCACGTAGCCATGCTGTTCGAGCAGGCTCTCGGCACAATCGACCAGTGCCTCTGTGGAGCTAACCTTGGGGCAGCGGATCGGGGTGGTTCCCCACAGCAGGTTGAGGCGGTTGATGGTGACCTCAATCGGGCTGAGCGCGAAGATGGGCGCTGCGGGGTGGTACTTGGAGAGCTGACGGGCGGTAGCGCCGGACTCAGTGAACAGAGCCACGCCGCGCAGATCCAGATCGTCGGCCGCGTGCGCCGTGGCTTCGCAGATGGTCTCGGCGATGGAGAGCGAAGCGGTCTGGACGCGGGGTTCGGTGGGGGTCTGCTTGATGTGACGCTCTGACTCGCTGATGATGCGGGCCATCATGGAGACAGCTTCGACGGGGTACTTGCCCATGGCGGATTCGCCAGAGAGCATGACGGCGTCGGTACCGTCGTAGATGGCGTTGGCAACGTCGGAAACCTCAGCGCGGGTGGGGCGCGGGTTCTCGATCATCGACTCCAGCATCTGGGTGGCGGTGATAACCGGCTTGGAATACTCAGCAGCGCGGCGGATGATTTCCTTCTGGATGGCGGGAACCTTCTCGGGCGGAACTTCGACGCCCAGATCGCCACGAGCGACCATGATGCCGTCGGCAACCTGGAGGATGGCTTCCAGATGCTCGACAGCCTGGGGCTTCTCGAGCTTGGCGATGATCCAGGTTTCGCCACCGAGAGCGGCCACGCGGTTGCGGACCAGGCGAACGTCTTCAGCGGTACGAACGAAGGAGACGGCAATGGCGTCCACGCCGGCCTTCAGGGCGAACTCGAGATCCTCGGCGTCCTTTTCGGTCAGCGAGGGAACGCGGACGGGGATGCCGGGGAGGTTGATGCCCTTCTTTTCGCCGAGCATGCCGCCGTTGATGATTTCGCACACCACGTCCTTGCCGATCACTTCATGGACGCGGAGCTCGATCAGACCATCGGAGAGCAGGATGCGGGAACCCTGTTCGACGTTCTCGGCGAGGGTCTTGAAGGTGGTGCCGACCAACTCGGCGGTGCCGGGGACTTCGCGAGGGGTGATGGTGAGGCGCTTGCCGGCTTCGAGCAGGACAGGCTGGTGGTCCTTGAGAACGGAGGTACGGATCTTGGGGCCCTGGAGGTCAGCGAGGATGCAGAGGGGCTTGTGTTCTTCGCGGGCCACCTTGCGGATCATCTGGACCAGTGCGGCCTTTTCAGAATGCGCGCCGTGCGAGAAATTAAGGCGGACGACGTCGAGGCCAGCGCGGACAAGATTGCGGAACACGGGTTCGGTGTTAGAGGCAGGTCCGAGAGTGGCCACGATCTTAGCGCGGCGCTGAGAGGGAGTCTCGGAAAGGCTGAATTCTGCGAACGTCATCGATTGAAGCTCCAAAGAAACATCGAAAAGTGGGTGAAACGGGGGGAATTGTCTGGTTAAGGACTCTACTCTGGAGGGCCGGTTTCATTGTACATGGCAAAAAGCGACAAACTCCCCATACCATGATGGAGTTTCGGCCAAACGGCGGTCGGTGAGAGCTGTCACACTCCATATAGGTGCAAAGGGTACCGTCGTGCGCCCAAAACGGGAAAAAGCACTACTGGTAGAGCGACTTAAAAGGATGTTGGCGGCTGTTGTAGAGGGTGCCGTTCAGTTCCGCACCGAGCAGGACGCTGAAGGTGGTGATGTAGAGCCAGACCAGCGTGGCGATGCCGGCGCCGAACGATCCATAGAACATGGCGTAGTTGGCGGTGCGGGTCACGTACCAGCCAAAGGCCAGGGTGGTGGGGAACCAGATGGCGGTGCTGGCCAGGGCGCCGGGGGCAACGCGCGCCCAGTGCTCGGTGCGGCGAGTGCCGAAGTGGTAGAGCACGGACAGGACGGAAGCGCTGGTGGCCAGCGAAACCAGCCAACGAATCATGCGCCAGAGCAGAACGACGACCAGACGCACGCCGTGGCCGGTGTTCTGCACCATCCAGGACTCGATTTGGTGACCGAAGACGATGAACAGGGTGGAGATGATGAGGGGCACCAGGGCGATGGGGACCAGCAGCAGGGCGCGCAGGCGCCGTCCCCAGAAGCCCCAGCCGTCCAGAGGGAGTTCGTAGGCGCGCCGGAAGCCTTCCATAAGGGAGAGCATGACGCCCAGACCGGCGAGGAGGCTCAGACTGGCGGCGGAGAAGACCAATTGAACCGAGTGGATACGCCGGCTGAGCATGTAGCTCTGCAGGATGTCCATGGTATCGGCGGGCAGGAACTGGGAGAAGATACCGCGGATTTCGCCCACCAGGGTGGGACCGCTTTCGACGCGGGCCAGCAGCGCGGCCATCACTAGCAGGGCGGGAAACATCATGAGCATGGCGGAGTAGGCGGCGGCCTTGGCCGTGTTGACCACGTCGTGCTCAATGGCGCGCCGGATAGCAATACGCAAATAGCGGTAGAAGTGCTTCATGAAGTCCAAGGCAAGAGTATTCGATTTTGGCTTTTGGAGCGAGTGGAGATTTCCCGATGTGGTTCGCTGCGGCGGTTGAGGAACTTGGAGGGGCTCGAAGAAGAAACTCCAAGGTGCGAAGAAAGGTGACCGGAACACTTGACTGTTGCTTGGTTGTGGTCTGACCATGAGGTGTTTGCTGCAGGCCCCTGGTGTGGGGTCTCTAATGCGATACGGCCCTTCATGGCGTGGATGCGTGCGGCGAACACAGCCCGATCAACAACGAGAAGACGAACCCATGGAGGGTCGAAGAATGGTACACGAGACCAATCGCAGAGATTTTCTGAAGACCGGCGGAGCCGCCTTGGCCGCCACAGCCCTGGCCGCGAGCGCAAAGAGCTATGCTGCCATTCGAGGCGCCAACGAGCGGGTACGCGTGGGTGTGGTGGGATGCGGCGACCGCATGAAGCAGTCGTTGATTCCCGCCTTTCTGGAGCACAACAAGGAATTGAATTTTGAGTTTGTGGCCATCAGCGATCTGTGGAGCCTGCGCCGCGAGCAAGGCATTGCCTACATTGACAAGCTGGGCGGCGGCAAGGTGGAAGCCGTGCGCAACAACGACGAGTTGTATGCCCGCAAGGATGTGGACGCGGTGCTGATTGCCACCGCTGACTTCCAGCATGCTCTGCACGGCGTGGAGGCGGTTGAGGCCGGCCGCGATGCCTATGTGGAGAAGCCGATTGCCAACACCATGAAGCATGCGCGGCGCTTCCGCGATGCGGTGAAGAAGACAGGCAAAATTGTGCAGGTGGGCACGCAGCGCCGCTCGACGCCGGCCTATATGAAGGCTGCCGAGTACATCAAGTCGGGCGCATTTGGCGACATCGTGATGGTGGAGATGAGCTGGAACGTGAACCAGCCCGGCCGCTGGCGTCGCCCCGATGTGGTGCCGTTGCTCAAGGAGCAGGATACCGATTGGGGCCGCTACCTGCAGGACACGCCGAAGGTTCCCTTTGATGCCCGCAAGTATCTCGAGTTCCGCCTCTTCTGGCCGTACTCCTCCGGTATTCCCGACCAGTGGCTGGTGCACCAGATCGATACCGTGCACTGGTTTACCGGCTTGAAGCATCCGCGCTCGTGCGTGGCGAATGGCGGCATCTATCTGTGGAAGGATGGTCGTCAGAACTGGGACACCATGACTGCGGTCTTCGATTACGGTCCGCAGGACGATCTAACCAAGGGCTTCCAGGTGCAGTACACCTCGCGCTTCACCAATTCAGCCAGCGGCGTGCGCGAACTCTATTACTCCAACGGCGGCATGATCGACATGGATAAGCAGGTGGTTTCGCCCACCGGCGGACTCAGCGCGCGGGAAGCTGCTGCCATGGGGCTGAAGGAGAACAAGCTGCCTTCGCTCTCGCTGGTGGAGAAGGCGCAAGAGCAGTCGCATGAGGCCAACACGGGCCGCGATCCCATGACCAGCGCCAACATGCGCAACTGGATGGAGTGCGTGCGCTCGCGCAAGGAGCCGAATGCAAACGCGGAGGCCGGCTATAGCCACTCCATCGCGCTGTGCATGAACGTGGCTGCCATTCAGACCGGCATGAAGATCACCTTCGACGACAAGACCCAGCAGGTGATGGCAGGAGGCAAGGTGTATGAGAATGCCTAGCACGTTGCTGGCATGGTCTGCGGGATTCGCACTGGTGCTGGGCACGGTTGCCGGTGTGGCCCAGGGCGCAGGTTCAAACAAGCCTGCGCCCGCAGGCAAAGCCAAGCAGGGCGTGGTGCTGAAGGTGGACGAGAAGGCTCGCCGGGTGGACATCACGATTGCCGGCAAGCCGTTCACGTCGTTCATCTGGCCCACCACCTTGAAGAAGCCGGTTCTGTATCCGCTGGTGGATGCGGGCGGTGTGACCGTTTCGCGTGGTTGGCCGCTGGAGCCGCGCGCCGGCGAGCGCACCGATCACCCGCATCATGACGGCATCTGGTTCAACTATGGCAACGCCAACGGGTTCGATTTCTGGAACAACTCCGACGCCATCAAGCCGGAGAATGCCGGAAAGATGGGCTCGCTCACGATGGACAAGATCGTGAAGGCTCAGAGCGGCGCGCAGCAGGGTGTTCTGGAAACCGAGTCCACCTGGGTGACGGGCAAGGGCGAGAGCATCCTGAAGCAGACCACCACCTACGTCTTCAGCGAGGCGCATGGTACCCGGTACATCGAGATGACGGTTGCCTTGAAGGCTCTCGACAAGGTGACCTTCAACGACGACAAGGAAGGCGTGCTGGGAATGCGTGTGGCCCGCTGGCTGGAGTCGCCGGAAGAGAAGGGCGGCACCTTTACCGATGCCAACGGCGTGGCAACCAATGTGGCCGCAATGGCCGATCTGCCGGGCGTTGCACCTCCCACTGGCGAGTACCTGACTAGTGAAGGTGTGAAGGGCGGCAAGGTGTGGGCAACGCGTGGACGCTGGTGTGCGCTCACGGGCCACACGGGCGATCATGTGGTCTCCATCGCCATCTTCGATCATCCCAAGAACCCGGGCTACCCCACCTACTGGCATGCGCGCGGCTATGGGCTGTTCGCGGCCAATCCGCTGGGACGGCACATCTTCGATGCCAAGCAGGAACCGTTCAAGCTCACTGTTGAGAAAGGCCAGACGGCAACCTTCCACTACAAGGTGGAGATTGCGCAGCATGCGGCCGACCCTGCAGCGCTGAACAAGGAAGCGGACGCATTTGCAGCTAAGTAGTTTTTAACTGAAAGCGAGGGCGCGGGCTGAGGCTCGCGCCCTTTTTCTTTGGGCAACTTGTGGCGCTGCTCATGCGGCGTTTGTTTGACGCCCTGGGGCGGAGCAGGTCCTAGCCGGCCAGGAATTCTCCCACCAGCCGGGCTACGTCTTCCGGTGCGCCGCGCAATCCCAGATGATCCTGGCCCACGAGCGGCTTTTCCACGATGGTATCGAGAGCCGCGGTGAGCGCGCGGGCCGAATCCTGGTAGGGATGTTCCGGGCTGATGGAGCCCACCAGCAGCAGGATCGGGCAGCGGAGCGCACGATAGGGCTCAACCGAGGTGCACGCGTTCATCGCGATCAGTTCGCGGGTCCAGGTGGGCGCAAGGTTGCACAGCCGGGGCCAGCCCTTGGAGGTGCGGATGGCTTCCAGCACCTGCGGGCGAAGCTTGGTGAAGTGGGTCAGGCCGATCTGCATGGCGCGTTCGTTTTCACCGGCCGCCACGGCCTGGGCATAGCTGTCCAGATGCTCGGCTGCGGCTACGGGGCCGCCCACTGCGAACGGCGGTTCGTAGAGGACAAGTTTGGGCACCGGCCGCTGGAGGGCCGCGCCCATGGCGCAGATGGCGCCAAAAGAGTGTCCGGCTAGCATGGCGTCCGGACCGGCAACGTCGAGCACCGCGCAAATGTCGGCGTATTCCTGTTGGAGAGCGTAGGGGCCATGGCCGAAGCCGGAGCCACGGCGTCCGCGCCGGTCCATCACGTAGCAGGTAAAGCGATCGCTCAGGATTTTTGCGGAGGGCATCCAGTCAGTGTGTGTGGAGACGCTGCCATGGACAAAAACAATGGCCGGTCCCTGGCCCAGGCGGCGGAAACCGATCCTGGTGCCGTTGGAGTGGAGGAACTCTTCTTCAATATGCGGGGAGGTGTGCTGGGGATTCGTACTCATCACTCTGCTTTCAGGATAGCCCCGTGTATTGGGCCGGCGGGTCGCAAGGCGGGATGAACGAGGCGGGTGAGGAGGAGCAGGCGGGCAGAGAGCGCTGTGCGGGGTGCGGAGACTCCCGCAGTCTCGCCCGAGGCAGATGGCAGGGCGTGCGAGGGTTTAGCATGGGGTACTCCTGTTTCCGCAAGTTACGATCGCTAGGTTACGAACGGGTGCGAGCATTGCCCGGCGAGCCAGCGGTATGCGAGATTGGAGTCAGCAGGGTTGGTTTGACTGGCACGCGCTCTGCAACCGGAGAGGGTGACGATGGGCAAACAGATGCGGCAGGGGG
>Ga0207857_1000080_pt1 | contig 30179 bp, 20 predicted proteins | sample LuqExpMetageno22_FD_187780 | JGI IMG/M metagenome (GOLD analysis project Ga0207857, IMG submission 187780) | Tropical forest soil microbial communities from Luquillo Experimental Forest, Puerto Rico - Sample 22 (SPAdes) | ecosystem: Environmental > Terrestrial > Soil > Tropical forest ... | reverse complement strand
GTTTGCAGCCCCCGATTCTGGGAGATTTTCCCAATATCAGTTTTAATACCGTACCGCACGTACGGATGGTGCAGTTTATCGAGGCGGCTATTGCCAAGACCAGAGCGCAGGTTATCTTCACTCACTTTCCTGGCGACATGAACGACGATCATCGTCACACTTCGACTGCATGCCAGGCGGCTGCAAGATTGTTTCAGAGGCGTAAGGGGTTTCCCCCTTTGTCGGCGCTTTACTATATGGAGGTTCTTTCTTCCACGGACTGGGCCTTCCCGGCCAACGGGCAGCCATTTACTCCGGATACGTTCTTCCCAGCAGCGGAGACTCTCGACAGAAAGATTGCTGCTCTGGAGGCATATCGTGGCGTGATGCGCGACTTTCCGCATCCGCGTTCCCATGAGGCCTTGCGTGGTTTGGCTGCCTATCGCGGCGGGCAGAGCGGGTTGGTCTATGCGGAGGCCTTCCGCACGGCCTTTCGCCGCTATGAAGGAGTGCAGCAACTCGACATGCTCTGCAGAGGCATCGAGTAGCTATGTATAAGGCCTTCGGAAAACGTATCTTCGACATTGCGGCGAGCCTGACAGCATTAATGGTTTTCTCGCCTGTCATGCTGTTGGTCGCCGTAGCCATAGCACTTGGAGACGGTGGTCCTGCGCTGTTTCGCCAGCAGCGTATAGGCAGAAAACAGACGCCTTTTTCCTTGCTCAAATTCCGTTCCATGCCGGTGAACACCGCGCACATCCCTTCCGATCAAGCTGCCGCAGTGCGGGTGACTCCGGTGGGACGTTTGATTCGGCGGACCAACATGGATGAATTGCCGCAGTTGATCAATATCCTGCGTGGCGAAATGTCCGTTGTCGGCCCGCGCCCCGCGCTAGCCACGCAGGTTGAGTTGGTTGAGACTCGTGCCGCACTGGGTGCTTATGACTGCAGCCCTGGGCTTACAGGGCTGGCACAGATCAATTCCTTCGATGGCATGCTGGCTGCACAGAAGGCTGAATGGGATGGAAAGTATGCGCGCAGTCTATCTTTTGGGCAAGATATAAAGATTATCCTTCTGACGTTTCGCTATCTTCTGAAGCCTCCCCCTGTTTATTAAGGATGACTATGGCAAAGGTTGGGTTTGTAACTTGCGTCCAGCTAGGTCTCTCCTGCATGGAGGCCATCTATCGTGTGGGGGGATCACTGGAGGTTGCCATCACATTGCACGATCATTTGGCGTGCTGCAAATCTGGTCGCGTCTACCTTGACAGCTTCTGCACGCAGCATGGAATCGATTTGGTGAAGATCAAGAACGTGAATGAAGCCACTGTGCTGGAACAGGTGCAAGCCCAAGATCTTGACTGGCTGATGATTATTGGATGGTCGCAGATTGCTCGCGCTGAGTTGTTGGCGGCGCCGCGTTATGGTGTGTTGGGCGTGCATCCAACCTTGCTGCCGGAAGGGCGCGGTCGCGCAGCCATACCATGGGCAATTTTGAAAGGCTTGAAGTGCACCGGGGTTACTCTGTTCCGCCTGGATGCAGGCGTCGATACCGGTGACATTGTGGCGCAACAGGTGTTGGAGATCGCTGCCGACGAGACTGCAACCAGTCTCTACGAGCGGGTGCGCAGAGCGCATGAGAGCTTGATGGAGGGCGTGTGGCCTGATCTGATAGCCAAGACGCTTCATCTAACTCCGCAAGATGAAACGCGCGCAAGCGAATGGCCAGGAAGGACACCGGACGATGGAAGAATTACGGCCTCCATGGATTGCGGGGCCGTTGACCGTTTGGTGCGTGCCACCACTCGGCCCTATCCCGGGGCTTTTTGGCAGGAGGGGGAACGTCTCTATCGGATCTGGGCGGGGCGAGTGGTGGCAGGGCGCAAACTGGGTACCAGCACTCTCGAAGCAAATCAATTGTTGAGCCTGCCTTTGCAAGACGGCGTTTATGAGGCAATAGATTGGGAGATTGAAACTGCGAGTGTGCCGACGTGCACAAGGCCGCTCCATGTGCAGAGCGGCCTTGTGCATTAGCGAGGATTCTATGCTTGCTTGCGATACCACTCTACGGTGCGTGCGAGCCCCTCACTGAAGGTTACGGTCGGTTCATAGCCCAGTAGCTCATGAGCCAGCCGTATGTCGGCCAGCGATTCTCGAATGTCTCCGGCGCGATTGGGCTCATGCAGAGGCTCACAGTCCGTGCCCGTTAATGGACGCAGGACCTGCAGTGCCTGATTGAGCGTGGTGCGCACTCCTGTGGCCATGTTCATCACCTTGCCAGAAACTTTCTCCGCAGGCGCGGTTGCAGCCAGCAAATTGCCATGCACCACGTTCTCAATATAAGTAAAATCGCGGCTTTGTTCCCCATCGCCGTAGATGGTGGGCCGCTCGCCGGCGAGCATCTTGTGGCAGAACAGCGCTAACACGCCCGAGTAGTGCGAGTGGGCGTCCTGATAAGGACCAAAGACATTGAAGTAGCGCAGAACCACCGTCTCCAATCCGTAGACATGCGCGAAAACCTGCATATACTGCTCGCCTGCCAGTTTGGCTGCGGCATACGGCGAGATGGGTGCCAAGGCAGTCGTTTCATTCGTGGGCATACGCTTGGTGTTGCCATAAGCGGAGGATGAGCCGGCATAGAGAACCCGCCGCACGCCGGCATCGCGTGCTGCTACTAGTATGTTCAGGGTTGCGTCCGCGCAATGACGGTGGGTGCTAATAGGGTCGGCAACGGAACGAGGCACGGATGCCAGCGCGGCCTCGTGAAAAACGATGTCGATGCCCTGACAGCACTGCGCGCAAACCTCCGGATTGGTTAGGTCGCCTTCGATGAACTCCATCTGCTGCAAGCCTTCGAGATTGGCGCGTTTGCCCGCGATAAAGTTATCGACACCGCGCACGTCTTCTCCGCGCGCCAGTAGCGCAGCGGCAATTGAGCGGCCAATGAAACCGGCAGCGCCAGTAATAAGATATTTTGCCATTTTCTTTCTCCGGTGCCTGAGTTGAAGCATGTTCAGCTTATCACTGTCCATCGAGAGCGCTGCGTGCAGACGTGCGAACGGGGCAAGCTGTAACGCTCATGTGGTTTCTTGTCCATCGCGAAAAGAAGCTCTATCGAGAGCTTTGCGCAGCGCGGTGAAGCCCCGTAGAACTGCGCCAATGAGCCTGCGCGTCCATTTATGCAAGTGCGTTCCATGTGCGGAGTCCATGGACGCGTGATTCAGATTTCCAGGAGGTCCTGAAGAAACGTATGTCATGGAATAGAGCATTTTTGCGATTCATCGTAGTTGTTTCCCTGATAGGAACAGCCTGCCGTGCGGAGGCGCAGTCAGCGCCTTCAGCGTATCAGGGCGCGCTTCCGTTGCGTGTTGGCGGTGGACTGGCAATTTATAACACCGAGATCTATTCCACCAGTCAAATGGGCCCAACTGCGTGGATTGACTGGACACCCAGCAGGATGCCAGGCTTCCTGCATGGTTTGGGGTTTGAGGCTGAAGGACGGGAGTTGCTGTGGGGACAGCCGAACGGTTCCACCTGGACCGTTGCCACCGTTGGTGCAGGCCCCATCTACAGTTGGCGCCGTTCGCGCTCTATTCGTCCCTATGTCAAGGGGCTGCTGAATTATGGCATGCAGTGGAATATCAAGAACAATGCATTGCCAGCGTGGTACACCAGTGACAAATGGATGACCTATGCCATTGGTGGCGGTATTGACGTGCGTGTCAAAGGCGCTATCTGGGTGCGTGGCGATTACGAGTACCAGTTCTGGAAGCCAAATTGGTTCAATACGAACGATTACCTCAACCCGAGGGGGCTTACTCTTGGTGTCCTCTACGATTTTGGTAGACGAGGCTCCAGATAGTCATTTTCAGTTTGCCTGCACAAAAACTCTATTCAAAAAACATCGCGCCACATTCCATGCTGAATGTGGCGCGATATTTTTTGCGGATATGTTGCTCAAGGCTAATTTTGAAAATCTGCATGAATGCTGCTCGCGCGAAACCCGGAGACCTATATCTTGGGCCGCAGATGCAAGGCACCGCGAGGATCAACAGCGCACAATATTGGGCGCTTCAATCCCCTTGGTGGCATTGCGCGTGTCCACGACCAATTGCGATTCGGCAACAATCGCAGGGTAGTCATAGCAACTATGGTCGGTCACGATCAGGACCGCGTCGTATTGTCCCAGATCTGTCAGTGGTGTGTTCGTCATGTCGAGTTGGTAGTGGCGTCCCCGCCCCACGGAGGCAAAGTACGGGTCGTTGTAGAAGACCTCTGCCTCTTTGGCGCGCAGTAGTTCAATGACCGCCAGTGCCGGAGATTCGCGCAGATCGTCGATATCGCGTTTGTACGCGATTCCCAGAACCAGAATTTTTGAGCCCTTCAGCGGCTTGCGGTGTGTATTCAGAGCATCGGCGGTGCAGTCAATCACAAAATAAGGCATGGCACCGTTCACCTCGCCTGCCAACTCGATGAACTTGGTGCGAAAGTCGAATTGCCGCGCTTTCCAGGACAGATAGAACGGATCGATGGGAATGCAGTGGCCCCCAAGCCCTGGTCCCGGATAGAAGGCCTGAAACCCGAATGGTTTGGTGCGAGCCGCATCGATCACCTCATGGATGTCGATGCCCATGCGCATGCACAGTTGTTTTAGCTCGTTGACCAGCGCAATATTGACGCAGCGATAGATGTTTTCCAACAGCTTGGTCATCTCCGCTACTGAAGACCCACTGACCGGAACCACGCGGCGGAAAATGGAGCCGTACATTGCTGCAGCCAGGGCGTTGGCCAGCGGATCGCAGCCTCCGATCACCTTGGGAATGTCTTGCCGATCCACATTCTCGTTGCCGGGATCTTCCCGCTCTGGCGAGTAGGCCAGATGGATACCGTGCTCACCTTCGGTCTGTACCACCTTCAGGCCTGCCTGGTTGTGGCTTTCCAGAATAGGGAGAACCTGCTCCTGGGTTGTGCCTGGATAGGTGGTGCTCTCCAGCACGATCAGTTGTCCCTCGTGGGTAAACGGCGCCAGGGCCGCGACGGTTCCTGTTACATAGCTCAGGTCCGGCTGATGATATTCGTCGAGCGGGGTAGGCACGCAGATGATCACCGCGTCCATCTGCGCAATCGCCGAGTAGTCGCTGGTAGCATGGAAGCCCTGCTTCTGCATCGACTGAATCACGGACGGCGCAATGCGCACAATGTAGGAGCCGCCTTGGTTCAGCGTGGCGACTTTTTCCGCATCGATATCGAAGCCGGTGACTGGAAAACCCTCCGCGCTGAACAGGATCGCGAGTGGCAGGCCAACATACCCCATGCCAACAATTCCGATGCGCGCCTGACGGGAGGCAAACTTTTCCTGAAGTCGCGATGGATAGTCTTGAATATACTGCGACATTGGCGAAGTATACAGGATGCCAATCTGCTAGAACAACGTTGACAGATTGGGTCCAAATGCAGACAGGGGGCTGTGGCTCAAAACATGCAGCGCTATATGCGATCCACTGTGCTTGCGCTGCATGTCTTGAGCCTGTTCGTGCGTCATTTCAAACGGACAACAACACCTGCTCCCAAGCGGAGGTTGTTTTGCACGCCTGTGGTGGCGTTGGGCAACTGGGTGCGAAGCCAATCGGTCTGCAGCAGGCGGAGGGAGATGCGGGGGCGAAGGCCATAACTGACGCCACCGCCCACGGTCAGCGCGAGGCTGTTCGCCTTGCTGGTGGGAGCTTCCAGGGCAGGGAAGACGCTGTTTCTACCCCAAGCCTCGCCCGCAAGCACCTGTCCATAAACTGTCCAGGGGCCGTGAGGGCACTTCAGCGTGTAGCGCGGACCGACGGTAAAAACATTCAGGTCCAAGCCTACAGTTGAATCGTTGATGTTGCCATTGTGCAGCGCGGAGAAGGCACCCACGACGCCAAGGCCACGCCAGAACTGGTCATGTACCTGGACCGTGGCACCCTGCATCCAGAAGTTGGATCCGGAGACAGGGTTGGAATTCATGGCCTGATAAACAGCTTCTACATCGAGCCGCTGCTCTCCGGTTGCATTCTTCTTCTGCTGCGCGTCAGCACTGAATGCCGCCACCATCAACATGCCCGCCAATAGCAGGTGAATCCGTTTCAACAAGTTCATTCCGAATCTCCTTTACTGGACGGTGAGCGTCACGTAGGTGGAGTGCGACAGGTTGCCGCTGGTTGCTGTAATGGTGACGGTGTAGGTGGCCGGAGCTTGCGTGAAGAAGCCATTCTGCGTGCCGCAGCCTGTCAGGCTCATCATTCCGCCGAAGCCAACCACCAGAATCAGAAGTACGCCGAGCGATGCCGAGAGCTTTCTGCTGATTCTGCGCCAACGCCGCGCAAAGGGAATCAACAGCAGGCCAAGCGCCAGCGGAAGTTTCTGCCGCAGGGAGTCATGCTGCGTGGTGCTTGCAGTTGTATGCGGCAACACGATGGTTAAGGTTACCGAGCTGAGGCTGCTGCCTGCCGGCAAGGATGTGGGTGACAACGTTCCTGTTGCTCCTGGAGGTAAACCCGAGAGCGAAAGCGTTACAGGCGCGGGGAAGACGGTTCCTGCCGACGGACCTATGTTGAGCGAATAGGTTGCCGTTCCACCGGGCGTTACGGTTTGTGAGGGGGGTGTTGTGGTTCCGCCGCTGCCTGGAGTTGTGATGACGAAGTCTTGAACCAACTGTGCTACTGCGGAGCTGGTGACGGTGACAAATTTGCTGTCACCTGAGTAGACCGCGGTAATGCTGTGGGTTGCAGTCGCCAGGCTGGAAGTGGTGTAGGCGGCCTGTGCCCCGGAGAGCGTTACAGTCCCGAGCAGGGTTGTGGCGTCGTAGAAGCTGACCGTACCACTGGGCGTGCCAGCCGTTGAGCTGAGCGTTGCAGTGAAGGTGACCGCGGAGGTGAGAATGGATGGGTTCTGACTGCTCGTCAGGGTAATGGTGGGCGTAACCTTGCTGATGGTGAGCGGAATCGTAATGGCCGAGGCCGCTTGATAATTGGTGTCGCCCGCATAGCTTGCACTGATTGTGTACGAGCCAGGGCTGAGCGTATTCGGGATCGCGAGTGAAGCCGTTGCATTCCCGCTGCCTGCTGTCAGTGCAGCGGTGGCTGGACCCACAACTGTACTCGATCCGCTCAGGATGGAATAGCTGATGGAGCCGGACGGAAGCGCTGCTCCGGATGCTAGTGAGCCTCCCGGCAGTGTGGGCGCCACGGTGATCGTGGCCGTACCGCTCTGGCCAGGTGTGATGGCAACCGACGAAGGCCCGGTGACGGAGACCGTATCCTTGGTGATTGCGATTGTGAGGGTGGTGCTGCTGGTTTGGAAGGATCCGGTGACGCCACCATACGAGGCAAGAATGCTGTGTGTGCCAATGCCACTCAACAAGCCGCTGCTGAGCAATGTGGCGTTGCCCCCCGAGTCAAGCGTCCGCTGCGTGATTGCCGAAGTGAGCGCGTCGGTAAAGACAACAGAGCCAGTTGGTATCGTGCCAGAATTGGTGACATCGCTTACCTTGACCGCAATGCTGATCGGTTGGCCGTAACTATAGCTGGTGGAGGCGGGGCTGGTTTTGGCCGTCGAGGTCACATCGCCAGGGTTGGTTGCGGTTCCGCTGACTGCGATTATCTGGGTTGTTCCGGCAACGTTCAGATGATCGTTGGTTACGGAAATATTTGCGCTCAGGCTCCCTACCGATTGCGGACTGAAGACGATCGCTACGTCACAGTTCGTTCCCGCGCTCAAAGAGGTGCTCGATGTGCATGGGTTGACATCGGTGGTGTCCTGGGAGAAGTTCGCCGTATAGGTGGGATTCGCGGAAAATACCAGTGGGAGGTTGCCCAGGTTGGTGACTGTCGATGTCTTCGAGGTGCTGGACGTAAACTGTTTGGTCGACGGGAAGACCTGCGAGGACAGCCCCACGTTGTCCATCACCAGGCGGTTATTGGAGAAGTCCGAGATGAGTATATTGCCCGCTCCGTCCACATCGATGCCGAAGACGAACGAGCCGAGACTGGGCCCGCTATACTTGAGCACCGATGTTGCGCCCGAGGTCGTTTGCTGAATCACGCGTTGATTCCCCGAATCCACCACAAACAGGTTCTGCGAGGGATCGACACCGACACCGAGAGGTGCATTCAGCGTGATGCTGGGCAGCGTAACAACGCTCAGCTTGCCGAGCGGATCAAGCTTAATGACCCGGCCAGGATTGGTGTTTTGGTCTGTGAAGTAGACATTGCCCGCAGCATCGCCGACAATGCCGGTCGAGTTGTCCGATCCAAGCGTGTAGGTGCCCAGTGGCAGTACGTAAGCGGTGGCATAGCCAACGGAGCCATCGCCATTGTTGGTGCCGTTGTCATAGATGTCAGGTGAGATCAGAATGATCCTGCCGTTGCCGTAGTCATCAATCAGCAAGCGGCCGTTGGGCGTGAAGTTGAGCGTGGTGGGGAAGCTGAGATTTGTGCTCAAGCCGCGTATTTGAACAACCTTCGACGTCCCGGCGGGCGTCACCCTTACCAAACGGCTATTGTTGTAGTCGGCGATGAATAAATTGCCCGCACCGTCCATGGCAAGTCCGGTGGGACTGTTCAGTGTTGTCGGAGATGGAAGTGCCGGGATGGTGACGGTGGTGCCGGATCCTCCGCCCGCGGGAATCTTGAGCAAGGTGCTGTTTTGGTAGCTGGTGACGTAGATATTGCCGACTCCGTCCCGTGCGGTCTGGAAGGGTTGATTGACCGCCACGCTACCCACATTCACCACACTGGCCACACCTGGCGAAAGCGCTGCTACCGGACTGTCGCCACGGCCAAACAAGGGGACTTGAAGGCTTCCGGAACCGAAGATGGTATCGCTGTATGAGAGCACCAGCGCGCCCCGGCGCAGACCGGCAGTGAGCGGAGTAAATTGCACGTTGACCGTGCAGCTCAGGCCACTGACTTCGATGGTGCAGGGGGTTCCACTGTTGGCTGCAATGGTGAAGTCGAGATTCTGCGTTCCGCTGGTATAGATGGAAACGTCGGTCAGCGTGGACGCGCCGCTGATGATGAAACTCAGCGTCTGGGGCGTTCCCGAACTGCCCAGAGTTACGTTGGGAAAGCCGGCTGCATCCACCTGAAATGCCTTGACGGCGTTGTTTTGCGTGTCGGCGACGTAGAGTGTGCCGGTTGGTGACACAGCCAAAGCTGAGGGCACTCCGAAGTCGGAGTTGCGCTGATCGAAGAACAGATCGTACGCGTCTCCAGACGTGCTGACCACGGCAATACGCACGTTGGAGGAACCGTTTGCAACGTAGATCGTGCCGTTCATTCCAACGCATACAGCCGTAGGAGAGGTCAACACCCCACTGGTGCTGATCGTTGAACCCACAAGCGTGGTTGTCACCTTCACGATACGACCGTTTTCCGAATCCGTGATATAGAGATTGCCAAACAGGTCGGTCGCCAGACCCATTGGGTAGCTGAGCCCAGTGAGGGAGGTGCCGGAGCTGGTTGCCAGCAACGATGCGCTGCCGCCGGAAGCGATTTTGATGATGCGATTGTTATTGGTGTCGGCAACGTAGATGTCACCTGCGGCGTTCAGTGCGATGCCCTGTGCTCCGCTTAAGGTGTAGGCGCCTGTGCTAACGGCTGTGGCTGTACCGTCGGAGGCTACCTTCACAACCTGCGAGGTGCTTCCTGCGGGAGCCACGCCGGCGTCGGCAATATAGAGATTACCTGCGGAATCAACCGCCAGACCCATGGGCCTGCTCAAGGTGGCGCCAGAGATCGATAACGGCGTGGTGGTTCCATCCGGAGCTACCTTGACGATGCGAGCCGCACCCGTATCGGCGATGTAGACATTGCCCGAGAGATCAACCGCAACCCCTTTGGGGGTTGTAAGCGAGCTGCTCGTCACTGTCGACATGGTGCCAACATAGCGAACCGGAAAGCCCGCAGTGGCATAGGCGCTGGCTGTTGCCAGCAGCAGCCATAGAATAGCCAGCGAGAATATCCGGCCGCGATGGAAGAAATTGAGTTGGCGTGGAAGGCCAATGGTACGAACTGACATGTACAAACCTCCGAAGTACACAAAATGCGATGCTCAGAAAGCGCGGATCGGCATCCGTAGATGCGGTCCAGATGAAACCTGGCGGAAATCAACTCTCCTGTTGTGGCTCGCTGTTCCGGTTGGAGCCAAGGCCAAAAGCTAGCCTGCGCTCTTCCACGGATAGAACGCTGCACGATTACGTGGGCCGAGAGCTTGAACGAGCTGCATACGGAGATTCATTGTGCTCCCGCGTGGTGCGATTCATTCCACCACGCGACAGGAAGCCGCTCAGATGCGCATGGCAGAGATAGAATGCGACAACCATGCGATCCGGTGTGCAATTGTGTTCTGGATAAAGAAGCGTGTTCCTGAAATGCGAATTGTCCTCAGGGCGGGCAACAAGAAGATGCCTGAAATGGGACAAGTTCAGGCCAAAAGTCGCCAAGAGAGCTTTGGACTTAGGTAACGTACAGACTCGCATCGAGCCGGCGAAGAGGCCCGTCTGATCTTGTCCCAGGAAAATGCCCTTGGTCAGTGCTCGATCTTGGCGTTTCTTCGTAGCTTCTTGGGGAGTTCTAGGGGGTGTTCTCCAGAAGCAGGCGCAAAGCCCACACCAAACTGCCTGAATTGGCTTACGTGGGGTTGAGTAGAGGGAGCCGTGGGAGCCGCTGTTGAGTCAAGTTATTGTTTCTAATGGTCGGGGCGGAGGGATTCGAACCCCCGACCCTCTGCTCCCAAAGCAGATGCGCTACCAGACTGCGCTACGCCCCGACATCTGTTTCGATTGTAGCGCGGAACTGCTGTGGATTGAATGCTTCTACAGGTTTTCCGCGCCTGGATAGGCGGAGTTTTAGCCTGCAGAATGCCCTCCGCGCGCCTGTTACCCAGCCTTCCTCCAACGGTTAGAACGAAAAGCTGATCTCTGATACAATCGTAATGTTGATGGCGGCTATAGTTCAGCGGCAGAACGCCTGACTGTGGCTCAGGATGTCGTGGGTTCGATCCCCACTAGCCGCCCCATTTTATCGATTTAAATCCATTCAAAATCAATGTTTTACAAAAAAGAGCTGCGACTGCGGCCTTATGGAGTGGTGCGTTTTTTTGCTTCTCCCGCCAGGGCGAAGCGCACTCTGCAATCGCCAGGCGGAACCATGGATTTCTGTCCCTCTCCGTGTGCTCGTGGCACGCTCCCGTGGTGCCTGTGTTCTGCGCTTCTCATGGAACGCACGACGCCTGGTGGCGTACGTCATCCCAAATCATGACAAGCATGCAATGTCTGAGCGCATGTGGCAGCGGACGGTGGCGTACCTGCGGTTTGTTCCAGCGATTGGTTGGATGCGCCAAGGGCGAGATGCGCTCCAGTGCTTCGCTGTAAGGAATATGTAAGAAAGTTGTCAGCCTCCTGAAAGCAAGTTTTCTGGTGAAATTGGCCTTGTTGAGGACGAGTTCAATGACGACTGAAATTTGTCAAGATTTCTTCCGTATCTCCAAATTACGACTGTTTTGTGGTGCCGTAAGTCTCTGGCTGGGGCTCAGTGCAGCAGCATGGAGTGCACCGTTCCCTGCGAAAACAATCCTGCCGGTCAGCTTTGCCACCACGATCGAGGCTGGAAAGGCCAAGGTCAACGATCCGGTTCGTGGCCACACCCTCCAGACGGTCATTCTGCCGGATGGGACCAAAATCCCCAAAGGCACCGTGCTGGTGGGGCACATTACAGAATCCCTCCCCTTCCACTTTGATCCGGCGCCGTATGCTGCGCAAAAGCGCTCGCTGCTGGGAATCCACTTTGACAGGATTGAGCTGAAAAACGGCTCGTTGCCTGTGACGCTCGAGGTGCGGGCTGTAGCCGGAGCCTACGCGGTGGACGATGCTTCGCGGCCCTTCAATGCGACAGAACTGCAGATGACCGGCCCCATGTTGCAAGTGGGTGGCGATAGCTATTGGCCGCCCGACATGGCCGTCCGTTCGCATAGTGGCGACATTGTTGCCTATGTGCGCAAGGAGGGAATTTTTGCCCGGCCTCTTGCCTCTGCGGCGCTCAACGCCGAGCCGGGTCTGGAGTGCGATGCCATCGGGCAGGAGCAGGCGGTCTCTGTTTTTTCAGCCGGAGCGTGTGGCCTGTACGGCCTGACCGAGTCTGTGCTGGAAAGCAATGGCAGCGATGGAAGCGGAACCTTTGTTCTGGCCTCCAATCGCACCTCGGTTTTTCTGCTTGCTCACAGCGCGGCACTGCTTGAAGTCATGCCCTAGCGTGGATTCTCTTTTCTCCTCTTTCCCAGTGTGAGGAGACGGGCCAGAATGCACCGTAGAGGGCACATTCTGGCCCGTTATTTGTCGCATACCGGGCTTGTCGCTCTAAAGAGAGCGCACCGGAGCGGTGCTGTTTGCAGAGATTTCAACAAAGGATAATCCATGCAACGCAGAGGTCTTTCTGGCGCGTTTTTGGCGCTGGTGCTGGTTTCTTGCGCACTGATCGATGGGTGCCGCGGACAAGCGAAAAAGGATATAGATCAAGTTGTTGCCGCTGCGCCGGTGGCGGTTGCTACACGTGGCTCCATCGCGCATCAGGTTCATGTGGCCGGAGAGTTGCTTCCGTATCAGGAGGTCGAGCTGCATGCCAAGGTGTCAGGCTATATTCGTGAGATCAACGTTGATATAGGGGATCGCGTCAAGGCAGGCCAACTGCTTGCGGTTCTGGATGTGCCTGAGCTTTCCGCGCAGGTGTCGGGTGCTCAGGCCGGCATCGATCGATCCAGGCAGGAGATTGAGCGCACGCGCAGCATGCAGGCTCGCGCGGAGGCAGACCATCGCGCTCTGCACGCTGCCTACATCCGGCTTGAGCAGGCCGCCAATGCATCACCTGGCTTGATTGCCCAGCAGGAATTGGACGATGCGCGTGCGCGCGATTCGGCATCGGGTGCGCAGGTGGATGCGGCAGGCTCTGAGTTGGCGGCTATGCAGCAAGGCTATCGGGCGGCCCAGTCGGAACATCAGCGTTTTGCCTCGCTGGCCGGTTATGCGCGCATTGCCGCTCCCTTTGCCGGACTGATTACCTGGCGGTTTGCGGATAAAGGCGCATTGATTCAGGCGGGCACTTCGAATGCTTCTTCGCTGCCCGTGGTCAAGCTGGCAGAGGTGGACAAGCTCAGGCTTCGGATTCCAGTGCAGGAATCTCTGGCTGGCCTGGTGCGTGTTGGCAGCAAGGCGGCGATTCATGTGGAAGCAGCACATCAGGATCTGGATGGCGTCGTCCTTCGCACCACAGGCGAACTCGATCCAACCACGCGCACCTTGCAGGTGGAAATCGAAGTAGACAATCGCAATGCGGCATTGACTCCTGGTATGTATGCCGATGTGAGCCTGCGGCTGGATGCGGCCTCTGACGCCATCTCCGTTCCGGTTACCGCTGTGGAGCGGAACGGCGCGGAGAATATCGTGCTGGTTGTGCATGGTGACGGCACACTTGAAAAACGCAATGTGACGGTGGGAATCGAGACTGCGGACCGGGTGGAGATTCGTAAGGGACTAGCCGCTGGAGATCAGGTGATAGCCACCAATGTGAGCAACTATCGGCAAGGGCAAAAGGTGCATGCGCTGGTGACGGGCGCGTCGGGTGCTGCCACTGCGGAGAAAGGTCTCTAGATGTCGCGCTTTGCTATCCGGTTTCCTTTTTTCATTCTGATGATGTGCCTGATTATTGGCGTGGTGGGCTCAGTGGTTGTGGGACGCATGCCGGTCGATCTCTTTCCCGAGATTCGCATCCCCGTTGTTGTGGTGGCGACTTTCTATAACGGGATGCCTCCCGAACAGATTGAAGCCAATATTACCAATCCGTTTGAGCGCTTCTTCACTCTCGGCTCGGGAATCGATCATATTGAATCGCGTTCGCTTCCCGGCGTGAGTTTAATCAAGGTCCACTTTCAACCTGGCACCGATCCCGATGCGGCAGTAACCACCATCTCCAATCTGGCCATGGCGCAGTTACGCCGCTTGCCGCCCGGCACGCTGCCTCCAGTGGTGCTGAAGTTCGATGCTTCCAGCCTACCGGTATGTCTGGTGACACTCAAAGGCGATGGGCTGGATGAAACGGCATTGCACGATCTGGGGCAGTTCAATGTGCGCAACCAGATTGCCGATGTGCCCGGCGCTTCGGTTCCTCAGCCCTTTGGCGGGAAATACCGGCAGATCCAAGTCTATGTCGATCCGGTCAAGCTGCAGGCCTATCAATTGAGTCCCATGGATGTGGTGCGCGCCATCAATTCAGCCAACGCGATTCTTCCCGCGGGCGATGTGCGCATTGGGCCTCGCGATTTCAATATTTACACCAACGCACAGTTTCAGCAGATTGCCGACATTGATCGTCTGCCTCTCAAGTCGGTGGGCAATGGGCAGTTGCTGGTCTCCGATATTGGCCACGCCACGGATGACGCCGCCATTCAGACCAACGTTGTGCGGATCGATGGCCAGCGCTCCGTCTATCTTTCCATCCTGAAACAAGGCGGCAACAGCAACACCATCAGCATTGTGAATGGCGCTCGCGACCGGCTGAAGAAGCTCTTCGATGTGCCGCACGCGTTGCAGGCCAATGTGGTTTTTGATCAATCGGTCTTTGTCAAAACAGCCATTGCAAACTTGGGCAAGGAGGGTGGCATCGGTCTCATTCTGACTGCGGCCATGATCCTTGTTTTTCTGGGGAATTTCCGCGCCACCATTGGCGTCCTGCTTTCTATACCTCTTTCTGTTCTGGCTGCATTTCTCGTCTTGAATATAATGGGCGAAACCATCAATTCCATGGTGTTGGGCGGATTTGCCTTGGCCTTTTCCCGGCTAATTGACAATTCCGTGGTTGTGCTGGAGAACATCTTTCGCCACATGGAGATGGGCAAAAGCCCAGTGGAAGCTGCCGAGGTTGGCGGGCGTGAGGTGGCGCTTCCGGTTCTGGCTGCAACCTTTACCACGGCGATTGTTTTCTTCCCGGTGATCTTTCTCTACGGCGTCAGCCGGTTTCTGTTCGCGCCGTTGGCCCTGGCTGTTGTTCTCTCTCTCTTTGCTTCCTATGCTGTGGCCATGACGGTGGTGCCCCTGTTCTGCGCGCGCTTTATTCGCGGCGTGCATCATGGCGATCATGGCATAGAGCCCTCCGGCGCGTTTGCGCGGTTTGTGCATCGTTTTAATCAAGGCTACGGCCACGTCCTGGCCAGCTACGACAAACATATCGTGCGCGCCTTACGCCGCCCCGCGCATACGGTTGGAATTCTTCTGGCGGCAGTCGCGGCCAGTCTTCTCCTGTTTCCCTGGATTGGGCGCTCGTTCTTTCCGCGCACCGATCCGGGGCAATTCATGATCAATGTCAAGGCACCATCTGGAAGTCGCATCGAAAACACGGAACAACTGATTGCGCGCGCGGAGCAGGAGATTCGTGCCACGATTCCTGCCAGCGATCTGGGAACGGTAGTTTCCAATATTGGCGCCACACCGGACTTCTCTGCCATCTATACACCGAACGCAGGGCAGAATACGGCTTTCATTCAGGTGGGCCTGAAGGACGAGCGCCACAAGTCAAGCCGCGAGTACATGCAAATGGTGCGCGAGCGTTTGCAGGAGCGCGTTTCTGAACTCTCTACCTATTTTCAAACCGGCGGCCTGATCGACTCTGTTGTTAATCAGGGACTGCCAGCGCCCATTGATGTGCAGGTGAGCGGATCGAACATGCAGCGCGCCTATCAAACGGCAACGCAACTGCGTCAGCGCTTGGAAGGCTCGCCCGATGTGGGCGGAATGATGATTCCGCAGGATATCGATTATCCAGGTCTCCGGCTCAATGTAAACCGCGAGATGGCGGGCAGATTGGGGTTGAGTTCCAGTGAGGTGGTCGACGATGTGATTACCTCGCTCAGTTCCAATAGCATGATCGCGCCCAGTTATTGGGTCGATCCAAAGAATGGCAACAACTATCTTTTGACCGTGCAATTTCCGCAATCGCAGGTTACATCCATGGACGATTTCCGACAGATTCCTTTGCGCGCTCCTGGACAAAGGCAAGTGACCGCGCTGAGTGCTGTTACTGATGTGCAGCCGATTGCGACGCCTACTGAAGTCGACCACTATCAACTGGCGCGCACCATCGATCTTTACGTTTCGCCTTCGGGTGAAAATTTGGCAGCGCTTCAATCTCATCTGCAATCTATCCTCCGCGAAACGACGCTTCCTGAAGGCATTCGCGTCACGTTGCGCGGAAGTGTGGAGGGGATGAATCGTTCGTTTCAAAGCTTCGGGATCGGGTTGCTGCTTTCCGCTGTCTTGGTCTATTTGATTCTGATGGCGCAGTTCGCATCGTTCAAAGATCCACTGATTATCCTGCTGGCAGTTCCCCCCGGCATTATGGGAGTGATCGCGATCCTGCTGTTGACGCATACCACATTGAATGTGATGTCGCTGATGGGCGTCATCATGATGACAGGCATTGTCACATCCAACTCGATTCTGATTGTGGAGTTCACGCGCAATCTGATCCGCGATGGCGTCCGCATGGAAGAAGCCGTGGCGGTGGCCTGCCGCGTTCGCTTGCGGCCTATCTTGATGACCTCGCTCGCTACGATTCTGGGAATGATTCCGATGGCTTTGGCGCTTGAGACGGGCAGCGAACTCTATGCTCCACTGGCTCGCGCGGTGATTGGCGGATTGCTTGTATCTCTGGTGATGACGATCTTTTTAGTCCCGGCAGCTTATCTCTGGGCCTATCGGGGGCGTCATGAGGAGAGCGGGGAGGTGTCAGCATGAGACGTGTTGCCCGCTTGGCTTTTGCTGGGATTCTTTCATGCGTTACGCTTTTGTCCGCGCAAACAACGGAGGCGCCTAAAACGCTGCAGTTGACGATGGCAGAGGCCGAGAAGATCGCCATCGAAAACAATCCGCGTATCAGCATCGCAAGGCTGGAAGAACTGATGCAGCGGCAGATTGTGAGGGAAACTCGATCTCCTGAATTTCCTCAGGCGGCGGCCAACATAACCTCTGTACGTGCTGAGGACGCGAGCAGGGTGACGGCGGGTTTTCTGAATAGCCCTACGCTCTATACGCGCGCCGCAGCCGGGGGGTCGGTTTCTCAGTTGATCACAGATTTCGGGCGCACGCGTCATCTGGTGAAAAGTGCGCAGTTCAACGATGAAGCGCAAAAGAACGATCTAGCTGCAACGCACGCTCAGATTCTCCTGGCAGTTGACCGCGCTTTTCTCCAGGCCTTGATTGAGCAGCGCCTGTTACGTATCGCGGAGCAGACTGTCACGGATAGGCAAACCCTCGACGATGAAATCGCTACACTCACACGCGCTAAGTTGAAATCGACGTTGGATCAGAGCATGGCTGACTCCGAGCTTGCGATCGCGGAACTCAATCTTGTAGATGCACGGACGGAAGCAGGTAATTCCATCTTCGATCTTCAGGAGATTCTCGGCCTCCCGCATGCAGTAGAGCTTTCGCTTGACGACAAGGAGACCAACCTTGTTATGCCGCTGACGCTGGATGCGCAACAGTTGCTGGGCAAGGCCTTGGCGGAGCGTCCAGATTTTCTTGCGCTGCAGAAGAAGCAGGAGGCGGCGAAGCAGATGCAAATGGCAGAGCATGATCTTGCCCGGCCGTCGATTCAGGCAATGGCTGCTGGAGGAGGTGCGCCGGTTCGCGCGGATGCGATTGCGAAGCCCTGGTATGGAGCAGCGGGAGTCAATGTGAGTATCCCGCTTTTTACCGGGGATCGATTTTCTGCACGGGCCAGGGAAGCGGATCTGGCGGCCATGGAGTCGCAGGCTCGCGTACTGGAACTGCAGCAGAGAATCGAGCGGGATCTGCGCAAGACGTTGGCAAACACCCAGGCCGCCTACCAGAAGATCGCGGTGACCGAACAGATTCTTGAACGAGCCAATCTCTCGCTCCAACTTGCGTCAACCCGTTATCGGTTGGGTTTGAGCAATATGGTCGAGCTGAACGATGCGGAGAATGCGCAAATTGCCGCGCAGATTGGTGCCGCCAATGCACGCTACAGTTACCGGATCTGGGTTGCGGAACTGAACTACCAAACCGGTGAATAAGAGCGGCCTGCGATGCACAACGATGACCGCTTGAGGGGGCTGAAGAAACGGCGTATTCTCCAGGCACGGACGCATGAAGGTTTGAGGCGTATGAAGGTACTGATTGTCGACGACGAGCGGAAGCTGAATACCACTCTCTGTGAAGGTCTGGAGGGGGAAGGCTACAGTGCTTCTTCCGCATTCACGGCGGAAGAGGCGGAGCGGATCGTGCTCAAGGATTCGTTCGACCTGATCTTGCTGGACGTTATGCTGCCCGGACGGAGTGGGCTTACGCTGCTGCGCAAGGTACGTAGCGAGGGGCACAGAATGCCCATTCTTCTACTGACAGCGCTGGACTCTATCGAAGACCGCGTGCTGGGCTTGGATGCGGGCGCCGACGATTATCTGGTCAAGCCCTTTGCCTTTGCGGAACTGCTGGCAAGGATTCGCGCACTCTTGCGCCGCACCGACGTTCATCCCTCCAATATTCTTGAATACGCTGGCCTGAGCCTGGATCTTGCCGCGCGCAGTGCGCAACGCGACCGCTCTACCCTTGAGCTAACCTCGCGTGAATTCGATCTGCTGGAGTATTTGATGATCAATCGCGGCCAGGTAGTTTCGCGCGAAATGCTGGCGCGGGATGTGTGGCGCGAGACGTCACGCTACACAACGCTGGACAACGTGATCGATGTGCAGATGACCCGGCTCAGGAAAAAAGTGGATGGGCCATTTGAACTCCCTATCCTTCATACTGTGAGAGGCATTGGATTCATTCTGCGCGCATGAATATCTGGAAGCGGTTTACGGCGGGGAATCTTCGCTGGCGGTTGACGATCTGGTATGGGACGGTGTTTACACTGCTTCTGGCCGGATATGTTGGCGTGGCTTCGGTCCTGCATTATTACCAGCTTCGCAAACAGATTTTTCACGATGAAATTCAAGACCTGGAGACCGCGGAAGGCCTCCTGTATGAGCTGCCCGATGGCAGCGTCCATTTGAATGAGCAGTACTTCAATCAGCCGGAAATGCCATTCCGTCTGGAGCGGATGCTGGAAGTTTTTGACGAGGATGGCCATGTGCTCTTGCGCAATGCCAAGCTCGGCACACGTTCCATCGATGGTGCATTGCTGAAGGACGAGGGGCGCCATTCCTATAACGAGCGGTACGGAACACTGAGCGATGGCCGCAGTGTTTTTGTCATCAGCCACGCCCACCGCATTCAAACCCGTGTCGTGATTCTGCGCATGGCCTATGAAACCCAGCCTGTCTTGACCAGTCTGGGGAGCTTTGTCCTTCGTCTGCTGGCTCTAATTCCGCCCGCTATTCTCCTCTCTGGACTCTTTGTCTATCGCGTCACCAAAGGCGCTCTGAGTCCTCTGACCTCCATGGTGCGGCGTGCCGAGGCCATTACCGCAGCCCAGTTGAATGAAAGGCTTCCGGTGATGGAGCCGGAAGACGAACTTGCCGTTACTGCGCGGGCATTCAACGATCTGCTCGCTCGCCTGGAAAGTTCGTTTGCGCAATTGCGCCGCTTTACCGCCGATGCATCGCATGAACTGCGAACTCCGCTGAGTTCACTCCGCAGCACCGGTGAGGTGTGTCTTCAAAAGGCGCGCACGGTGGACGAATATCGTGAAACCATTGCCAGCATGCTGGAAGAGGTGCGCCGCCTGACGCAATTGGTTGAAAGCCTGTTGCAGATTGCACGCGCGGACGGAGGGCAAATCATCCTCCATCCCGAATATTTTTCTATGCAGGAAGTTCTCGCCGAGGTCCTTGCCCTGGTGGGGATTCTTGCTGAGGATAAACAACAAAAAATCGAACTGATATGTGCGGATCATCGTAATCTGTTCGCCGACCGCGCCATTCTACGGCAGTCGTTTTTGAATGTGATCGACAACGCCATCAAGTATTCTCCTGCAGAGTCGCGCATCCGTATCGAGGTTTTGCCCGATGCAAAGGATCAGGTGACGGTGCAGATCTGCGATCAGGGGCCGGGGATTGCTCCCGAGGAGCAGGAGAAAATCTTCGAGCGCTTCTACCGTGTTGACGGTGGGCGCTCGCCGGGAGCAGGCGGCCACGGGCTCGGTCTCGCCATCGCAAAATGGGGAGTGGAAGTACATCGGGGGCGGATTTACGTGCGGTCCGGAGAGCCTTCCGGCTGCTGCTTCTGCATTCAACTCCCTCTAGCAACCCATGCGCCCGAGCATGAAGCCGTTGCGTAATGCATTTGGATGCGAGGGCTCGAAGTTGGGATCAATATGGCCTTGTTGGCAGGGCAGAAGAGAAAGCTGAATCCCGTCTTTTTCTCCCCCGAAGAGAGGATGCGATAGAAGCTGTCCAGAGCCACAGCAAGGCTAGTGGCATGGCGGGTTTCGCACTGCACACGGCACTGTGGGGCAGGCGCAGGGCAGGCTGTATGAGGGGCAAGCGGATTACGTTGCTCGTATTTCGCGCAGCAATTCCGACTATTGTTGTGCCAAACGGCATAATCGGAGTAAGCTTGCGCTATACTGATTTGTTTGAAAAAGCACCATCCAATTTATTGCAGGTAATTTTTAACTTGATGGCATACACAGAGCGAACCTAGAAGAGTCCGCTTACTCAGCATAAAAGACGGATACATCCGTTCCTGATGTTCCCTTGATTGGCATCCTTACTCTAGCCCTATCGAACGACGGCATAAACTATGCGTATTCTTTTTCGTCATCTTGATCCTGGAAAGGGAGGTGCTGTTAGCAGCTTGGTCAAGCTGCTTGAGGCCTATGCCTGCCGCTTTCCGGAGGATCATCTCTCCATTATGTGCACCCGCAATTCTCCGCTCGCCAATGTAGGCCGACTGCCGAACTGCGAGGTGGTGTTTGTCGGGCAGAAGATCCCGCGCGCCTTTCACCTGCTGGGCTTCGCCGATATCGTGGTCAGACGCTTGTTCCGTGAGCGCAAGCTGGATCTGTTTTGGCCGGTGAACATAGGACTCTATTTTTCTGGGGGGCCTCCGCAGGTGATGACGATGAATAATCCTCATCAGGTCTATCCTCCAAGTCCGGACGTTCCGCACCCGCGCTCGCGCTTTCACGTGCTGCTAATGCGTTGGTTCTTTCGCCGCTCTCTGCGGGTTAGCTCCGCAGTGATCGTGCAGACTGATTTGATGCGTCAGCTTACGCAAGTCATCTCTGGATGCCCTGAGTTGGTGGCTGTGGTGCCCAAGGCTGTGACCGAACCTGGCGTGAAGAATGCTCCACTTTCGCAGCGTATCGCCAGCTTGTTGGCGCCGGCGGCCAGTGCCGTGCGTCTGCTGTATGTGGCTACGGCAATCCCGCATAAAAACCATAAGCTGCTGGCTTCTGTGATGCAGCGCTTTCGTCTGCAAGGGCGCTCCATCAAGTTGGTGCTTACAATCCATCGTGCTCAGTGGCTGCAATGCGCCGGAGAACTGGGGGCTTCCTTGGTGGCGTCAGGCCACGTGATCCTGCTCGATTGGGTGGATAAGGATGAACTGCAGGCACTCTATGAAGCCTGCGATTTTTCCGTGATGCCTAGTGTTGCCGAATCGTTGAGCTCTGCGCATGTTGAAGCAATGTATTGGAAGCGTCCTCAGGTTGTGGCCGATCTGCCTTATGCGCACGATCTATGCCGTGACGCAGCGCTCTACGCCGATCCCAAGAAGGCAGAGTCCTGGTGCGAGCAATTGGAGAAGCTGCTTGCTGATCCGGAATTGCAGCATGTCCTGATTGCGCGCGGTACGGCGCGGATCAAGGATTTTCCATCGAGCTGGACAGAGATGGCTGAAGCTGTGCGCCCTGTGTTTCTGTCGGTTCTGGAGCGGCGTGCAGCCGCTGCCCACTCTGCGCGTCGTTGATATTGTTCGGAGGCTATTTATGGATTCTTCTTTATCTATAGCGGTTATAGGATCTGGATATGTTGGGCTGGTAGCTGCGGCCTGTTTTGCCGAATTGGGGCATCAGGTGGCCTGCGTGGATAGCGATGAGCAGAGAATTGCTGCTCTTGCTTTGTTGCAGGTCCCCATTGCGGAGCCGCACTTGGCAGAGGTTCTGCTGCGCGCAAGGCTCAATATCCGCTTCACAACCGATCTGCACATGGCGGTTCGTCAGTCTAGCATTGTCTTCATTGCGGTTGGAACACCACAGACTAGCAGTGGAGGCGCGGATCTTTCCTTTGTGGATGCGGTGGCCGGGCAGATTGCTCAAGCCATCGAAAAATACACACTGATTGTTACCAAGAGCACGGTGCCGGTATACACCTGCGATTGGATTTGTCGGGTGATCGAACGCCATCACGTTGCACCTGACCTGTTCGAGGTGGCAGCTAATCCAGAGTTCCTGCGGGAGGGGCAAGCGGTTACAGATTTTCTTTACCCGGACCGCATTCTTCTGGGAACACGTTCCGCATCGGCTGCGGCTTTGCTGCAGCAGGTTTACCAGCCTCTGCTTTCGGGAGAATATGCGCGGCGGGCTGGCGCCATCGCTTCTCTCAAAGGGGCCAGGCTTCGTCCCGAATTGCTACTGACCTCTCCTGAGACTGCAGAAATTATCAAGCACGCCTGCAATGCTTTTCTGGCCACACGCGTCTCCTTCATCAATATGGTGGCCAACATGTGCGAACAGGCGGGAGCGAATGTGGAACAGGTTGCCTACGGAATGGGCTTGGATGAACGCATTGGCGCGCGTTATCTTGAGGCCGGCATCGGCTATGGCGGTTCCTGTTTGCCCAAGGACATTGCGGCTTTCCGCTGTGTTGCTGCACAGTTGGGCGTGAATCACACGCTGTTGCAGGATGTGGAGCAAATTAATGCGGAACAGATTCAGCGCTATGTCGACAAAGTGCGCTCTGCTCTGTGGACCTTGCGTAGAAAACGTCTTGCCGTATTCGGGCTTGCCTTCAAGGGAGGAACGGACGACATTCGCGCATCGCCTGCTCTTGAGGTTCTTCAGCTCTTGCTGGCGGAGGGATGTAAGATTGCGGCCTACGATCCTGCCGCTGCAGCGCATGCTGCGAGTACCGTGCTGGCTGGCTCCAGAATGCGTTATGCCGACTCGGTGTGGGACGCTGCGCAGGATGCGGAGGCAGTTTTGATTCTGAATGACTGGCCCGAGTTTGCCTTGCTCGATCTGAACCGTCTCTACAATGTGCTGCGCTATCCTATCGTTATTGACGGACGCAATCTCTATGATCCGCAAAAAATGGCTGCCCATGGCTTTACTTATCTCAGCATGGGACGACCCACTGCCTTTGGTAATCGCAACTGATTTGTTGAGCGCGGTTCTGGCTTCCACCACCGCGCAATTCGGAGGAAGATAGATTCATGAAGTATCTGGTCACAGGAGCCGCAGGCTTCATCGGCTTTCACGTTTCGCGTCAGTTGCTCGAGCGGGGCGATACCGTCATCGGCGTCGACAATATAAACGACTACTATGATCCGGCGCTTAAACAGGCGCGTCTCGCTCTGCTTCGGCCTGCTGCGGGTTTCACCTTCTATCAGGAAGATATTGCGGACAAGGATGCAATGCAGCGGATCGCCAGCGATCATCCTGACATAGGCCGCATCATTCATCTTGCTGCGCAGGCAGGGGTGCGCTACTCGCTGGTCAATCCTTATGCCTATTCGCACTCCAATTTGGAGGGGCAGGTAGTGATGCTGGAGATGGCGCGCCATCTGCCGGCTTGCGATCATTTTGTGTACGCCAGCTCGTCCTCGGTGTATGGCTCGAACGAGAAGCTTCCCTTTGCCGTTGGGGATCGCGTGGATCATCCGGTTTCTCTCTACGCTGCCACCAAGAAGGCTGCTGAACTGCTGGCGCACAGTTACAGCCATCTGTTCCGTCTCCGCACAACGGGCCTCCGCTTCTTCACGGTCTACGGCCCGTGGGGACGGCCTGATATGTCGGCTTTCCTTTTTGTGGATGCCATTCTCAAGGGCAAGCCCATCCGCGTTTTCAATCACGGCGATATGCATCGCGATTTCACCTACATCGACGACATTGTGCGCGGTGTGCTTGGCGTTGCCGATTATCCCCTACCCGAAGACCTCAGACTTCCGTACGAGATCTTCAATATCGGCAACAATCGGCCAGAGCATTTGATGCACTTTATTGAGGTGATTGAGCAAACGCTTGGACGTAAGGCCGAGATCCTCTTTGAGCCCATGCAGCCCGGCGATGTGAAGGAAACTTTCGCCGATATTGACGCCATCCGCAAGGCTGTGGGCTTTCAGCCATCCACTTCCATTGACAAGGGCATCCCGGCCTTTGTGCAGTGGTATCGCGAGTTCTACAAGGTCTAGCGGCTTCAGGATCGAGGGGCAAGGCTGAGCTGCTGCGGCCTGTTTCTCTGCTGCAGGGCGTGTTCTCTATGCGCCCTGCGGCTACGGAAGGGCTGGTCTTCTGGATGATGAACAGACTCCTTTTGCCGTTGCTGCTCAGCTTGCTGTCTTTCTCCGCAGCCTCTGCGGAAGACTATGTATTCAGTTGCGCTACGGCACGCCTGGTGTTGAGCGCGGATGGGACGGTAGTCAGCCTTGTCGAGTTGCCCGCACGGCGCTCACTGCTGAGCGCGGCTCATCAGCCGCTGGCGTCTGTCACCGTACAAGGGCAGAGAATTCCCCTCACGGCCATCACGCGCACAGGCGATTCCTATCGCTTCACCTTTGGCAACTCCGGAGTGACTGCGCAGGTGGCGATCACTCCTGTTGCCGATGCGATTGTTTTTGAGCTGCAGCAGTTGCATGGCGGCAATATGCAATCGATTACTCTGGCACAGTTCAGCACCGCATTGCCGGATGCAGGTGGGACGCTGCTGGCGGTTCGTTCCGATAACCTCTCCGCGCTGGCGCTGCTGGGGCTTACAGAAAATGTCCAGACTGCTGTGGGCTGGAATACAGTATCTGCGGCGTTGGATGCGCGCTTCGGCTGGATGGGTGGAAAGGTGGCTTTGCTTGCAACGCCGACTTCTCGCTTCACAAGCGTGATGCAGGAACTCGAACAACGCACGCGGCTCTTCACACCTCAGCCTCTGCTGGATGGAGTCTGGTCAAAAGATTCGCCTGCTGCATCCAGTTCGTACTTGTTTGTGGATCTTACCGAAGCCAATGTCGATCAGATGATCGCATACGCGAAAATGGCAGGCGCGCAGTATCTGCTGATTTACTCCACGACATGGTCGCTCACGAGCGGTTCCTACGCACTCCATCCTGACAACTATCCGCATGGAGAGCAGGGGCTCAAGGATGTCATAGCCAAGTGCCATGCCGCGGGCCTGCGTGTGGGCATGCACATGATGACGGCCATGATCCGCACGACCGATCCGCTCGTCAGGCCGCGCCCCACGCACGACCTGCTCAAGACCGCTCAAGTTCACCTGACCGCTTTTCTTTCTGCGGAGGCTATCGATGTGCCTGCGGCCATGCCCGTGGAGTTAGTCAGCGTCTTGCCTGCCGACCTGCAGATTGAGGATGAGATCCTGCGCTGTGCTCAGCAGGACGCGCAGGGATGGCATCAGTGCCGGCGCGGCTTTTCTGGTACACGAGCCCAGCCGCATTCTGCGGGTGTGAGTCTGGCTCGTTTGGCCGGTGGCTTTGAGTCCTATCTTGTCGATCTGCATTCGCCCACGGCCGCGGCGATGGAACAGCGTATCGCCGGATTGATCAACCGTGTCGGGTTCGACATGATCTATTTTGACGGTGGCGATCTGAACGCACAGCAAGGGCCGTTCTGGCATGAGGGCAGCGTTTTTCAGGCAAACGTCTGGAAGCAGCTTTCCCATCCCATTCTTGTGCAGGGCTCCGGAATCACCCCCTGGAGCTGGCATTTGTTCACACGAGCCACCTGCGACGATTTTGCCGCGGTTGCGGTCAAGCCGTATCTGGATAATTACAAAATTCACTTCACCTGGCAGGCCGCCCGCAAGGCTTTTCTGCCTTCTGAGTTGGGTTGGGTGGGAATTCTGCAAGGCGGGCCCGATCACTCTGCGACCACACCCGACGAACTGGAGCTGGTTGAGGCGCGTAGCTTGGGGTTGAACTCCGGACTTGGCGTAGAGACCGATCTGGCTTCGCTCCGGGCGAATGGCCGCAGTGAAGAGATCCTCGCCATGATGGGGCGTTGGGAACGGCTCAGGCGGAGTGGCGAGTTGACGTCTGCTGCTCGTCAGCGCCTGCTGCAGGGCGAGTGGCACATCACTGGCGCGGGCCAATTGTTGCCCGTCCAGTATCGGGATCAGCAGTCGACGTTACCCGGACCTGTGACTCTGGCGTTGCCGGATTCCTTTCCCGCACAGCCGTTGAAGTTTCGGGCACGGGTGGAGCCGAATCTGGCTCCGGTCGGTGCTCCGGCCAACATCGTGCTTTTCCGTGCCGCGAATGCAGCGCGACTGTCTGCTCCCGATTCTGCTCGTCCTGTTCCCGGCCAGCTTCTTCGCCGTACCGGCTTTGCATCCAGCTTGAATTTAACCTCCCACCGCGTATTGGCTGCCGTGATTGAGGTGCAGGGGGCTGCGCGGCCCACACCGCAGGCGCCGGTGCTGAACTTGCAATTGGAGGACGATCAAGGCAACCTGCGCGACTATCTTGTCGATCTGGATTTTCGTGGGACGCGGACGATGATTCTGGCCGCGCCCAATGAAGAGCGGATGGTGACGGAGTTACAACCCGTGTGGGCCAATTATCCCTACAAGGCGGCGCTGCGCTTCTTCAACTACGGAGCGGTGCAAGCGCTCAACCTACGCTGGATGCGCGATCAACCTGCCCCCGAAGTTATCTGCACCGTTCACTTGGTGGAGGCCTTGCAGGAGTCACCAGTTACCTTGAATGGGTTGCAGATCGACGCCGGCGCCGTCACGCTCCCGCCCTTTGGTCCTCTTGCGAGTGGCGATTATCTGGAGTACTGGGCGGATGGTCCGGTGCACGTCTTCAACAGTAAGGGGAACTTGCTGCGTACCATCTCGATTGCTTCCGCTCCCATGCTTGGGGCCGGAACGCCACGGGTGCAGGTGAAGAGCAGCCAGCCTGCGCGGATTCTGTGGACTTCGATTCTCTACGGGAACGCACCCTAACGAGGCTCGTGCACCCTGCGTTCTTACTCTATTCCAAACAAAAAGGCTGACGCATTTGCGTCAGCCTTTTGTCGAGCAGTCGGTTCGGTTTAGCGGCTAAGTTCCGCCAGCAGAACCCGGGCTTTGGCGGCTAAAGTGTGTGCGCCATCCACATCGCCACTGGACAGTGCCTGGCGAGCCTGCTTCAAAAACTCGCGGATGTGGGTGACCGTGCGCAGTTCCTGGTCGTTCAGATGACGGTTGATGGCCTTCAGACCACGTTCTGTAGCGGCCAGCGATTCCTCTGTTTGCCGGCGGGAGTCCCCCGGTTCACCGGAGGAGAGTTGGCCGATGGCGCTCACCCCTGCCGCTCCATTGGTTGCCACCTGCGGATGCGGATTGGCGGGCTTTTTGGGCGCGCGGTGCACCGGAGGTTTGGGCGTCTCATTCGCAGGAGTCGTGGTGGTTGCGGCTTCCTGGGTAGAAGGCGCCGGTTTGGACGGCTCCACGGTGACGGGCGCGGGCGGATCCAGTTTGGCTGGTTCAGGCGCAGGCCGTTCCGGCTCCTGCTGGGTCACGGGTGGGGCCAGCGGAAGCGTCTTTGCCGTATGCGAACGGTGGAAGCAGCCCGTCAGCAAAAAGGGCAGCAACCACACTCCAATCCTCGCAGGCGCTATCATCCCGCTAATCCTTTCCCAAGTTCTTCATCCGCCAGCAGTGGATGCCGGCGTCCCCAGTCCGCGGCGGAGAGCGGAATTCGCATTTCGAACTCCGTGCCACGGTCTATTCTTGATTGTACTTCGATATTGCCGTGGTGTAACTGAAGAATCCTGTATGTCATTGCAAGACCTATTCCAGAACCCTCTGCCTTGGTCGTAAAGTAGAGGTCGAAAATCTTTTCCCGGATGTCGTCCGGGATTCCAGTTCCTTCGTCGGCGATCCGGAGCACAGCCGCCTTTCGTTCTTCCTCAAGGGTCACCGTCAGATGGCCGCCCTCGGGCATCGCCTGGGCCCCATTCTGCACCACGTTGAGCACAGCCTGCTTCAGCAGATCGGCATCCACGTTGGCCATCAGGGGAAGCTCGGGCATGCGGCTTTCCAGTGTCACATTGTGCATTCGCAGCTCGTCGGAGGCCAGGGTGAGCACATCGCCCACGACGGCGCGCAGATCCCGCTCCCGCAGGTCCAACTCCACCGGGCGGCTGAAGTCCACCAGGGTTTGCACCACGCGATCCAGCCGGTGAATCTCAACATCAATTATCTCAAGATGGCGCAGGGCCGGTGTACTGGTGTCTCCCAACTTGTTTTTGAGCAACTCCAGATGCACCACAATGGCGTTAATGGGGTTCTTCACCTCGTGGCCTACGCCGGAGGTCAGTCGGCCAATAGCTGCCATTCTGCGCGAAAGTTCGAGTTCGCTCTCAATGGCTTCGGCGGATTCCAGGTCGTGCAGTGTGACCAGTGCGCCCAGGCCCTGGCGGTTGGACTCGTCGTGGATAAAGTCCAGCGAGGCCTGGATGCGGCGGCCGTTCTCGGTACGCACTTCCACTTTGGCCAGCGGCTGGTGGGCGGCAAAGGCCTCGCCCAGAACCCTGCCCAGAACGGTTTTGTGATCAAAGATCTCCTGTGCCTGACGGTTCAGAATGGCAGCGGATTCAATCTGCAGAAAGCGGCGTGCAGCTTCGGAAACTAGCACTGCCCGGCCATCGCCGGTGAACAGCACAATGCCGTCCTGCAGGTTCCCCAGAATCTGGTCCAGATTTTCTTTGAGTGCGCTGAAGACCTCTTCCACATTGCGCATGCGCTGGCCGATCATCTCGATCTTGGTTTGCACCTGTTCGGCCATGTCTTGTTTGGGAGTGCGCTCGGCAACGGCGTTTTCGCCGGCCTGGGTCAGCAGGTCCAGTTGGCGGCTGATGCGCTCCATGGGGCGCAGCGCCAAGTTCGAAAGCAGAAACGCCACCAGCAATGCTGTCAGCAGGGCCGCGCCCATCAGCGTAAGCGCCTCCACCAGCCACGGCCGGTACGACGCGCGGAGCAGCGTGGTCCGCACACCCACATGCACAATGGCGAAGGGTTCGCCGTTACGGGCCAGGGTGGCATGCACGTCGTAAACGCGGGGTTCGCCGAATACCTCCCACATCAACTGGACGGCATTGGCGTTGATCATCTGCTTGTAGTCCTGGCGAAGCTGCAGAGGCTTGTCTTCAAAGTCCGGATTGGTGCTGAGCATGACCGTCTGCATGTTGTCGGCAATGTTCACGTCATACACCGTAAGCGAATAACGGTTGACGGATTCCAGCGCTTGCGACAGTCCATCGTCTTCGCGCACCACGCGGGCCAGAAGAGCGCGCAACTGAGCGGGATTGTTCGGGTCCACCCGCTGATCGGCTAGCCCGCGCTCCAGTGCTCGTTGAACGGCAAACCGCACCTGGCTGGCGATCATGTGGCTGGTGTCGTAGGTCTGCTGCACCGCGGCATGCAGCAACTGGCTCACGTAGACCAGCGAAAGCAGGCCGGCAATCAGAAACACCAGCGTCGAGATGGCAATCACCAGTTTGGTCTTCAGCCGCATTCTTCTTCTCACCTATCCCATATTGCCGCGTGCGTATGCGGAAAATCTTCTACCTGTCCGTTTGCAGTTGCTGCAGCAGGAGGTCCGAGCCAGCAGTCCACTTCTAGGTTCTAGGTTCTAGGTTCTAGGTTCTAGGTTCTAGCCCCTAGCACTTAGCACCTGGACCTAGCACTTAGTCCCTAGCACCTAGAACCTAGTCCCTCGGTCTTTACTCCGCTTCCCGCGCATATTCTTTCAGCTTGTTATGCAGCGTCTTCAGGCTTACGCCCAGAATCTCCGCTGCGCGGGTCTTGTTCTGTCCTGTAGCTTCGAGAGTGCGCAGAATCAACAGTCGCTCCGCTTCGTCCACGGTAGTGCCAACGTGGATAGGAATGGTTGCGGTGTCCGCTACCACCGTGGTCTGGCTCTGTTCGCGCCCAAAACCCTTGACCAGATGTCCGGCGTCGAGCGGCGCGCCATCGGGGCAGAGAATCACGGCTCGTTCAATGGT
>Ga0207857_1000079_pt1 | contig 30204 bp, 22 predicted proteins | sample LuqExpMetageno22_FD_187780 | JGI IMG/M metagenome (GOLD analysis project Ga0207857, IMG submission 187780) | Tropical forest soil microbial communities from Luquillo Experimental Forest, Puerto Rico - Sample 22 (SPAdes) | ecosystem: Environmental > Terrestrial > Soil > Tropical forest ... | reverse complement strand
CGAATAAAGGTTTTGCAGACCTCTGCCTTACCACTTGGCTACGTCGCCACGAAGAATGTGGACGTTCCTTATATACAAATTACCCTCTGCCTGTCAATCCCCTATTTGAACTTGATCGCCATCCCGGTGGCGCGGAATTCGGTGGACGGTATTATGCCCGAGGTGGTGTGGGCGCCGTTGACCTCCGGGAAGATGATGGCATCCGCCCCCATCTTGGCCGCCTCCCGGCGCAGGGCCGCCGTGCCCCAGTCATAGACGTCGGTGGAGATCAGGGCGTCGGTGGTGAACACCTCGCGGGTGATCTGAATCCGGCCGAGCTTGATGTAGGGGCGCACCAGCTCATCCTGGGTCAGGATCGGGGGGAGGTCGGAGGAGTCGTCGCGGGTGTTGGAATCCACGCCGGCGCAGCCGGCCAAAAGCAGCGTCATAACAAGCGCCTGCAACCCGAACCGTTTGAGGTTAGCCATGACCGATACCATACCTTGTGCCCCCTGCGAACTGTTTTTCCCTCTGGACAGAGCGTGGTCGCCATGCTAATGTTTGTCACTTTTTATGGCAACAAAAAAAGCCACACCACATTTTTTCGAAGGAGCGGGAAGGATGTCAGGTCATAATAAATGGAGCACCATCAAGCACAAGAAGGGTGCCGCAGACGCCAAGAGGGGCAAGATATTCACCAAGCTGATCAAGGAGATATCCGTTGCCGCCAAACTGGGGGGCGGTGATCCGGGCGGCAACCCGCGCCTGCGGACCGCAGTCGATAAGGCCAAGGCCGAGAACATGCCCAAGGACAACATCGACCGGGCCATCAAGAAGGGCACCGGGGAGATGGAAGGGGTCACCTACGAGGAGATCATCTACGAGGGATACGGCCCCGGCGGTGCGGCAGTGCTGGTGGAGGTGCTGACCGACAACCGCAACCGCTCCGTTTCCGATATCCGCAGCATCTTCACCAAGAACAACGGCAACATGGGCGAGGCAGGCTGCGTTTCGTGGATGTTCAGCAAAAAAGGGCTGATCGTCTATGACAAGTCGATTGACTTCGAGCAGTTGTTCGAGGCCGCCATCGAGGCGGGCGCCGACGATGTGGCCGAGCAGGACGAACAGGTCGAGGTCACCACCGAGCCGGGCTCCTTCATTGAGGTGCGCGAGGCGCTGGAGGCCAAGGGCTTCAAGCATGCCAACGCCGAGATCACCATGATCCCCCAGACCCAGGTGGTGCTGGAGGGAAAACAGGCCGAAAGCATGCTCAGGCTGATGGACAAGCTGGAGGACAACGACGACGTGCAGAACGTCTACGCCAACTTCGACATCTCGGCGGAAGAGATGGAAAAGATGATGTAACAAGGAACAACCAGGGGGCTTCGGCCCCCTTTTTTTTCGGGAGGTCCGATATGGAAAAGGCAACCTTTGCCGCCGGCTGTTTCTGGGGCGTGGAAGACGCCTTCACGAACGTACCCGGCGTTGCGGCAACCAGGGTCGGTTACACGGGCGGCCGGACCGAACACCCCACCTATGGCGATGTGTGCAGCCATACCACCGGCCATGCCGAGGCGGTGGAGATCACCTTCGATCCCGACAGGATACCCTACGAAAAGCTCCTGGACCTCTTCTGGGAGTGCCACGACCCGACCCAGCTCAACCGCCAGGGGCCGGACATGGGCGACCAGTACCGTTCGGCCGTCTTCTACCATTCCGAGGAGCAGCGGCGCGCCGCCGAGGCCTCCCTGGAAGCCCTCGACCGCTCGGGCAGGCTGCGCCGCAGGATCGTGACCGAGATCGTGCCCGCCGCCACCTTCTGGGAGGCGGAGGCCTACCACCAGAAGTACCACCAAAAGCACGGCGGCGGCTGCGGTTTCTGACGCACCCCTTCCCTCCGGCCGCCCCCTTTTTCATTCCATTCCTCTTCCAAGAGGCTGTTGAAAAACTCAGGTTGTTCAAAAATAGTCAGATCGTCGCACCCGCAAGAAAGGCCCGCGGAGGCGTAGCGCTGCTACGCCGCACAAAGGGGCTTTCGAGGACGCGGCGAGATGGCTGTTTTTCAACAACCTCTTAAACTGTGTCAGGGGATCAGCACGATCTTGCCCAGGGTGTTGGCCTCCATGACGGCGTGATGGGCCGCCGCCGCCTCGGCCAGGGGCAGTTCCATGCTCACCACCGGGCGCAGGGCGCCGTTCTCCAGGCCGGCCACGAAAGCGGCGTGCATGGAGGCCAGTTCTTCGGGCGTGGCGCGGAACATGGTGACGCCAAGGATCGAGGCCTCGCGCACCATGGCGTCCCGCGGGTCGATCTCGATCCTGCCGCGGCTGCCGATCACCGCCACGCGGCCGCCTACGGCCAGCGCCGTCAGGTCCTTGGCCAGGTTCACGTTGGCCAGCATCTCCAGGATCACATCCACCCCCTTGCCGCAGGTCAGCTCGGTCAGGTTGTCCAGATAGTCCGGGTCGTGGTGGTCGAGCACGTGGTGAGCCCCCTGGGCCAGCACCAGCGCCCTCCCCTGGTCGGAGCCGGCCGTGCCGATCACCCGCAGCCCGGCGGCCCGGGCGAGTTGCACCGCGCCGAGTCCCACCCCTCCGCTGGCGCCGTGCACCAGCACCGTTTCCCCGGCACGGGCGTGGGCCCGCTGGAACAGGGCGCGGTAGGCGGCGCCGTAGGGCACCCCGATGGCGGCGCCCTGGCCGAAGCTGACCCCTTCGGGGAGGGGATGGGTCTGGAACTCGGTGCAGAGCACCTGTTCCGCATAGGTGCCGGACACGGACCAGGCCACGTACACCCGGTCCCCCACCCGGCGGTGCTTCACGTCGGGACCCGCCGCGGCGATCACCCCGGCCGCGTCGATACCCGGGGTATAGGGGGGCGCCGGGGCGTGGGAGTACAGGCCGGAACGGATATAGGTATCCACCGGGTTCACCCCGGCAGCCTTGACCGTCACCACCACCTGGCCCGGCCCCGGCACCAGGTCGGCCGCCTCCTCCGGCACCATGACCTCGGGAGGTCCGAACTTGCCGACTCGTATCGCTTTCATCCTCGGTCGCTCCTTTCCTTCGATGCTCGTGGGTTTCCTCTGGGACCTATAAGACCCATAAGTCCCATTGGATCAAGATAGTGTACCCCCCAAATCCGCGCCGCGCAACCGGCCGGCGCCCCGGCAGAGCGCACAAACAGGAAAATCGTCGCAAATTGCGCGGAAAAGTCATATCATCCTCCCACATGATACCACTACCAACCACGACGGGGCATCACGCATGACAATCTCAAAAAAGCAGATCCTGGCGCTTCTCAAGGAATACGGGGGCACCGTCCATTTTGCGACCCTGCTGCGCGAGTTCGGCGGCCGCCATCTCAAGCGCGAACTGCAACACCTGCTGGAGGATATGGCGGATAACGGCGAGGTGGTCCGGCTGCGGGGCAACAGCTATGTGCTGCCGGGCCAGGTCAGGACCGTGCGCGGCCGAATCTCGGTCCACCGGGACGGCTACGGCTTCGTGACGCCCGAAGAAGGCGGGGAGGATATCTTCATCCCGGCCAAGTTCATGCGGGGCGCCCTGCACGGCGACCTGGTGGAAACCACCGCCAGCCAAAGCCGCATGGGGGGCAACAAACTGGACGGCCGGGTCGTGAACGTGGTGGAGCGGGCCACGACCCGGGTGGTCGGGCGTTACGAGGAGACAAGGCGCGGCGGCGTGGTCATCTCCGACGACCAGCGCCTCAACCTGGCGGTCGTCATCCCTCCCAAGGGGCGCGCCAGGGCCGAGGACGGCCAGCAGGTGGTGGCCGAGCTCACCAGCTACCCGGTGGGGGGGCGGCCGGCCGAAGGGCGCATCGTGGAGGTGCTGGGGTGGCCCGACGACCCGGAGGTGGAGGTCCAGTCGGTGATCCGCCGTTTCGACCTGCCCCACGTGTTCGGCGCGGACGTGCTGGCCGAGGCCGAGGCCATCCCCGAGGCCGTGAGCCCCGGGGATCTGAAGGGACGCACGGACCTGCGGGGCATGACCACCGTCACCATCGACGGCGAGACGGCCCGGGACTTCGACGACGCCGTTTCCCTGCGCCGCGAGGGGGCCAATTTCCGGCTCTGGGTCTCCATCGCCGACGTCTCGGCCTATGTCAGGCCGGGCAGCCCCCTGGACCGGGAGGCCTACCTGCGCGGCACCTCGGTCTACTTCCCGGACCGCTGCATCCCCATGCTCCCCGAACGGCTCTCCAACGGCATCTGCTCCCTCAACCCCCAGGTGGAGCGCCTGACCATGACGGCCGAGATACTCTTCGACCAGAGCGGCGCCATGGTGGAGAGCGCCTTCTACCCCAGCGTCATCAGGAGCAGCGCCCGCCTGACCTACACCATCGTCCGTCAGATCATCGTGGACAACGACCGGGAGGCGGCCGACAAGCACCGCCCCGTGGCCCCCATGCTGGGGGAGATGAAGGAGTTGGCCCTGATCCTCATGGCCATGCGCCGGAAGCGGGGCAGCATCGACTTCGACCTGCCCGAGCCGGAGATCGTCATCGGCCTCACCGGCCGCACCGAGGGGATCATCCGGGCCGAACGCAACCTGGCCCACCAACTGATCGAGGAGTTCATGCTGGCCGCCAACGAGGCGGTGGCGCAGTTCGTCACCAACCGCGCCATCCCGTTCCTCTACCGTATCCACGAGAACCCCGATCCGGCCAAACTCCGGGACTTCCAGGAGTTCATCTACGGATTCGGCTACGAATTCGCCCTGGCCGAGGACCGGGTCAACCCCGCCGAGTTGCAGCGCCTGCTGGTCCAGGCGGAGGGGCGGCCCGAAGAGCGCATGCTCAACTACGCCCTCCTGCGCTGCATGAAACAGGCCCGCTACGCCGCCGAGAACCTGGGGCATTTCGGCCTGGCGTCCCCCTGTTACTGCCACTTCACCTCCCCCATCCGGCGCTATCCCGACCTGGTGGTGCACCGCATCCTCAAGGCGACCCTGGCCCTGGACGGGCACGAGGGCGACAAGCGCAGCGTAAAGCAGCTCGCCATTGCCACGGAACGCCTGGGCGAGACGGCCGAGCACACCAGCAAGCGGGAACGGGTGGCCATGGAGGCGGAGCGGGACGTGGTGGAGATGAAGAAGGTCCAGTACATGCAGCAGCACCTGGGCGAGGAGTTCGACGGCTACATCGCCGGGGTGACCGGCTTCGGCTTCTTCGTGGAACTGGACGAGCTGTTCGTGGAGGGGCTGGTGCACATCTCCACCCTGAACGACGACCTGTACACCTTTCAGGAGAAGCAGCACTCCCTGGTGGGGAGCCGGCTGCGGCGCGTCTTCCGCATCGGCGACAAGGCGCGGGTCACGGTGGCCGCGGTCTCGCCGGCCACCCGGCGCATCGAGTTCACCCTGGCGGCCCACACCCCCTCCCCTCCGCCGGTCCGGGCAGTGCCCGCGGCGAGCGCCGCCGAGGAATACCCCCGCATCCCCATACGGGGCAAGAAGGTGCCCGGTCTGGGGCGGCGCTCCGGCGGCACGGGGACGGACGAAAAGAAAGGCGCCGCCCCTCCCAAGGGGAAGGGACGGCCCGGCGGCGCGAAACGGCGCTGACAGGGCGACGCGGCGAAACTGGTTGCATGGCAACGGGGCGCTGTGGTAGGAAATGACCCGACGGATAAACATGATCTCTAGGACAGGAACCGGAACCAAAGCATGAGCGAAGAAAAGGTTGCCCCATTCATCGAACACCTGGTGGAGTTGCGCAAGCGGTTGGTCATCATCGTCGTCGCCGTGGTCATCGGCATGGGCGTTGCCTGGAACTTCTCCGGCGCCGTCCTCAATTTCGTGGAAAAGCCCCTCACCGGCAAGACCTACCTGACCGAGATCAAGAAGCAGATCTACGCCCAGGTCAAGGAACGGGCCCCGGAGCTGTACAACCGCTACAAGCTGGAGCAGGAGGTCGCCGCCCCGGAGAAGAAGCATGTGCTCAACTACAGCGCGCCCCTGGAGCCGTTCTTCATCCAGTGCAAGATCTCCATGCTCCTCGGGTTCATCCTGGTGCTGCCCATCGTCTTCCTGCAACTCTGGCAGTTCATCGCGCCGGGACTCACCCGCAAGGAGCGGCGCCTGGTGGTCCCCTTCATCACCGCCGCCACGTTCACCTTCTGCGTCGGCGCCATGTTCTTCCTGATCGTGATCTGGCCGGTGATCATCAACTTCTCCCTCTCCTACGAGGCCGAGGGGTTGCAGAGCTGGTTCAACATCAGCGCCTACATCAATTTCTGCCTGCGGCTGATCCTGATCTTCGGCCTGATCTTCGAGCTCCCCATCCTGTCCCTGATCCTGGCGCGCTTCGGCATCGTCAGCTACAAGATCCTGGCCCCCAAGCGCAAGTACGCCCTCCTGGCCAGCGCCATCGTGGCCGCCTTCCACGCCGACCTGATCACCATGTTCGTCATCATGATCCCCATGTATATGATGTACGAGATCAGCATCTGGGTGGCATTGATCTTCGGGAAGAAAAAGGCCGTTGCGCCGCCCGAGCCTGAGAGCGAAACGGCCTAGTGGCTGGCAAATTTAATATGCAAACTCTGACGTAGGGGCGCATTGCATGCGCCCCAATTAGGCGAACAGGATTGGGCGAACAGCAGTTCGCCCCTACGGCCACCGGAGGTTTTCCCATGACAAAGACGATCGGCATCCTTACCGGCGGCGGCGACTGCCCCGGGCTGAACGCCGTTATCCGCGGCGTGGTCAAGAGCGCCATCATCCGCCACGGCTGGCAGGTGATCGGCATCGAGGACGGTTTCGACGGCCTTCTGAGCCCCTCCAAATGCAGGCCGCTCACCCTGGAGAGCGTGCGGGGCATCCTGCCCCGCGGAGGGACCATCCTGGGCACCACCAACCGCGGCAACCCCTTCTCCTACCCGGTGGAAAAGGACGGCGTCACCGGCCACATCGATCTCTCCGACCGGGTGGTGGAAAACATCAGTGTGCAGGGAATCGACGCCCTGGTGGCGGTGGGCGGCGAGGGATCGCTCAAGATCGCCCTGGAACTCTCCAAGAAGGGCGTACCGGTGGTGGGGGTGCCCAAGACCATCGACAACGACCTGGGGGAGACCGATTTCACCTTCGGCTACAACACCGCCCTGGAAACCGCCACCGATGCGCTGGACAAACTGCACACCACCGCCGAGAGCCACCACCGGGTGATGATCCTGGAGGTCATGGGCCGCTATGCCGGGTGGATCGCCCTGGAATCGGGCATTGCCGGCGGCGCCGACGTCATCCTCATACCCGAGATCCCCTTTTACATCGACCGCATCTGCGCCGCCGTCACCAGGCGCTCGGCCCGGGGCAGCCGTTTCAGCATCATCGTGGTGGCGGAAGGGGCTTTCCCGGCCGGCGGCAGCAGGGTCGTGGCCCAGAAGGCGGACGAATGCCAGCCCGCCGAGCGCCTGGGGGGCATCGGGCAGTTTGTGGCGCACCACGTCCAGAAGTGCCTGGACATGGATGTGCGCGTCACCGTCCTGGGGCATCTGCAACGGGGCGGGTCCCCCACCACCTTCGACCGGGCCCTGGGGAGCCGTTTCGGCACCAAGGCGGTGCAGATGGTGGCTGCCGGGGAATTCGGACGCATGGCCTGCCTCAAGGGGCGCAGCATCATCTCGGTCCCCCTGGAGGATGCCACGCGGGAGCTGAAGCAGGTCGATCCCGAGGGGGAGATTGTGAGGACGGCGGAGGATCTGGGCATCATGTTAGGACGCTGACCCCGCACCCGTCTTCACGGCATCTTCGCCCCGGCCTCAATCGCACAATCCTCGACGTAGCGCTGCTACGCCTGCGGTTGTGCTCAATCGGCCAGGACAAATCTGCCGCAAATCCGGGCGCGGCCCTCGCGGCGGTTATTTACGAACAATCATTACCTAAAACCCCAGGTTGTTCAAAAATAGTCAGATCGTCGCACCCGCTAGACAAGCCCTGCGGAGGCGTAGCAGGCCTACTCCGCCGAAGCAGCTTTGGCTGCGAAGGCCGGGCGCTACGCCGCACAATTTCACCTGTGAAATTGGACCGCGAAGGCGCCCGAAGGGTGAGGCCAACGGCCTCAGTCACAAAAGGGCTTTCGAGGACGAAGGCCTGATGGCTGTTTTTCAACAACCTGCTAAATATTTCTGTTGACAAACCGGGTAAAACCCCCTAAATAGGATATAAAATGTCCTTTTGAGGTTATATTCAGATGATGGAACTTACCCGCAAGGGTGAATACGCAATTCGCGGCATCGTGTACCTGGCATCCCGCCCTGCCGACCAAGTCTGTCTGCTGAGCGACATCGCGGCGGCAGTCGACGTCCCCCCCACATTCCTGGCAAAAATCTTTCAGCAATTCAGCAAGATCGGACTGGTAAAGTCATACCGCGGCACCGGCGGCGGGTTCATCCTCGGCCGCACGGCGGACAAAATCACCCTCCTGGATGTGGTCGAAGCCGTGGAAGGTCCGATCATCCCCAACCGATGCGTCGTCAACGGGGTCGATTGCGACCGCAGCACCACCTGCAACGTACATCCGGTGTGGATGAAGGTGCAATCCCAGGTCCGGGGCATCCTTGACAAGGTGACCCTGAAGGAGCTGGCTGAAGGATAATTCCCCCCCCTCGGGCACTGCCCAAAAAAATTTTGCCGTAAACAGGACAAAACAGGCCTTTTTATTCATAAATCGGTTGCATTTGCGGAAAATAGTTATAATATTGCGAATATTGGTTTGATTTCGCCAAACTGCGATTCAGTCTGGAGACACACCTCTCAGCACCACTATCTTAGCAAGGAGGAAGTATGGACGTCGTAACCCTCAGTCAGCTGCAGTTCGCGGCAACAGGCATGTTCCACTGGATCTTTGTCCCTCTGACCCTCGGACTCTCGATCCTGACGGCCTGGATGGAGACCAGGTATGTGACGACCGGGGATGAAACCTGGCTCCGCATGACCAAGTTCTGGGGCAAACTGTTTCTGATCAACTTTGCCCTGGGCGTCGTGACCGGGATCACCATGGAGTTCCAGTTCGGCATGAACTGGTCCGAGTACTCCCGTTACGTGGGGGATATCTTCGGCGCACCGCTGGCCATCGAGGCGACCCTTGCCTTCTTCCTTGAATCGGTCTTCATCGGCGTCTGGATCTTCGGCTGGAACAAGATCTCCAAAAAGGCCCACATGGTCACCATCTGGCTGGCCTCGGTCGCCACGAACGTCTCGGCCCTGATCATCCTTTTGGCCAATGCCTGGATGCAGAAACCGGTCGGTTACGTGCTGCGCAACAACCGGGCCGAGATGAACGACTTCCTGGCGGTCCTGACCAACCCCTACGGCTGGATCAAGTTCACCCATACGCTCCTCTCCGGCTATGCCCTGGCGGCCTTCCTCATTATGGGGGTCTCCGCCTGGCACCTGCTGCGCGGGAACGAGATCGACTTCTTCAAACGCTCCTTCAAGATGGCTGCGGTCTGGGCCTTTGTCGCCTCCATCGGCGTCGCCCTGACCGGCGACTTCCACGCCGTGGAGATCGCCAGGACCCAACCCTCCAAGTTCGCCGCCATGGAGTCCCAATGGGAAACCAGGCGGGGCGTCGGCATGAACCTGCTGCTCCTGCCGGACCCGGCCCGGGAGTGCAACTCCATCGAACAGATCTGCGTGCCCAACGCCTTGAGCATGCTGGCCTTCCATGATCCGAACGCCGAGATCAAGGGGCTCAAGGAGTTCCCCAAGGAGCTTCGCCCCATGGTTACCCCCACCTTTATCAGCTTCCGCATGATGGTCGGCCTGGGCACGCTCATGATCCTCGCCAGCCTGGCGGCCATCGTCCTGTCGCGCAGGCAGAACCTGGAGCAGCAGCGCTGGTTCCTGACCCTCATGGTGTTCGCCATCCCGGCCCCCTACCTGGCGCAACAGTTCGGCTGGCTCGTGGCTGAACTGGGACGCCAGCCCTGGATCGTCTACGGCGTGCTCAAGACGGCGGACGCGGTTTCCAAGTCCATCACAACCACCCAGGTAGCCCTGTCCCTCTTGGGCTTTGTCGTCCTGTACGGCCTCCTGGGCGCCATCGACATCTTCCTTTTGGTCAAATACGCCAAAAAGGGGCCGGACAAGGATCTTTCCACCATCATCAACGTTCAGGGGAGGGCATAAGCTATGGACGTATCCGTATTCCAGGTCATCTGGTTCGTGCTGTGGGGCGTATTGTGGGCGGTCTATTTCATGTTGGACGGTTTTGTGCTCGGCACCGGCTTTTTGTCCGGTTTCCTGGCCAAGAACGATACCGAAAAACGGGTATTGATCAATGCGGTCGGCCCGGTGTGGGACGGCAACGAGGTCTGGCTGATCACCGCCGGCGGCGCCACCTTCGCGGCCTTTCCCACCACCTATGCCCTGATGTTCAGCAACCTGTACTCGGCCCTGCTGCTGCTCCTGTTCTCCCTGATCGTGCGCGGCGTTTCCTTCGAGTTCCGGGGCAAGTTGGAAGGCGCTGCCTGGAAGGGCGCCTGGGACGCGGCCATCATCGTTTTCAGCTTCCTCCCGGCCCTCTTGTTCGGCGTGGCGTTCGGCAACATCTTCAAGGGCATCCCCATGAGGAACGATTTCATCTCCCTGAACTTCGCCTATGACGGTAGCCTGATCGGCCTGCTCAACCCCTATGGCTTGGTGACCGGCGTGCTCTTCGTCCTGCTCTTTGCCGTGCACGGCTCGCTCTATGCCGCCATCAAGACCACCGGCGACCTGAGCAAGCGGGGCGCCGCCCTGGCCAACAAGCTCTGGCTGCCGCTGCTGGGGGTTGCGGTCGTGTTCCTCGGCTACACCTACCCGGCCACCAAGCTGTACGACAACTTCCTCAAGGCGCCGGTGCTGCTGATCATCCCCGTTGTTGCCGTGGCCTCGCTCCTCATGGTCAAGATCTTTGCCGCCAAAGGCGAGTGCTACAAGGCCTTCACCTTTTCGTGCCTGACCATTGTCTTCGTGGTCTTCACCGGCGTGACCGGGCTCTTCCCCAACCTGATCCCCTCAAGCATCGACCCGGCCTCCAACCTGACCATCTTCAACTCCTCATCCAGTCTCCTGACGCTGCAGATCATGACCGTCGTGGCTTTGGTCTTCGTTCCGATCGTCATCGCCTACAAGATCTGGGTGTACCGCATCTTCCGCGCCCCGGTCAGCAACGAGGATGTGCTGGGGAACCCCGAGGCCTACTGAAAATTACTCGCAACTTATTAATATAACTAAATATTACCCCCCTTGACTTGACAAACCAACCACCATGAAGTATAAGGTGTACGTACCTTGTACAACGTTCCCAAAGTCCCGGACAGCCGGGACTTTGGCGTTTCAGGGCAAATCCATCGAGAAAGGAGCATCCAGCCGGAGCCACCACCGTTACATCCTGGCGTGTACGCCATTCCGGCAAAGCCGATACAACCGACCCACTCTTTCTTATGAGAAAAAAACTACTCTGGATAACATGCCTGCTCCTCGTGGCAGGCTGCGAAAACACCCCGGTCAAAAAAGCGGAGCCGCAAGCCGCTGCAACCACGTCCATCGAATCCCCCCTTGACCGGGAGATCAAGAGCCTCCTGGAGAAAGGTATCTCCATGAGCGAGCGAAAGCGTCAGGTAAGCGCCATCGAGGCCGCCTTCACCCGCCGCACAACCCCCGAACGGGCACGCCAACTGGCGGCCCTCTGTTTTACCAAAACCCTCGGCACCCCCTTCATGCCCTTTGACCTGGCCGAGATCGCCCTGGCCGAGACCGGCGGGCATCGCCTCTCGGCGGTATCCGTCTCTTCCAAGGGGGCGCTGGGCGTGTGGCAGCTCATGCCCCAGCGGGCCAAGAGCCACGGCTACACCCCCCAGGACATGGGAAATGACGAAAAATGCGCCGAAGCGGCTGTCCGCGAGCTGTTCACCAAGCTGGAAACCGCCTCGGGCAACCTGGAGCGCGCCAAGAAGCTCTACTGCGGCCAGGGCCCCCAGGCCAATGCCTATCTGAAGAAGATCCGGAACGTCCGCCGGGAGATGCTGGCGGAACTGGATCGCCGGACCGAACGTATCGCCATGGGTGAGTCCGCCGTAAAAACCCCCTGACGGGAACCATACGGCGCTCTCCGCCTTTCCCCCCTCTTACCGCCCGCGGCCCATGCCGCGGGCGTTTTTGCTTGATATGGACGCTTGAACCCTGCTATAGTCGGGCGGGTTTTTCCCGCATGCCCCCCTGTTTTCAGGCAGTCCATGTATCCGTTGGCGGAACAGCGACGGCCGCGGACACCCCCTGGCACTTGAAACACAACTTCGCAGAGCAAGGAGCTTGCACCAAGTGCAGACAACATCGAATCCGCCGAACGGCAACGGTTTCAGCCTGCGCGCCAAGATGACGCTGCTTTCGACAGCGGCATTCTCCGGCATTCTGCTCGTGGCCATTCTCAGCATCCTGCTTCTCAACCAGGTCAGGATCGGGGGAAGCACCTACCGGACCATCCAGGCCAACAACAACGCCCTCGAGAACATCGCCCTCCTCAAGTCCGACCTCTACCAGATCAGCAATGAGATGCAGAATTTCATGCTGGAAACCGACGTCACCGCCATCGAAAAGATCGTTACGACCGTAAAGCAGCTCATAGGCGATATCGACAGCAAATTTGGCGTAGTCCAGCGGTCCATGACCTCGCCCGGCGAGCGGGAGACCATGAACAAGGCCTACACCATCTGGTCCGACTACAAGAAAACGCTACTGAACGAGGTCCTGCCCGCCGCCGAACGGGGGGACGTGCTCAAGGCCAGCTACCTCATGACCGGCCTCCAGACGCAACGGTTCAATGTTTTCAGCACCACGGTCGCCGCGATGGTCGAGACCCTCCACCGCGACGTCAACTCCGCCGAAAAGCAGGTTTCTTCGAGCATCGCCACCAAGATCATGACCACCGCCATGGCCGGCCTCGTCATCATCGTCCTGATCGCCATCCTCTCGTACCTGATCACCCTCTCCATCACCAGGCCGCTCAGGGCATGCGTCGTTTTTGCCCGCACCGTGGCGGACGGCAGGCTCGACAGCCGCCTGGAGATCAAGGCGGGGGGCGAGACCGGCGCCCTGGCCACGGCCATGAACACCATGGCCGAGAACCTGCAAAACATGGTCTCCCGGGTCAATACCTCCTCTGATGAACTCACCTCCATCGACCACAACATCGAAAAGGCATCCCGGCAGGTGGTCAGCTCCGCCAAACTCCAGCAGGAAACCGTCGCCGAGACATCCCAGGCCGTGGAGCTCATCAACAAGTCGGTCCTGGACATATCCAACGACATCGACAAACTCGCCGTGTCGGCCTCGGAAACCTCCTCCTCGATCCTGGAGATGGCGGCCAGCATCGAAGAGGTCGCCATAAACGCCGACAAACTCGGGGGCACGGTCAACGAGGTCAGTTCCTCGATCATCGAGATGGCCACGTCCATCAAGGAGATCGACGTCAGCATCGCCAACCTGCTGGACGCTTCCAGCACCACGGCCTCCTCCATCGCCGAGATGGATGCCACCATCAAACAGGTGGAAAAGAGCGCCATGGACACCTCGGCCATCTCCGAGGGGGTCAAGAACGACGCAGAAACCGGCAAAAAGGCGGTGGAAGAGGCCATCACCGGCATGCAGGACATCCGCCGCTCGTCCCACATCACCGCCGAGGTCATTGAAAACCTGTCTCTCAAGGCCAACGACATCGGCACCATCCTCTCGGTCATCGACGAGGTGGCCGAGCAGACCAACCTCTTGGCCCTCAACGCCGCCATCATCGCCGCCCAGGCCGGGGAGCACGGCAAGGGGTTCGCCGTGGTGGCTGACGAGATCCGGGAGCTGTCCGAACGGACCAGCAGCTCCACCCGCGAGATCGCCAGCGTCATCAAGGGAGTGCAGAACGAAACCGCGCGCGCCGTCGAGGCGATCAGCCTGGCGGAACAGTACATCTCGGAAGGGGAAAAACTTTCCCAGCGCTCCGGCGCCGCCCTGGAAAAGATCGTCAGCGGCGTCCAGAAGGCCAGCATCCAGATCCGGGAGATCGCACGCGCCACCGTGGAACAGGCGCGGGGCAGCCAGAGCATCAAGGAGGCCATGACCAGCGTCGAGGAGATGGTCGGCCATATCGCCACCTCTGCCCGCGAACACTCCAAAGGGAGCGACCTGATCTCGTCGGCGGTGGAGAGCATGAAGGATCTCACCGTCCATGTCCGCACCTCGACCCGGGAACAGAGCCGGGCCGGCAGCCTGATCGCCCGCTCCACCGAGGACGTGACCTCCATGATCGACCAGATCCGCGACGCCTGCCGGTCCCAGGGCCTCAACAGCGCCCAGATACTCAAGGCCGTCGGCAACATCCAGCTCTCCTCCACCGCCAACGCCGAAGCTGCCGACCTCATGGAACAAGCCGTCACCAGTCTTTCGAAACAGATCGACCTCCTGGAAAAGGAGATGGACGGCTTCAAAATTTAGGAGGTTGTTGAAAAACAGCCATCTCGCTGCCGTCCTCGCAAGCCCCTTCGTGCGGCGTAGCGCCCGGCCTTCGCAGCCAAAGCTGCTTCGGCGGAGTAGGCCTGCTACGCCTCCTCGGGTCTCTCTGCGGGTGCGACGATCTGACTATTTTTGAACAACCTAGCGTTTTTCTACAGCTTGCCAGGAGACTGCACCTTCATGGACCGACTTGCCCGGCGACTCGCCACACTCCACGACCAGAGCGACAAGGCGCTGGTGACCTTCATAACCGCCGGCGACCCGGATCTGGACACCACCGAAGAGATGATCCGGCTTCTGGCGGACGCCGGCGCGGACATCATCGAACTGGGCGTCCCCTTTTCCGATCCCATGGCCGACGGGCCGACCATCCAGCTGGCCTCGGAACGAGCCCTGGCTGCCGGCACCACCCTGGCGGGGATACTGGCGACCGTGACAAAGATCCGGGCGTCCCTGGACATACCGATCATCCTGATGGGGTACCTCAACCCGATCCACGCCTACGGCTATGAGCGTTTTGCCGTTGATGCCGCCCGGGCGGGGGTGGACGGCGTCCTGTTGGTGGACATGCCCCCCGAGGAATCGGACGAGTTCCTCCGGCATGCGGTTCCCAACGGATTGAACGTCATCTTCCTCCTGACGCCGACCTCGGACAAGTCGCGCATCGCGGCGGTTGACCGGTTGGGCCGCGGTTTCGTCTATTACGTCACCGTCACCGGCGTCACCGGCATGCGCACGGAGACCTCCGCCACCCTGGCGGCCGAACTGGCCAAGGTACGCAAGAAGATCCGCCTGCCGGTCATGGCCGGGTTCGGCATCTCCACCCCCCAACAGGCCGCCGAGGTGGCGGCCATGGCCGACGGCGTGGTCGTGGGCAGCGCCATCGTCAAGTTGTTCGAGCGGTACGCCGGCGCAGAGCTGAAGCGCGAACTGAGGCGGCTGGTCGGCGACCTGAAGCGGGCCATCTCCCCCGGCGCGGCCTGATGCCGGGCCAGCGCCGGGGATCGAATCGTAGCGCTTGACAGCATGGCGCTTTTTTGCTACCACCCCCTTTCACTTCAGATAAATCGCGAGGTCAATTATGAGCTGGTTCAATCGGGATAAAGCAGGCATAGGGCAAAATAGCGAAAAGAAGGTCAAGGTTCCCGAGGGGATGTGGGTCAAGTGCCAGGGATGTTCCGAAACCATCCTGGGCAAGGACATCGAGGCCAACCTCAACGTCTGCCCCAAGTGCGGGCACCACTACCGCATCCCGGCCCGCAGGCGCCTGGAAATCCTGCTGGACAACGGGACGTGGCAGGAGTTCGACGCCGGCATGAAGTCGGTGGACTTCCTCAACTTCAAGGATGCCAAGAGCTATCAGGATCGCATCGATGCCGCCGTGGCCAAGGGGGGGTCCAAGGACGCCGTCATCTGCGTCGAGGGAGCCATCGAAGGGGTCGGCGTGCAGGTTGCCTGCTTTGATTTTGCCTTCATGGGCGGCAGCATGGGGAGCGTGGTGGGCGAAAAGATCACCCGCGCCATCGAACGGGGCCTCAAGCAGCGCCAGCCGGTGATCGTCATCTCCGCCTCGGGCGGCGCGCGCATGCAGGAGAGCATCCTGTCGCTGATGCAGATGGCCAAGACCTCGGCCGCCCTGGCCAAACTGAAGGAGGCGGGCATCCCCTTCATCTCGCTTCTGACCGATCCCACCACCGGCGGCGTCACCGCCAGCTTCGCCATGCTGGGAGACCTGAATATCGCCGAGCCCAAGGCCCTGATCGGCTTTGCCGGGCCGCGGGTCATCGAACAGACCATCCGCCAGAAACTGCCGGAGGGGTTTCAGCGGGCCGAATACCTCCTGGACCACGGCATGGTGGACGTGATCATCCCCCGCACGGAGATGCGCTCCAGGCTCGCTTCGATCCTGAAGATGCTCCATCGTCCCGCAGCCTGAGATGTCCCTGGCCGGCATACTTGAGAAACTCTACGCCCGCCGGCGGTTCGGCATTCGTCCCGGCGTGGACCGGGTCCGGCTCATCCTGGAGCGCCTGGGTCACCCGGAGCGCTCCTTCCGCAGCATCCACGTGGTCGGCACCAACGGCAAAGGCTCCACCTCCGCCTTTCTCGCCGCCATGCTCGACGCGGCGGGGATTCGCACCGCCCTGTTCACCTCCCCCCACCTGGTAAACTTCAGCGAACGTTTCCGCATCAATGGGCAGGAAAAGCCGCCGGAACGCCTCGAAACGCTGCTCGCCGCGGTCATGGCGGCGGCCCCGGCCGAGGCCACCTTCTTCGAGATCGTCACCGCCCTGGCCGCCTTCTGCTTTGCCGAGGAACGCGCGGAGGTGGCGGTCATGGAGGCGGGCATGGGGGGAAGATCGGACGCCACCGCCGTCATCCCCGCCCTGATGACGGTCATCGCCCCCATTGCGCTGGACCACTGCGACTACCTGGGGGCGACCCTCGCCAGTATCGCAGCCGAAAAGGCCGGCATCGCCGAACCAGCGACCACGGTGGTCTGTGCCCGCCAACCGGCCGAGGCCCTTGCGGTCATCCGGCAGAGCTGCGACGCCGGGGGCAACCGGCTCATCCGCGAAGGGGACGACTTTCTCGCCTCGTGGGGGGACGACGGCTCCCTTCACTACCGCGGCCTCCACACGGAGCTGTCGCACCTGGTCCCCGGCATACCGGGCCGCTACCAAGCGCACAACGCCGGACTGGCCCTGGCCGCGGCAGAGGCTCTCGATGCCGCCGGGGTACCGATCCCCGGGAGCGCCCTGGCGACGGGCATCGTCGCCGCCCGGTGGCCCGGCCGCATGGAACTGGTCCCCGGGACTCCCCCCCTGCTCCTGGACGGCGCCCACAACCCGGCCGGCACCGCCGCCCTGGCCGAGGCGCTGGACGATTACCGCTACCAGCGGCTCCACCTGGTGACCGGCGTCATGTCCGACAAGGAGGTCCCTGCCATGTTCGCCCCCCTGAGCAACAGGGTCCATCACGCCTACACCGTCACCCCTGCCGTGGAACGTGCGCTGGATGACGCGGCCCTGGCCGGGATCCTTGGAGAGCTGGGCCTCCGGGCCACCCCCTGCGGGAGCGTCGCCAGCGGCATTAAAGCGGCTCGCCGCGCGGCCGGGCAGGACGACCTGATCCTGGTGTGCGGCTCCCTGTTCACGGTGGGAGAGACCAAGGCGTGGCTCGCTGGACAACACTTCGAAGGAATACGGGGCTAAAGCGCGGCACGATGACACCCACACGCCTGCTCATACTGCTGGCCTGCCTGGCATGGCTCCCCGCCGCCCTCTGCCATGGCGCCATCCCCATGCCGTCCGAAGGCAACATCTCCATCAACTCCGACGCCATGAGCCAGGACGCTGCCAACGAGGTGTTCACCGCCACCGGCCACGTGACCATCAAATGGCAGGGCATGACCCTCACGGCCGACAAGGCGACCTACGACAGCAAGACACGGGTCCTGTACGCCACCGACAACGTAGTGGTGGTCAAGGGCGACGAGACCCTGAGGGGAAAATCCATCCGGCTGGACATGGATACCGGCCAGGGCGAGCTGGAAAAGGGCGTGCTCAATTCCACCTCGACCAATATCACGTTTATCGGCGAAAAAATCACCAGGGTCAGCGATAACGAGATCGAGCTCACCACCACCGAGCTGACCACCTGCGACCTCCCCGATCCGAGCTGGAAGTTCGGCGTGGACCGGCTCAACGTCAACCTGCTGGGGTATGCCATCGGCAGGGGCGTGACCTTTTACATCAGGGACGTGCCGGTCCTCTACCTCCCCTGGATAGCGTTCCCGGTCGTGAAGGACCGCAAGTCGGGGCTCCTCTTCCCCCGGGTCGGCTATGCCAACAGCCGCGGCGCCCAACTGGACATCCCGCTCTATCTGGTCATCTCCCCCAGCCAGGACCTGCTGCTCGACCTCGACATCGAGACCAAGCGCGGCGTCGGCACCGGCGTGGATTACCGCTATATCCGCACCAGGGGCAGCGAAGGGCATTTCGGGGGGTACCTGATCTACGACCTGCTGAAGGGGCGTTGGCGGGGCCAGGTGGGCGCGACCCACAAGGAAATCTTCTCCCCGACCATGAACCTGCGGGCGGATATCAACCTGACCAGCGACCGGAGCTTCCTGCCGGACTTCGGGGAAAAAAGCGGCGACTACAACCGGCAGTCCAACGACACCATCGTCAACGCGCTGAAGACCTGGCAACATTACGCCCTTTCGGGCTACCTGCGCTTGACCGAGGACCTGTACGCCCCGGACAACAGCCACACGCTCCAGACCCTGCCGGATATCTCCGTGGCCGGGGTCCGCCAGCAGATCTTCTCGACCCCGCTCTATTTCGACCTGGATTCCAGTCTTGCCAACCTGTACCGGGAGGTCGATCCCACCGGCCAGCGGGCGAGCGCCTTTCCGCGCCTGACGCTCGTGTCCGGCCTGCCCGGCTACCTGAACGCATCGGTCTATGCCGGCCTGCACGCGCGCGGCTATACCACCCAGGGCACCGCCGGAACCGGGACCCACCCGGAGGACGGCGACCTGCTGCCGGAGTTCGGCGCCCGCGCCTCCACATCGCTGAGCCGGGTCTACGAGGTGGACGGCGCCTACCTCAAAAAACTGCGCCACGAGCTCACCCCGGAGGTGTCCTACACCTACACCCCGAGCCACGACCAATCACGGCTACCCTTTTACGACTATAACGACCGGCTCATCTCCCAGAACATCATCTATGCCTCGGTGACCAGCTTTCTGGGCGGAAAATTCCAGGCGGGCGACGCCACGGCGTACCGCGATCTCTCCCGCATCAAGCTGACCCAGGGCTACAGCATCGACGGAACGCGGCGCGACCTGCTGACCCTGGTGGACGCCAACCGCCCCTGGACCGACCTGATGCTGGAATCCGAGACCTGGCTGCATCCCCAGGTTAAACTGACCTTCGACGCCCGCTACAACGTCTACGACAACCGCCTCTCCAGCGCAGACCCGGGCGTGGAGGTGGACGACAAGAAGGGCAACAGCGCCGTCGTGAGCTACCGCATGTCCCGCGACCAGGTGGAATACCTGGAGGGCAAGCTCACCACCAAATTCTTCAACCCCTGGACGCTGGGCTATACCACCCGCTATTCCTTCGACCGCCCCGGCTTCCTCGAATCGGTCTATTCCGTCGAATACCGGCAGAAGTGCTGGAGCATCACCTCATCCATCGCTGACCGGCCGGGCAGCCATTTCTCCTTCCACATCAGCTTCAACCTGGAAGGGTTGATGTCGTCAGCGCCGGCGACGAGCGCGGGGACCGCAAAATGATCCGGGAGCGGCACATTTTATCTTGACAATCGTGGCCCGGATGGATTAAAAAGTAAGGCCTTACTCAATGATCACGGCGGCGTAGCTCAGCTGGTTAGAGCACACGGCTCATATCCGTGTTGTCCGGGGTTCAAGTCCCTGCGCCGCCACCAATTAACGAAAAAGCCCGGTAGCTTTCACAGCCTACCGGGCTTTTTTCGTTCATGCCTGCCCCTTGCTATCATGGATGTCCCTTTATTGCTTCGCGAACATGCAGCCGCATGGGCACCTGAAGATTGCGGCGAGGCTTTCGCGGCCGCCCTCAACCCATTGATTCGAACATCTGCCTCTCTTCATCACTGAACAGGCGCAGCAAATCGAGCACAATTAACAGGCGTTCGCCACGATTAATCACGCCGCAGACGCAGTCCTGAGCAGCGCTGTCCTGGGTTATGGCTGGTGGGGGCTGGATTTCCGAGGCCGAGATGCGGATCACCTCTGCTACCGCATCAACCACAAAGCCGGTAAGGCCGGCGCCAATCTCCATGACCACGATTCTGCTCTGGCGGTCGTTCTCCCGGCCAGTGAGCCCGAAACGCCGGCTCAGGGAGATGATCGGCACGACAATCCCTCGCAGGTTGATGATGCCTTCCACATAGTGTGGCATATTAGGCATCCTGGTTATGGCCGCCATGCGGATGATCTCCCGCACCGACAATACCGCCACCCCATATTCCTCACCCTCAAGCTCGAAGCTGACAAGCTGGATCAACTCGTCGTTCTGTACCGAACCGTCTACTTTGACCAATGCATCCGTGGGCATAGCTATCCGCTCCTTGAGATTACAACCTGAACTGTTGGACGAACCGCTGCAGTTCCCTGGCATTGTCGTTCAACTGGGCCGCTGCCGTGGCTGATTCCTGGGCGCCGAGGGAGGTCTGCTGCACCACCTCGGTGATCAGCTGCATGTTGCTCGATATCTCGCCGGTTGTGGCGGTCTGCTCCTCCGCGGCGGTGGCGATCTGGTTGACCTGCATCGCCACGTTGCTGATCTGCTGCAAGATGTCTTGTAGTGCGCTGCCCGATTTGGCCGCCTCTTCGGTGCCCGATTCAACCTGGCGCACCCCCTGCTCCATGGCGGCAACGGCCCCCTTGGTCTCGTGTTGGATTGCCTTGATCATCTCGCCGATCTCCCGGGTGGCCCTGGTGGTCCGCTCGGCCAGTGCCCGGACTTCGTCGGCGACCACGGCGAACCCCCTGCCCTGCTCACCGGCCCTGGCCGCTTCGATGGCGGCGTTCAGCGCAAGCAGATTGGTCTGGTCGGCGATGTCCTCGATGGTGCCGATGATGGCGCCGATCTGGTCACTGCGCGCCCCCAGGCTCTCCACCGTTTTCGCCGACTCCTGCACTTTCTCGGCGATCAACCCCATGACCGCGACGGTCCTTTCCACCACCTCCGCACCATTCTGGGCCGACTGCGAGGCCCGTTGCGCCCCTTCTGCAACGCCCTGGCAGTTCTGGGCGATATCGCCCGAGGTGGCCGACATCTCTTCGCCTGCGGTGGCCACGGTGCCCGATTGGGCGGCGACCTCTTCGGCGCCGGTGGCGATCCGCCCGGCCGTGGCGTGCAGTTGGTTGGCCGCGGCGGCAACCTGGTGCGAGTTGCTGGATATCTGGCTGATGATCCCGTGGAGTTTGTCGATGAAGAGATTGAACATTTTGCTGACCTGGGCGATCTCGTCACTGCCGGCGGCATCCAGACGCTTGGTCAGGTCTCCCTCGCCCTGGGCGATGTCGGTGGTACGCTCAAGGAAGATCGCAAGCGGCTTGGTGATTGACCGGGTGATGACCGTTGAGAGCGCCAAGGCAGAAAGCATGGCTGCCAAGGCCAGCACAACGGCCGTGGTCTGGATTTTTCCGCTCGCGTCCTTCGATTCCTTGACCTGTTCCTGCATCAGCTTGTCCACCTGCTTGGAAAAGTCGATGACCATGCTTTCAGACTGGTGCGTGACCTCCTTGTACTGGCCGATAGCCCTGTTGGCATCCTGGGGCGTCGTTATCCGGCCGGCCTGTATCTGCCCGTAAACCGCACGGAATCCGTCTGCATAACTATCGGTATTCTTGTTGATGGCGCCGATGGTTTCCTTGTCCCTGGCTGTGGTCACCAGCTTGAGGGAAACATCCATCCGCTCGTGAAAGTGCCCCATCGTCTCATTCCATTTCTTATAGTACTCTTCAGTCTTTGCCGCATCGCCGATATTCAGGAACAGGTCCTTTTCGTAGCGGCGCAACATATTGATGTTCGCCCGCGCTCGCTGGGCGTATTCCACCAGTTTGGCGTCGGTATTAACCAGGTCTTCGAGGGATAGTTTCATCTTGTGCAGGCCCCAGTAACCGCTGCCGGCGATGACCACGATAAAAGATTGCATGATGGCGAAACTAACGATGAGGCGAGTACTGATTTTGAAGCTTGCGAACATAACACCCCCTGGCATCAGCATTGTTACAATCATGTTACAGACATAGGAGTTTGTAACATTTTAATGTACCAGTGTAAACATTAAAGAACGTTTAAATGATGCGAAAGCGTTCGAGCATCGGCTCCAAAGCTGCCATACTACCTCTACAGCTGCCGTCTACCGGCAAGAATGAAAGCGGAACATGGCTTGAACAGTGGCCCCTGCTCCATTTGATGCGGCCGGGTACTGGTGATACACAAACTGCGACACATGATTTTGCGCCACAAGAGCAAAAAGACCTTAAAATCAGTGTGTTATATTTTGCGGAAAGCGGGGCACCATGTTCCTGCGCCGCCACCAAGTAACGAAAAAGCCCGGTAGCTGTCGAAAGCTACCGGGCTTTTTCGTTGCCTGACACAAAAGGCCGGGCCCCTTGACGGGGAACCCGGCCTTTTGTCTGTTCCGTGGCGCACTTCCGCCCCGGCGTTATTTGGTCAGGGCCGGTTTGTCCTTGTCCGGCTTGGCGTCCACCTTCCCAGCGGGTTTGTCTGTTTTGACCGTATCCGAAGCAGCCGTGGGAGGCGGCGGGATGGGCGTGACCACGATCACCTTGGCAAGCTCTTCCGCGAAGGTATCCCCGATGATGTTGAGGGCGGCCGCACTGCCGCATTCGCCCCCCTGGCCGGTGGTGCTGGAGAACAGGCCCCACATGAAATGCGAATCCTTGATGGGGCACCCCCAGGGAAAGGTGTTCTTCATGCTGAACCTGGCAAGCGTGTCATTCTTCGGGGCTGCTTCGTTCAGCACAAAGTCGCCGTCGAAGAGGACCGTATCAATCTTCGGGGAGAGTAACGCCGCCAGTTTGCCGTCTTCGGTAAGCCGGGTTATCTTCATGTCGAGCACGAAGTGCCGCGGGACATAGAGGGCGCAGGGCGAGAACCTCTTTCTTGTGTAGATGGCGTCCTTGACCGCGGACTCCATGTGCGCGAGGAAAGCATTCTCCGGCGCGAGACCTTCTCCCGCCGAGACCTTGACAGCCACGTTGTCAACGCTGCATATGAGCTCCTCGGGCTTCGGACTGCTCTGGAATGCGACAGTTGTGGCATAGGGAACGGAAGCGCAGCCGGATAGTGCGGCCGATAAAGCGACGAGAAGGATCGATCTGGACCACCGTGTCATCATGGAAATACCCGCTATTCGTGGAATGTGTTGCCAGCCATGATACTGAGCTGCACACGGTTGTCAAGACCGCAAACGGCATCGGCCCGCTTTTCCGCCCATGTGGCGAAATGACGCCGCCGGCCGGAACACATACCAGTGGAAAGACTAACAGATCGTTGAAAAACTCGGGTTGTTCAAAAATAGTCAGATCGTCGCACCCGCAGAAAGCCCCGCGGAGGCGTAGCAGCGCTACGCCGCACAAAGGGGCTTTCGAGGATGGCGGCGAGATGGCTGTTTTTCAACAACCTGCTAATGGCTCACCCCGGCCATCATGCCGCTGAAAAAAGCGATCAGCCAGCAGGTGTAGATGCCGAGGCTGACGCGGTGAAAGAGGCGGTTCACCGCCTCGGCCCGGCGGACCAGCGTGGCGACGAGGGCCAGGGCAAAATGGAACGCCATGCCGCCCAGGGAGGCGATGCCAGTCGCCGTGTGCCACGCGGGGTCGATGCCGTTGGCATGGCCGTAGAGGAGCATGAGGTGGGTCCCCAGGTAGTCGCACAAAAGCCCGAACCCGAAGATGAACAGGTGCTTCCGGTGCAATCCCCGCTTACGGGCGCTGAAGACCGCCCAGGTGTAAAAGATCAGGGCAAGACACATGCAGATGATGGCTTGGAACAACATCGTTACTCTGTTCTCCCGCGTGTGCGCGACGCCGTGCAGTATTCGATCCCGCCAGCACGGGATGATAGCAGATATGACGGGACAAAAAAAGACCGCCCCACAACGGGGCGGTCTTTTTTCATGCGCCGCTCCTTGACGGGGCGCGTCAATACAGCTTTTCGATGAACTCCCCTATGTTCTGGCCAAGGCTTTGGGCCTGGTGGGGAAAGAGGTCCTCAAAGCTCTCCATGCTCGCAACCCCCTCCGGATAAATTCAGTGAACGTTAATCATTTTACCACAGAAAAGCCGGGCTGCTTTCCCTACGGCGCAAAAAACGCCACCCTCCCCTCTCGCCTTTTATTCCTTCCACCCCCCGCCGGCGGCGGCGTAGATGTTCACCAGGTCGGTCCTCAGGCTGGCGTCCGAGGCGGCCAGGCCGGCCTCGGCGTCCAGCAGGTTTCGTATGGCCACTAACACGTCCAAAAGGCCGGTATAGCCGTTGGTGTACTGCTGCAGGGCCAGGTCGGCCGCCCGGCGATTCTGGTCCACCCCGGTGGCGAGGGCGGCGTTGCGCGTGGTCTCGTGGAGATAGCCGGACAGGGCGTTTTCCATGTTCTCCAGAGCCTCCAGCACGGTCTGCTGGTAATTGAGGAAGGCTTGGCGCTGTTGGGCGTCGGCCGCGTCGATCTGGGCCTCGATCCGGCCGAAATTGAGGATCGGCTGCACCAGGTTGGCCCCCAGCACCCAGGGGGTGGAGCCGAAGGGGGTCGCGGTCTGGACGCCGAACAGGGCGGTCAGGGAGATGTCGGGGAACAACTCCGCCCGGGCGGCGGATGTGGCCGAGACAGCGGCGGCAAAGCGACGCTCCGCGGCCCGCACGTCCGGCCGCTCCGCCAGCACCTTGGCCGGGGCCGCGATCAGGATGCGGTGGTCCAGGGGGTTGAGCTTCTGGACGCTTTTCATGAGGGCGTCCCTGGTTCCCGGCGGGTGGCCCAGAAGGACGTTCAGGCGGTTCAGGGCGGCGTCGTAGGCGGTCTGGAGGGACGGGATGAGCGCCTCGGTGGCGGAGACCTGGGCCCCGGCCCGCTGCACGTCGAAGTCGCTCGCCATGGCGCCCTGGAATTGCGCCTGCACCAGTTCCCGGGTCTTTTTCTGGGTTTCCAGGTTCCGCCGGGTCAACTGGAGCTGGCGCTCATAGTTGCGCAGGTCGAAGTAATTGCGGGCCACCTCGGCCAGGAGCCCCACCCGGACCGCCTGACGGCTCGCCTCGGCGGACTCCAGGATGGCGGCGGCTTCGGCCGTGCGGGCCCGGTTGCGGCCGAACAGGTCCACCTCCCAGGTGGCTTCCACGTCGGCCCCGGCGATCCAGACGGTCTGGTTGAGGGTGGCATACCCCTGGTTGCCCCGCTGGGCGCTGGCGACGCCGTTCACCTGGGGGAACAGCCGCGACCGGGCGGCGCTCCGTCCGGCCCGGGCCTCCTCAACCCGCGCCTTGGCGATCAGGAGGCTCTTGTTGTTGGCCAGGGCCTCCGCCACCAGGGCGTCCAGGGTGGGGTCATGGAAGCGGGTCCACCAGGCGTGGTCCACTGCGGCGCCGGGGCTTTCGGCCAGGGGAGCGCCGGTGTCCGCCCCGGCGAGGCGGCTCCAGGAGCCGGGGGCGTCGATCCCGGAGGATTGGGGGCCCAGGGGGGCGGTACTGCACGCCGCCAGGAGCAGGAGAATGAACAGGGCCGGCAGTACGGCTCTTTGTTTGGGATCACACATGGTGGTGTACCTCTTCTGTTTTGGTGATGCGTTTTTCCAGGGCGCGCATCAGCACGTAGAACACGGGTGTCAGGAACAGGCCGAAGAAGGTGACCCCCAGCATGCCGGAGAAGACGGCGATCCCCATGGCGTGGCGCATCTCGGCGCCGGCGCCCGACGAGAACACCAGGGGCACCACCCCCATGATGAAGGCGAAGGAGGTCATGAGGATCGGCCGCAACCGCAGGTGCGCGGCCTCGATGGCCGCGGCCGCGGTGGTCTGCCCCCGGAGTTCCAGTTCCCGGGCGTATTCCACGATCAGGATGGCGTTCTTGCACGCCAGGCCGATGAGGACGAACAGGCCGATCTGGGTGAACAGGTTGTTATCCCCGTGGGTGATCCAGACCCCGGTGATGGCCGACAACAGGCACATGGGCACGATCAGGATGATGGCCATGGGGAGGAACAGGCTCTCGTACTGGGCCGACAGCACCAGGAAGACCAGCAGCACGCAGAGGGGGAACACCAGAAGTGCCGTGTTGCCGGACAGGATCTCCTGGTAGGTCAGCTCGGTCCACTCGAACCCCATTCCCCGGGGAAGCTGGGCTGTGAGGATCCGGGTGATGGCCGCCTGGGCCTGGCCGGTGGAGTAGCCCGGGGCCGGGGCGCCATTCAGGTCGGCGGAGCGGAAGGTGTTGTACCGCATGGCGTTATCCGGCCCCGTGGTCTCGGATACCCGGAGGATCGAGCCCAACTGCACCATGCGTCCCTCGAAGTTCTTGGTCTGGAGCTTGATGATGTCCCCCGGCTTGGAGCGGAACTGCTTGTCCGCCTGGGCGATGACCTGGTAGGTGCGGCCGAACTTGTTGAAGTCGTTCACGTACAGGGACCCCAGGTAGATCTGCATGGTGTCGAACACCTCCTGCACATCCACCCCCAACTGGGCGGCCTTGGTGCGGTCCAGGTCGGCGTAGAGCTGGGGCGCGCTGATCTTGTAGCTGGAGAACACCCGCGTCAGCTCCGGCGCCGTGGCCGCCTGGGCCTGCACGGCCTTCATGGCCCGGTCCAGGGCCTCGTACCCCTGGTCGGTGCGGTCCTCCACCTGGAGCTTGAAGCCGCCGATGGTGCCGAGCCCCTGCACCGGCGGCGGCGGGAAGATGGCGATAAAGGCGTCGCTCACCCCGCCGAACTTCTGCTGCAGTTTCTGGGAGATGGCAAAGCCGGACAGTGCTTTCGACTTACGCTCCTCGAACGGCTTGAGGGTCACGAAGACGATGCCGGCGGTGGGGCTGTTGATGAAGCCGTTGATGGAGAGGCCGGGGAAGGCCACGGCGCTCTCCACCCCCGGCTCCTTCAGGGCGATGTCCGACATGGTGCGGATGACCGCCTCCGTGCGCTCCAGGGTGGCGCCGTCCGGGAGCTGGGCAAAGCTCACCAGGTACTGTTTGTCCTGGGTCGGCACGAAGCCGGGGGGGACGTGCCGGAAGCCCAGCCAGGTGGCCCCCAGGAGGAGCGCGTACACGAGAAGGGCGGCCGACTTGCGCCCCAGGATGCCGGTCACGCCGCTGCCGTACCCCTGGGAGCTTTTCCGGAAGACCCGGTTGAAGCCCCTAAACAGCGGGCCGAGAAGCTTGTCCATCCAGCGGGTCAGCCGGTCCTTGGGCGCGTCGTGGGCCTTGAGCAGGATGGCGGACAGGGCCGGGGAGAGGGTCAGGGAGTTGAAGGCCGAGATCACGGTGGAGAAGGCGATGGTCAGGGCGAACTGGCGGTAGAACTGGCCGGTCAGGCCGCTGATGAAGGCGATGGGCACGAACACGGCGCAGAGCACCAGGGCGATGGCGATGATCGGCCGGGTGACCTCGCCCATGGCCTTGATGGTCGCCTCCCGGGGGGAGAGGCCGTTCTCGATGCTCCGCTCCACGTTCTCCACCACCACGATGGCGTCATCCACCACGATGCCGATGGCCAGGACCAGGCCGAACAGGGAGAGGGCGTTGATGGAGAACCCGAACACGTGCATGACCCCGAAGGTGCCGATGATGGAGATGGGCACGGCCAAAAGCGGGATGACTGAGGCCCGCCAGGTCTGGAGGAACAGGATCACCACCAGGACCACCAGGGCCACCGCCTCCAGAAGGGTGTGCACCACCGCCTCGATGGAGCCGCGCACGAAGATGGTCGGGTCGTAGACGATGCTGTAGTCAAGCCCGGCCGGGAAGTTTTTCTTCAACTGGGCCATGGTGCTGCGCACCCGGTCGGAGATGGCGATGGCGTTGGAGCCGGGGGACTGGAAGATGGGGATGGCCACGGCCGGCTTGTTGTCCAACAGGGAACGAAGCCCGTATTCCGCGGCATCCACCTCGATGCGCGCCACATCCTTCAGACGCGTCACCACGCCGTTGTCCCGCTTGATGATGATCTCGCCGAACTGGCCGGCGTCCGTGAGGCGCCCCTGGGCGTTGACCGGCAGTTGCAGTTCAACCCCCTCCTTGTAGGGGGGGCCGCCGATGACCCCGGCCGCCACCTGCACGTTCTGGCGGCGCACGGCGCTGACCACCTCGTCCGCGGTCATGGCGCGCTCGGCCACCTTCTGGGGGTCGAGCCAGATGCGCATGGCATAGTCGCCGGAGCCGAAGAGCTGCACGCTCCCCACGCCGGGGATCTTGGCCAGTTGGTCCTTCACGTTCAGCAGGGCGTAGTTGCGCAGGTAGAGCATGTCGTAGCGCTCATTGGGCGATTTGAGGTGCACCACCATGGTCAGGTCGGGGGAACTTTTCACCGTGGTCACGCCCAGTTGCCGGGTGACCTCCGGCAGCCGGGGGAGGGCCTGGTTGACCCGGTTCTGCACCAGCTGGGTCGCCAGGTCCGGGTCGGTGCCGAGCTTGAAGCTGACGGTGAGGGTCAGGGTGCCGTCGCTGGCGGCCTGGGAGAACATGTAGAGCATGTTCTCCACGCCGTTGACCTGCTCCTCCAGCGGCGTGGCGACGGTTTCGGCGATCACCTTGGGGTTGGCCCCGGGAAACTGGGCCTTCACGATGACCGAAGGGGGCACGACCTCGGGGTATTCCGAGATCGGCAGCAGGAACATGGAGATCAGGCCGGCCAGCAGGATGACGGCCGAGATCACGCCGGCGAAGATCGGCCGGTCGATGAAGAATTTGGACAGATTCATGGCGTGCTCTTTCCGGATTAAATCCTGTAGTTTCAGGCTACTGCCTGAGCCTCGTGCAAAAGTTCTCTCGACTTGCAAACTTTCTGAGTCGCAAGATGCGGGCGACGTTTTATCCCCCTCCTGGTTCAGGAGGGGTTAGGGGTGGTCGAGATGTTACTTTGCCGCCACCTGGCCTGCCCCGGGATGCAGGGCTGCCTCCTGGACGCGCACCGTGGCATCGGGACGCACGTGCTGCACCCCGTCCACGATCACCCGGTCTCCCGGCCGCACCCCGGCGAGCACGATCCGCTCGCCTCGGGCCTGCTGGCCCAGCCGGACTTCGCGGTAGACAACCTTGTTATCGTCGCCCACCACGTAGACAAACCGCTTGCTCTGGTCGGTGCCGATGGCCCGCTCCGGCACCAGCAGCACGGCGCTTTCGCTGCTGCTGGCCAGCCGGACCGACACGAACATGCCGGGCACCAGGGCGTTGTCCCTGTTGTCGAACCGGGCTCGGGCCCGGATGGTGCCCGAGGCGGGGTCGATGCGGTTGTCGAAGCTCTGGATCGTACCCTTATAGGGATGGCCCTCGTCCCCCTGGGCCGTCACCTCCACGCGCACCTGGCGCTCCTTGGCCGGGGTATCGGCATGGGCGCGGATGCTCTGCAGGTAGGTCTGCTCGTCCACCTCGAAATCGGCGTAGATTCCGTCATTGGACACGATGGAAGTCAACAGCGGCGCGCCGGCGCCCGCTTGCACCCGGTTGCCCAGGGTGATCTCGGCGCGGCTGACCCGGCCGCCGATGGGGGCCTTCACATAGGCGTGGTCCAGGTCGATGCGGGCCTGCTTCAGCTCTGCCTCGGCCCCCAGGACGGCGGCCCGGGCGACCCGGTCGGCAGTGGCCCGCTCGTCGTAGAGACGCTGGGCAATGGCCTGGGTCTTCACCATGTTGGCGGCCCGTTCCAGTTCGGTTTTGGCGAACCCCGCATTGGTCCGGGCCGTGACGAGGCCGGCTTCGGCCTTGGCCACGGCCGCCTCATAGGGGCGCGGGTCGATGACGAACAGCACGTCGCCGGCCTTCACCGTCTGCCCTTCCCTGAAGCGGACCGCCGTGATGCGCCCGCTCACCTCGGGACGCAGTTCGGCGTAATCCACGGCATGCATCCGACCCGAAAACTCGGACCAGATGTGCACGTTCTCCGGCTTGACGGTCACCACCCCCACCTGCGGGGGCTGGGGGGCCACGGCTGGCGGCTGGG
>Ga0207857_1000078_pt1 | contig 30347 bp, 27 predicted proteins | sample LuqExpMetageno22_FD_187780 | JGI IMG/M metagenome (GOLD analysis project Ga0207857, IMG submission 187780) | Tropical forest soil microbial communities from Luquillo Experimental Forest, Puerto Rico - Sample 22 (SPAdes) | ecosystem: Environmental > Terrestrial > Soil > Tropical forest ... | reverse complement strand
GCCGCAACCGCCGCAGCCGCCTATGTGGTGCTCGCCTGGAACGACCTGGGGATGCACTGCCTCAACCCCAGTTACGACACGGCAGTGATACTCCCGCCGTACAATACGGTCTGGGCCCAGGTCGTAAAGCGCGGCAATCCGCCCCAGGTGATCACCTCGGGCCTGACGGTCTCGTACCGGCTGATCAACAATACCACGTCGCAGAAAGGGCTCTTCGCCCAGTTCTGGGCCTACGCCAAGCAGTTGTTCGGCGGAGCGCCGGCCCTTGACAAGGGCCTGAACCTGGATGACCCGGCCGTTTCCAATGGCCTGGCCGGCACCATGCTGGCAAAGGGTGATCATTTCCAGGTGAGCGGAATCCCGGTAACGCCCATCAACGACGGGAACACCTGGACGCCGTACCAGGTGGCGGAGATTACGGTCAAGGACAGCGCCAGCGGAACCGTGCTCGCCCAGACCCGGGCAACGGTGCCGACCTCCGATGAGATCAATTGCGGCAAATGCCATGGCAATTCCTCGGACCCGACGGTGGTCTTCAACGACATCCTCGCCAAGCATGACGCCCATGAGGGGACCAACCTGCGAAATTCAAAACCGGTGTTGTGCGCCTCGTGCCACGGCAGCCCGGCGCTTGGCGCCACAACGGCCGGTTCCTCCGGCACGTTCCTTTCCCAGGCCATCCACGGCTTTCATGGCAGCCTGGGGACCCCGCCCGCATGTTACGACTGCCATCCCGGCGCGGTGACGCAATGCAGCCGCAGCCTCCGCCATACGGCCACCGACGGCAATTGCACGAGCTGCCACGGCAGTTTGGCGAATGTGGCCGCCACCATCGCCAGCGGCTCCCGCATCCCCTGGAAGAATGAGCCCAAATGCGTTACCTGCCACAATGTCGGCATCAACGGCACCGGCGTTGCCGAGGTGGATACCGGCACAACCCTCTACCGCAACGCCACCGGTCACGGCGGCGTCTACTGCGCCGGTTGCCACGGCAGCCCCCACGCCATGACCCCCTCCAGCCAGCCGTCCGATAATTACCAGCCGCTCCAGTACCAGGGAGCCGCAAAGACCATCGCGGATTGCGGCGTGTGCCACAGCACCTCGCGGGGCGGGGGGGCGAATTTCCCTGCGGAACATGCATCCGGCCAGCTCTCCGCCTGCAATGTCTGCCACACCGGATTCCTGAATGCGGCCAATACCGCCAACTGGCCGCACCAGTTCCAGTGGAAGTCGCGCTAGGAGGCGGCGCACCGGCCGGCTTTCGGCATCATCCGGCAGCGGCGCCGAACAAAACCGTGCCGTTATCCATCCCCGGCACGGAGGTGGCCCGCACGCCACCTCCGTGCCCTGGGGAGCCAAATTGACTTTCATCGAAAGCTTGCTATTGTTTCACGGGAAACGACCAAAGGACTCGCAGTTACCCGACAGGAGGGCACAATGCACAGGGAAATCGACAGGAGGGAGTTTCTGAAACTCGCCGGGATCGGCAGCGTCGTTTTCGTCTCCGGTCTGCACGGTCTGGCGCACGCAGCGGGCAAGGAGGATTTCTTCTTTGTCCAGATGTCGGACAGCCACTGGGGGTTCAACGACCCCAAGATCAATCCGGATGCGAAAATAACGTTGAAGAAGGCGGTCGATGCGGTGAACAGCCTGACCGCCCAGCCTGATTTCATCATGTTCACGGGCGACCTGACCCACACGACGGATGACGACAAGGAACGGAGGAGGCGCCTTGCCGAATTCCGCGACATCGTGAGCAACCTGAAGGTGAAAGACGTACGGTTCATGCCGGGCGAACATGACGCCTCGCTGGACAACGGCGCGGCGTACCTCGAATACTTCGGGAAAACCCACTACACCTTTCAGCACAAGGGGATCACGTTCATCGTCATCGACAATGTCTCCGACCCCACCGGGAGCATCGGCGACAGCCAGCTCCAATGGCTGGGCGCGGAACTCGGCAAGCTCGACAAGGCCGCCCGGATCGTCGTGTTCACCCACCGCCCGCTGTTCGACCTTGCCCCCTCGTGGGATTGGGCGACCCGTGACGGGGCCAAGGCGATCGACCTGCTGATGCCCTTCAGGAACGTGACCGTCTTCTACGGCCACATCCACCAGGAGAATCACCATATGACCGGCCATATACCGCACCATTCGGCGAAGGGCCTGATGTACCCCCTGCCGGCTCCCCTGTCGCTGCCGAAAAAGATCCAGCTCCCGTGGGACCCGGCAGCTCCCTACAAGGGGCTCGGCTTTCGCGGCGTTGCGACGAAAACGGCACAGGGTGATTACGCCATCACCGAATACCCCCTCGCGAAAGGATAAGGAAATGCGCCTCGTACAGAAAGCGCTCGTCGCTCTCTCCCTTGTTGCCGTTTGGCACCTGGGCGGTTCCGCCGGCATCGTCGCCCATGCGGACTCGGAAAAGGTCATCAAGATCACGGCGAAGAGGTTCGAGCATGATCCGAAAAGGATCGTCCTCAAAAAAGGGGAGCCGGTGACGCTGGAATTCACTTCCCTCGACCGGCCCCACGGCTTCAACTGCCCCGACCTGGGAATCCGCACGGACATCCTGCCGGGAAAGGTCTCGACCATTCACCTCACCCCGGACAAGACCGGCACGTTTCCCTTTCATTGCGACCTGTTCTGCGGCGAGGGGCACGAGAATATGACAGGTGAGATAATCGTCACGGAATGAACCGTTCCGCCCGCCATCCCGGGATTTCGGGATGGCGGGCGGGAAACATCTCCTCTTCCGGATAACCTCTCAGGGGCAGGATACCCGTCCCGGCCGTCAGCGATGGCCTCTGCCCCCGGAGAACCCGCCCCCCGAGAATCCGCCGCCATGGAAGCCGGAACTCGTCATCCCGCCTCCCCTGAAGGAGCCGCCCCCCATCCCGCCATGGGACATCGGTGCGCTGCCGAAGCTTCTCCCCATGCCTGAAGAGCTGGCCATGCCGCCCCGATACGCGGCGGATGGTGCTCCATTGCCCCCATAAACGCTTCTCTGCTGCGTGACAGCCCTGCCGGGGGCCGCTGGAGGCGCATTGAACGCCCCCCTGCCCCGGACCGTCCCGCCACTCCGGGAGGCCGGGGCGCTGAACCTGCTGTTGGGCGCCAGGTGCGGGGTGTTCCCGCCGCCAAACCCCCTGCCGCCTCTGGAGAGCGCGGCCGGCGGCACGCCGCTTCGTACCGTGCCGCCGGCGGTCATCGCCGGCCTGCCGTTGAACCGCGCCACCGGGTCGATGCGCGTATAACGGCGTCCGCCGATGTCGCGGAAGTGGTTCGAGACGAATGCGCCCCGATGGCCCACGTACACGACCCGGTCGAAGTCGTTCAGGATATAATAGCCGGGATACCAGAAGCCGTAGCACCAGAACGGGTACGGCACCCAGGCGTACAGGTAGGAGTAGTCGGCCGGGGGGGAATAATAGGTGATTATGGGCGGGCCTTCATTGGTGTAATAATCGTCGATGACCGCCTCGTCCGGGGCGTTTCCGCCGCCGGAGTACCCGCCGCCCCCCGTTGTTCCCGGGGAAGATGGTGCGAGCGACAGGCCTGCCTGGGCCATCACATTGTCCAGCCGCTCTACGGCGCTTTCGACGCTCAACCCGAGCGTGCCGCCGCCCGCGGCCGCCCGCACCGATCGGTCGATCTCACCGAAGATATCCGGGGTCACGGGATAATCGGCGATCCAGCCGTTGCGGGGGGTGATGCCGGCCTCGGTCAGGCGGCTCTCCGCTTCGGTCTCGCTGCCCGCCGTTCCCATACCCAAGGCCGCCACCAACCTGACGGCAAAATCACCTTCCCGTACCAGCTCCTGTTCCACGGGGGGCGGAGTTTTCACGCCCGCCGTCCCGTTCGAGTCCGCACGGCCCGCTCCCGGCACGAGCGACATTGCGCATGCGAAACCCGCAATCATCATTCTCAGGGCCAGCCGTTTCATGGAACCCACTTCCTCTCATCACGCCGGGCCATCTTCAGAACCTTCGGCATTTTTCAGGGATGTCCCGGCGCCCTTTTTATTTAATTATAAACCTTTCCCGCAATGGCGGCGCATACCATTTCGGGGAGCCTGCCGGGGAAGGGGACCGTCCGCGACCTTGACAACCTCTGCGGCCGGTTGTTTACTTGTCACAGGCCGGCATGCCCCGCAGCGGAGAGGGCGCCGGGAGGAGGAGGCCGTCATGTCCGTCATACCCGCCTATACCCCGCCGGATTTCAGCCGGCCGGACCTGGCCGCCGCGCCGGAGGCTCGCGTCGAACCGGCTCCGGCCGACGGCGTGCTCCCCCCGGGGTTCCACGCCACCTCCAACCACCCCGAGTACCTCCACCTGGGGGGCGGGGAGTGGCTGCTCGCCCGGGAGAGCCGCATGGATGCCGTCATGGTCCTGCGGGACCGGGAGGTGGAGGTCGTGGAGCCCCGGCTGGTCAGGGGGGGCGACCCGGTGGTGATCGGCAGGAGCGAGGAGGGCGAAGAGGGCATTTACGTGCATTCCGCAGGCTTTTCGCCGCCCGCTGCCGCTGCCGGCAAGTTCGCCTTCCGCACCCGCGGCACCAGGGAAACCCCTTTTTCCCGCTCCTACGACGAGCTCTACGCGGTGCTGCGCCACGACCGGGACCACGGCCACATCGTGTGGGTGCTCGGCCCGGCGGTCGCCTTTGACAAGGACAGCCGCGACGCGATGCAGTTCGTGGTGGAGCACGGCTACTGCCATGCCCTCTTGGCGGGCAACGCCCTGGCCACCCACGACCTGGAGGCGGCCCGGTTCCGCACCGGCCTCGGCCAGGATATCTATACCCAGGCGTTGCAGCCCCACGGCCACTACAACCACCTGGACATCATCAACGAGGTGCGCCGGTGCGGTTCCATCCCCCGGGCCATCCGGGAGCTGGGGCTCTCCGACGGCATCATCCCCGCGTGCGAGCGGCAGGCGGTTCCCTACGTGCTGGCCGGCTCCATCCGGGACGACGGGCCGCTGCCCGGCGTCATCTCCGACGCCCGCCAGGCCCAAGACGCCATGCGGGTCCACGCCCGCCGGGCAACCACGGTGATCGCCCTGGCGACCCAGCTCCATACGATCGCCTTCGGCAACATGGTCCCCGGCTACCACGTCACCGGGGAGGGGGTGGTGCGGCCGGTATTCTTCTACGTGGTGGACATGACGGAGTTCAGCACCGACAAACTGGCCAACCGGGGATCGCAGCAGGCGGTGGCCATCCTGACCAATGCCCAGGATTTCATGGTCAACCTGTGGCACAACCTGAGGTGAGGGGGGCGGCGCCCACCGGGGAGGAGACGCAATGAGCACGACCATCCAGATCATCGGTGTCCCCATCGACCTGGGACAGACCCAGCGCGGGGTCGATATGGGGCCGGGCGCCATGCGCTACGCCGGCCTGGCCTCCCGGCTGGCGGCGCTGGGGTACCACATCCGGGACACCGGCAACATCGCCGTCCCGATCCGGGAGACCTTGTCCGAGGAGCGCCAGCGGCACTACCTGCCCGCAATCAGCCAGACCTGCCGGGCCGCCTATGAGGCCGGGCGCAGGGCGGTGGAAGAGGGGTCGATCCCCCTGTTCATCGGCGGAGACCATACCCTCGCCATCGGTTCCATCGGCGGCGTCACCCACGACGCGCCGGCAGGGCTGGTCTGGATCGACGCCCACGCGGATTTCAACACCCCCGCGACGACCCTGACCGGAAACATCCACGGCATGACCCTGGCCGCCCTGCTGGGCGAGGGATATGAGGAGCTGGTGGACGCGGGACGTCCCGGCCCAAAGCTCAAGCCGGCCGACGTGGTCATGATCGGCATCCGCGACCTGGACCCGGAGGAACGGGTGCGCCTGCGGGAGAGCGGCATCACGGTCTACACCATGCGCGACATCGACGAACGGGGGATCGGCGCCGTTACCCGCGAGGCGCTGGAGCGTCTCGAACACCGCGAGCGACTGCACGTCAGTCTCGACATGGACTTCCTCGATCCCCAGGTCGGCCCCGGCGTCGGCACTCCCTCGCCGGGCGGCCTCAGCTACCGCGAGGCCCAATTGCTGATGGAGGTCCTGGCCGACTCGGATCGGGTGCGCGCCCTGGACGTGGTGGAGATCAACCCGATCCTCGACCACCGCAACCAGACCGCTGCCCTGGCGGTGGAACTGGCCGCATCGCTGTTCGGCAAGCGGATCCTCTGATCGAAAACGGGCAGCGCCCCATCCGGCCCCGCCGCCCCTTCCATCCTATCCCCCCAATCCGGCCATCCCAACCCTGCTTCTGCTTAAACAAACAGGCTGAATATGATATTATTAATATATAGAAAATAATTGCTTACAGAAAGGGAAAGGGGATGATCGGATGTACGGACTTCATGCCAGGTTCGCAACCGGAACCAGGATCATTGGGGCAGAGACAGAGGATCATGCCGCGACGCGCGACGCGCACCGGGTAAAACAGGGGAGGGCGTGGTATCTGCTGCTGGCGCTCCCCTACGTCGCCCTGCTCTGGCCGTCGTGGTACACGCGGACAGAGCCGCAGCTATGGGGGTTTCCGTTTTTCTACTGGTACCAGTTCCTGTGGGTGCCGATCAGCGCGATCCTGACCGGCGTCGCCTACGTGGCCACGCGAAGGAGGTAGTGTCATGATCAACTGGACTGCGCTGACGGTTTTCACATTCTTCTTCGTGCTCGTGACCGTGGTCGGGTTTGTGGCCGCGCGGTGGCGGCGGGGCAACCTGAACCTGCTGGACGAGTGGGGTCTGGCGGGACGGCGGTTCGGGACCTTTATCACCTGGTTCGTGGTGGGAGGGGACTTCTACACCGCCTACACGGTCATCGCGGTGCCGGCGCTCGTGTTCGGCATCGGGGCGGCGGGCTTCTTTGCCCTCCCCTACACGATCATCGTCTACCCCTTTGTCTTCCTCACCATGCCGCGGCTGTGGGCGGTGGCCAAGCAGCACGGATTCATCACGCCGGCCGATTTCGTCCGGGGACGGTACGGGTCGAGCGGGTTGGCGCTGGCGGTGGCCGTTACCGGCATGCTCGCCACCATGCCCTACATTGCGCTGCAACTGGTGGGCATCCAGGTGGTGATCAGGTCGATGGGCATCATGGGCACCGGGTTGTGGCGCGAGTTGCCGCTCGTCATCGCCTTCACGATCCTGGCCCTGTACACCTACACCAGCGGCCTGCGCGCGCCGGCGCTCATCGCCGTGGTCAAGGACGTGATGATCTACATCATGGTCATCGTCGCCGTGACGGCGATCCCCGCGGTACTGGGCGGATACGGCGAGGTGTTCCGGGCGGCGGGCGAGGCCCTGGCCGCCAAGAAACCGCCGGGGTACCTTATCCTGCCGCCCGCCGGCGTGGGCCCCTATGCGACCCTGGCGTTCGGGTCCGCACTGGCCGCCTTCATCTATCCCCACACCGTGACCGGCATCCTCAGTTCCTCCAGCGGCCACGTGATCAAGCGCAACGCCGTGCTGCTGCCGGCCTACACGTTCCTGCTCGGCCTGATCGCGCTGCTCGGCCTGATGGCCCTGGCCGCCGGCGTCAAGCCGGCCACGCCCAACGATGCGGTGCCGCAGCTGTTCCTCAAGATATTCCCCTCCTGGTTCGCGGGGTTCTGTTTCGCGGCCATCGCCATCGGCGCCCTGGTGCCGGCGGCGATCATGTCCATCGCCGCGGCCAACACCTTTACGCGCAATGTCTATCGGGAATACCTCAACCCCGGATGCAGCCCGCAACAGGAGGCCCACACGGCAAAGGTCGTCTCCCTGGTGGTGAAGGTCGGCGCGCTGGCGTTCATCATCTTCCTGCCGCTGCAATACGCCATTTTGCTGCAGCTGCTGGGCGGGATATGGATCCTTGAGACGTTCCCGGCGATCATCTTCGGCCTGTTCACCCGCTGGCTGCACCATCGGGCCCTGCTGGCCGGCTGGCTCGCGGGCATGGTTGCGGGAACGGCCATGGTTGCCGCTTCCGGCTTCAAGTCGCCGATCTACACGCTCCATCTCGGGACCCTGGCGGTTTCCGCCTATGCCGGCGTCTTTGCCCTGGCGCTCAACCTGGCGGTGGCGGTCGCCCTGACGCCGTTGTGCGACGCCCTGGGTATGAAACGGCTGGCGGATACGACCAGGCCTGAGGACTACGACGAGGAAGGTGCGGAAGTGCCGGTGGCAATCGGCCTTGAACGGCCGGCCCACTGAGGCGTGCCGCCTGGCCCGGCTCCCGCAGGGGGGAGGAAACCGGGCGCACGGTCAGGGGGGGCGGCGTTCATGACCTCCTGGATTTTCTTGTGGATGCTGTTCATGTCAAAGGGCTTCTGGATGAAGAAGACCCCCTCGTCCAGCACTCCGTGATGGGCGATGACGTCCGAAGTATAGCCTGACATGTAGAGGGTCCTGATGCCGGGGCGGAGGGCGCTGACCTTCTCGACAAGTTCCCTGCCGCTCATCCCCGGCATGATCACGTCGGTCACGACGCAGTCGATGGGCCGTGCAGCCTCCGTGCAGATTGCCAGGGCCTCCTGGGGCGAGGCTGCCGGGAATACCGTATATCCCAATATCTTCAGCATCTGCGTCGCCATGCTGCGCACGTTTTCGTCGTCCTCGACCAGGAGGATCGTGCCGTTCCCCGCGGGAGGGATCGGTGTTTCCCTGTCGGTGTCCATGTTCCCTCCTGCTGCCGCGGGGAGAGGGGAGGCTAAAGGCGGCCCTGCGCCCCGGCTTGCTGTGAGTCCGGTGTTCGGCGTGATTGATGCCGCTGGCGGTCGCCAGGGAGACTGACCCGGCATCGGAATTCCTTCCTTTTTCGCGGCGGTCTTTTTTATTGTATCGGGAGGTGGATGAAGCGCAATGCGGCCAGGCAAAAAAACATATGCAGCTCCCAAGGGAACGGCCCCGCCCATTGCCCATGGCTCCGGACGGCGCCGCGCTCCCCGGCGCCCCATCGGCGCGGTTGACGCCGCGGGCCGGTTATGCTTTAATCGTTGTGTGGAGACAGACGCCTATATCGCCCTTGGCTCAAACAGGGGAGACCGGGAGCTCAACCTGCTGCGGGCGGTGGCCGAGATCGGCAGGCTGCCCGGCTGCCGGGTGACCGGCCTGTCTGCGTTCTACGAAACATCCCCGGTCGGGGTCATTGACCAGCCTTCTTTCTACAATGGTGTTCTCAGGCTTGCTACCGAACTTCCCCCCCGCGAACTGTTGGAACGACTGCTGGATATTGAAAGCAGGGTCTTTGGCCGGATACGGACCGTTCTGTGGGGCCCCCGCCCCATGGACCTCGACCTTTTGCTCTACGGTTCCCTGATCGTGGAGGAGGAGGGGCTGAGCGTCCCGCACCCGCGCATGGCGGAGCGGCGCTTCGTGTTGCAGCCGCTCTGCGATCTGGCCCCCGGCGTGGTGCACCCGGTCCTGGGGAAAACCGTTGCGGAGCTGTTGAAAACGCTGCAATCCGACGAGAGCGTGATACAACTATAACCGGAGAGACTATCGTGATCAGGCTATTGATCTGGGGACTTCTGATCTACATCGGCTACCGCGTCGTCGTGGCCCTGGCAGGCGGGAAAAAGCAGGAAACCAAGGCCTCGGGACAACGGGAGGCCGCTGCCACGTATCGCGACCCGGTCTGCGGCATCTACGTTTCCGAGGAGGATGCCGTGGTGGGCCGGCTCGAGGGCGAGCGTCACTACTTCTGCTCCATGGACTGCCTGGAGAAATTTCGCGAACAGCTTGACCATAAACCATCGTAAACGGAGGAACACATGAAATTCTTCATCGACACAGCCGACGTCAAGGAAATCCGCGCGGCCCACGACCTGGGGCTGGTGGACGGCGTCACCACCAATCCCTCCCTGATCGCCAAATCGGGGCGCAAGTTCAAGGAGGTCATCAAGGAGATCGTCTCCATCGTGGACGGCCCGATCTCGGCCGAGGTCGTCGCCCTGGACGCCCCCGGCATGCTCAAGGAAGCCAAGGAACTGGTCAAGATCCACAAGAACATCGTCATCAAGGTGCCCATGACGCCGGAAGGGCTCAAGGCCACCAAGGCCCTGTCGGAAAAGGGGGTCAAGGTCAACGTGACCCTGATCTTCACCCCCATGCAGGCGCTCCTGGCCGCCAAAGCCGGCGCCGCCTACGTCTCTCCCTTCGTCGGCCGGCTGGACGACATCTCCCAGGACGGCATGGGGATCATCGAAGAGATCCGCACCATCTTCGACAACTACGGCTATATGGCCGAGATCATCGTGGCCAGCGTGCGCAACCCGGTCCATGTCCTCAACTCGGCCCTCATCGGCGCGGACATCGCCACGATCCCCTATTCGGTCATCATGCAGCTCGCCAAGCACCCCCTGACCGACGCCGGCATCAAGAAGTTCCTGGACGACTGGGAAAACGTGCCCAAGTAGGAAGCGCCCTGGTGGTTACGAAGGCACGGAGAGACAAAAGAACCGTGCGTAGGGGCGCATCGCATGCGCCCTGCCGGGGCGAACGGCAGTTCGCCCCTACGATTCAGACATTTAACCGCCGAAACGGTATTTTCTCCCGGAGCCGCCGTGAAGCCTTCCCCCCACAAGCTCTCCATCCTCTTCTCCGCCTCCGAGGCCGCACCCTTTGCCAAGGAGGGGGGGCTGGGGGACGTGGTGGGCGCCCTGCCCAAATACCTGGCCCGGCTGGGGCATGACGTGCGCGTGGTCATCCCGCGCTACTATGCCGTCGATCGGGAGAGGTACGGCCTCAAGCTGCTGCCGGGCGTGCTGGTGGTGCCCATGGGCATCATCGGCCGCATGTACTGCGGCGTCTACGAGGGGAGGGTGCCGGGGAGCGACGTCCCGATCTACTTCCTGGAGCACGAGCAGTTCTACGGCCGCGCCGGGGTCTACCAGCAGGACGGCCAGGGCTACCTGGACAACGACAACCGCTTCGTCTTCCTCTCCAAAGGCTCCCTGGAACTGTGCAAGATGCTGGAGTGGCAGCCGGACGTGATCCATGCCCACGACTGGCACACCGGCATCATCCCGCTTCTGCTCAACACCTCCTACCTGCATGACCGCTACGTGGGCAACGCCGCCTCGCTCCTTTCCATCCACAACATGCAGCACCAGGGCACCTTCTATCCCGGCCTGATGGAGGTGCTCGGCGTCGGCTGGAAGCACTTCAACTACCTGGAACTGGAGAAGGACGACCAGGTCAACCTGCTCAAGGGGGGCATCTACCACGCCACCCTCCTCTCCACGGTCAGCGAGGGGTATGCCCGGGAGATCCGGACAGCGGAATACGGCTGGGGGCTGGACGGGGTGGTGCGGGACCGGGCGGCCGACCTGCACGGCATCCTGAACGGCGTGGATTACGAGGAGTGGGACCCGGCCACCGACCGCCGTATCGCCGCCACCTACACGGCCCGCACCGTGAAAAAGGGGAAGGCCGCCTGCAAGCGCGACCTGCAACAGCGCATGGGGCTGCCCCAGCGGGACGACGTGCCGCTCTTCGGGGTGGTGTCCCGCATGGTGAGGCAGAAGGGGACCGACCTGATCGCCGAGGCCATGCACCGCATCCTGGCGATGGACGTGCAGTTCGTGATGGTCGGCAACGGCGAGCCCTGGGCGCACTTCTTCTTCGGCGACATGGCCGCCGCCCATCCCGACAAATTCGCCTGCCACATCGGCTACAGCGAGGAGCTGGCCCACAAGGTGGAGGCGGGCGCCGACTTCTTCGTCATGCCCTCGTCGTTCGAGCCGTGCGGCCTGAACCAGATGTACTCCCTGGCCTACGGCACGCCGCCCATCGTGCGCGCCACCGGCGGCCTGGAGGACAGCGTGGAGAACTTCGACGAGCAGGCCCTGACCGGCGACGGCTTCAAGTTCCACCACCACACCGCCGCCGCGCTGTTCGACACCATCGGCTGGGCGGCCTGGACCTTCTACAACAGCCCCACGGGGGTGGCGGCCCTCAGGAAAAACGGCATGAAGAAGCGTTTCACCTGGGAGGCTGCGGCGCTCAAGTACGACAAACTCTACCACATGGCCGTCCGCCGCCGCCGGGGCGAGGAATACTTCCGCAACCGCTTCGGCGATTAGGAGGCTGTTGAAGAACTGAGGTTGTTCAAAAATAGTCAGATCGTCGCACCCGCAGAATGCCCAGAGGAGGCGTAGCAGCGCTACGCCGCACGAAAGGGCTTTCGAGGACGGCGGCGAGATGGCTGTTTTTCAACGACCTGCTAGAGGTCCTCCATGGCATCCGACCAGTATGACGTCATCATCATCGGCACCGGCCCGGCGGCCCTCGGGGCCGCCTTCCATCTCACCGAACAACGCCCCTCCCTCTCCATCCTGATGATCGACAAGGCCCCGGTCTGTTCCGGCGGCCTTTTGAACGACTGCAAGCAGAACTACACCTTCCCCATCGGCTTTGCCGAAGAATACTGGACCCGGGAGGAGGCGGAACGGCTGCTGCCCCTCGTGGAGGAGCGGCTCCGGCCGGCCATCAAGGAACAGAAGAACCTGGAGACCTACCGCAGGCGCGCCGAGCGGGTCGGGGCGATCCTCTACGACGTGCGCCAGGCCCACGTGGGGACCGACCGGAGCAGGCTTCTGATCCGGCGCCTGATGGACGAACTTGCCGGCCGCGGGGTCCGCGTCATGCTGGAGTGCGAGGTGACCGGCATCCGGGAGGGGGACGGCGGGGCCGAGGTCACGGTCGGCGGAACGGAACGCCTCCGGGCGGGCACGGTGATCGTGGCGCCGGGCAGACGGGGCTTCGGCTTCCTCCAGCGCATCATGGAACAGCTCGGCATCCCCTACATCGACAACATCGTGGACGTGGGCATCCGCGTCGAGACCCGGCTGGACAACTATCCCATCGTCAGGGACTATTACGACCCCAAGTTCTACTTTCCCGAGCGGGTGCGGACCTTCTGCACCAATTCGGGACACGCCCGGGTGGTGCTGGAGCGCTACGAGGACTTCAGCCTCGTCAACGGCCATGCCCTGTCCGAGGAAAAAAGCGGCAACGACCTGGTCAATTTCGCCCTCCTCAAAACCATCGGCCTGAAGGACCCGGTGCGCAGCGGCCACCAGATGGCCCTGTTCCTCGGCCGGCTGGCCCACGAGATCGGCGGCGGCAGGCCGCTCATGCAGCGGGTGGGGGATTTCAGGATGGGGAGGCGCTCCTCGGCCGAGACCTTCAACGACGACCTCTACTCCTTCCGCCCCACCTGCCCGGTGACCGCGGGCGACCTGGGGCTGGCGGTGCCGGCCAAGATCATGCGCCACATCTGGGCGGCCCTGAAGAAGCTCGACACCATCGTCCCCGGCGTCCTGCACCCCAGCACGATCATGTACTACCCCGAGATCAAGATGTACGCCAACAAGCCCACCTTCATCGACCCCCACTTCCGGGTCAGCCCCCGCCTCTACATGATCGGGGACGGCGCCGGCACCTCCCGGGGCATCACCGGCGCCTGGGCCAGCGGGATCAGGGCCGCCGAGGGGATCGTGCGGGCGGGGGGACAGGGGTGACGTGGTTGCCGGAGCCGCTTGTGGGCGGCGCCGGAATCGGGTATGGTGTCTCCAGGGCAGCGCGGCAGTTAATTACCGTTACCAAGCACAAGGAGCGAAAGACCATGAAGCGGATGATTATGGCGGTTCTCGGCACGATGGTTGTCTGCCTCGGCGGCTGCGCCGGGAGCCTGCCCCCCCATGAAGAGCTGAACCAGGCTGTCAGAAAGAGCCTCGATGCCACCGGGTTCAACTACAGCTCGAAAAGCAGGGTCACGGACCTGTCCCTGCCGAAACAGGCCGCACACACCCCGTCGAACGCCAAGGGCATGAAGTACCTGGGGGCAGGCCTCGACATCGTCCGGGGATTTTCCGTGAACATGGACGGCGCGATCGACATGAAGGCCAAAAAATCAGAGGTGCTGTACGATCTGCATTACGACAGGGACAACGTCGAGGTTTCCATCAAACTGCCCCTCCTGGTGGATTACAACACCCAAACGATCTATGTGGGCACCTCGCTTTTCACCACCATCCTCGATGCGATTTCTCCCCAGGGCCCTGAAACCAGAGGGAAGCTGATAAAGGTGAACATCAAGGAGCTGCTGAAGAAAGGCGCGGCGCAGAAGCCGGAACTTTCAAGACTGATGGACGGCAATCTCCTCAATGCAAAACATATGGATTTCTTCAATAACGTTTTCAAGGACATACTCCTGAAAGCCGTTGCCAAGCTGGACGATTCCCGTTTCATCGACCAGCCGCTTACCGAGCAGGACAGGAAGGCCGGGGTGGAACGGCGCATTCGGGTAACGCTGGGCCACGGCGATTCCGTCGCGGTTGCCGCGGAGATTATCGACGGCGTGGCGCAGGCCCTGCTCCAGGAAGGCGCCATCAGCAAGAAGGAGTACGACGTGCTGCACCTGCTTACCGGCGAGCAGGCGCAGGACGGATTTGCCGATAAATTCACCCTGACGATGACCAATGATTTCGGCATCGGGCCATCGGGCCGCATCGGTTACTGGGCGGGCCGGCTGAATGTCGCCGCCAGGGAGGGGGACTACCGGATCGGCATTGAAAATATCAGCACATTTGGCAGCTACGATGCCCCGCGTTTCTCCATGGCCCCTGAAACCAGCCAGGTGGTTGACTTCAAAGAGGTGCTGGACGCCATAACGGCGGCAACGGCAAAGGACAAGACGGACAAGGGAGATTCTGGGGACGATTCCTGCGCCCCGGGAGAGCCGCTGGCCAAGGGCGGCACCAAATCCGCACTGTAGAACGCCGCCGGATTGTCTTCGTGCCTTGGACCCCGGTTTGCCGCGGGTCGGCACATGGCGTTTTGCCGCAGATTTGGTATGATAGGTACGTTATCCTCGATGACAGGGCGTAGGAGGGGGGTGCCATGACGACCGATAGCTGCGTCCCGGAATGTCTCCGGCGCTCCAGGGAATGTTCCGACGAGATGCTGGAATGGCTGTGGGGCAAGGGAAAGACCATCATCGTCATCCATGAAAATCCGGACCCCGACAGCCTGGCCTCGGCCATGGCCCTCCGCCACCTGCTGGCCATGAAGCTGAGCAGGGATGCGGTCATCACCTTTTCCGGCATGATCGGGCGCAGCGAAAACATCGCCATGGCAAAGGAGTTGGAGATTACGCTCATCCCCCTCGGAATGGTCGATCTGGACGAGGTCAGCGCAATCTGCATGCTCGACACCCAGCCGGGTACGGGCAACAACTCCCTGCCCCCGGACCGCCGGGTGGACATCGTCATTGATCACCACCCCCTGCGTGAAGCGACCAAAGCGTGCCGCTGGGTGGACATCCGCGACGATTACGGCGTTACCGCCACGATCCTCTACGAATACCTGGTGGCGCAGAATATCACCATTGGTACGAAACTGGCCACGGCCCTGTTCTACGCGATCAAGTCCGAGACCCAGGACCTGGGCCGGGAGGCGAACCGGCCCGACCGGGACGCCTACCTTCGCCTCTTCCCCCTGGCGAACAAGCGGATCTTGTACGAGATAACCCATCCCAAGCTGCCGGTGGAGCATTTTCTGACCATCCACAGCGGCATTGAAAACACGATGATGTACGGGAAGCTTTTGGTCGTGAACCTGATGGCCATCTGCTTTCCCGAGGTGGTGGCCGAGGTGGCCGACTACCTGATCAGGCTGGAAGGCATCGAGACCGTGCTGGGTCTGGGGCATTACAACGACGAGGTGATACTCTCCCTCCGCACGACGAGCAGCCTCCTCAATGCGGGCGAGATACTCAGGCGGCTGGTGGCGGGGAGGGGAGCGGCCGGCGGGCACGGCATGATGGCGGGGGGCAAGCTGGACAAGGTGCCGTTCGCCGCGCTGAAAGAGGTGGAGGCGTTCCTGACGAAAGGGCTGCTGCTCGAACTCTCCATCGAGGATACGACCCCGGTCAGGCTGGTTGCGTCCCGATAGGCGAAGCGCCTCCCCAGGCCCATGGCGCACCCCCCTGTGAACCCCATTCCGCCGGCACCCGGAGCAGTGAAATGGCCGCACCGATCCATAACCTCCACCGGTTCATCGCCCTCCTGGAAGAACAGGGCGAACTGTGCCGCATCGAGGTCGAGACAGACCCCTTCCTGGAGATTGCCGCCATCACCGACCGGGTCTGCAAGGAGCCGGAGGGCGGCCGGGCGCTCCTCTTCCAGCGTCCGAAGGGGAGCAGCCTCCCCGTGGCCACCAACCTGTTCGGCTCCCTCCGGCGGGTCTGCCTGGCCTTGGGGGTGGAGAGCCTCGACCGGCTGACGGAGCGCATGGCAGGGCTGCTCGCCCTGGTGCCGGAGCCGGATATGGCCAGCCTCGACCGCCAGATCGCCGCTCTGCCGGCGTTTACCCGTTTCGCCCCCATCGACGGGCACGACCCCGACCTGGCGGCGATGGAGGCGCCCGATCTGCCCGGGTTCCCGTTCCTCCAGAGCTGGCCGGGGGACGGCGCGGCGGAGGGGCATGGGCGTTACCTCACCCTGCCCCAGGTGTTCACCGCTGCCCCGAACGGCACCAGCCCCAACAGCGGCATGTACCGCTGCCAGGTGCGCGGGCCCCGCGAACTGGCCGTGCGCTGGCACCCGGAGAGCGGCGCAGGGCGGCATTTCGAGGCCTACCGCCGCCGGGGCGAGCCGATGCCGGTGGCGATCTGCCTGGGCGGCCCCCCGGCGGCGCTCTTCAGCGCCATGTTCCCGCTGCCGGGCGACCTGGACGAGATGACCTTTGCCGGGTTCCTGGGGGGAGCCCCCCTTGCCCTTGCCGCCTGCCGATGCGTCCCGCTGCGGGTTCCGGCCGGCTGCGAGGTCGTCATCGAGGGACATGCCGATCCGATGGAAACGGTTGTGGAGGGCCCCTTCGGCAACCACACCGGCTTCTACGCACCCCCTGGGCCCGCCGCCCTGGTGCGGGTGGCCGGCGTCAGCCTCCGGGCGGATGTCGTCATCCCGGCCACCCTGGTGGGACCGCCCCCCATGGAGGACTGCTGGATGGCCAAGGCCTGGGAGCGGCTGCTGCTGCCCTTTGTGCGCCGGCTGGCGCCCCTGGTCGTTGATATCTGTTTTCCCCTGGAATGGGTCTTCCACCAGAGCGCCATCATTTCCCTTGAAAACCCGCGCCCCGGCATGGTAAGGGAGATTGCCGGGGTGCTCTGGTCTCTCCCCTGGTTCAGGGCGGCCCGCCTGCTGGTGTTCGTGGATGCGGCAGCCGGACCGATAGACCTCTCCCGGGCCGCCTGGCGCGGCATCAACCTGGTGGATGATGGCCACGACCTGATCCGGGACGAGAGCGGTGCACGGCTGGCCCTGGATGCCACCGGCAGCCGCGCGCCCCGCCCCCCAGCGGTGATGGACAAGGCGGTTGCGGAGTTGGTGGCGCGGCGCTGGCGGGAATACGGGTTGTAGAATCCGAAACTCAGACCAAAATCCGCCACGGAGACACGGAGAACGTCAAAGGCACAACCTGTAAATAGGATTTGGATTTTCCTCCGTGTCTCTGTGTCGGTGTGGCGGACTGGTTTTTGTAAGATTGATTTTTAGGAAGGTCATTCGGAATGATAGCCATGGCAACGGAAACACGACTCATACGCAAGATCACCGTATTCCTGGAGATGATCAAGTTCTCCCACACCGTCTTTGCGCTCCCTTTTGCCCTGACCGGGGCGCTTCTGGCGGCGAACGGCCTCCCCAGCGGCCGCCAGGTCCTCTGGATCGTCCTGGCCATGGCGGGCGCCCGCACGGCGGCCATGGGGCTGAACCGCCTGATCGACGCCGAGATCGACGCCAGGAATCCCCGAACCGCCAACCGCGCCATCCCGGCCGGCCTGATCGGCAAGGGCGCAACCCTGGTCTTCATTGTCGCGGCCACGCTGCTCCTGCTCTTTAGCGCCATGATGCTCAACCCGCTCTGCCTGAAGCTTGCGCCGGTGGCCCTGTTTTTCCTGGTGCTCTACTCCTTTTGCAAGCGCTTCACCTCCCTGGCCCACGTGGTGCTGGGGATCTGCCTGGCCGCCGCCCCCATGGGAGCCTGGGTCGCCATCCGCGGCAGCATCGACACCCCCGCCCTGATCCTGGGGGGCGTCGTGCTCTTCTGGGTGGCGGGCTTCGACATCCTCTACGCCCTCCAGGACCTGGAATTCGACCGGAGCGCCGGGCTCCATTCCATCCCCGTCGCCCTGGGGGTCGAAGGCTCGCTCCGGGCGGCGCGTCTGTTCCACCTGATTATGCTGGGACTGCTCCTGTGGCTGTTCGTCGCCATGCACCTGGGGGCGCTGTTCCTCATCGGCATCCTGGCGGCCAGCGCCATGCTGCTGTATGAGCACCTGCTGCTCAAGGACGGCAGCCTGGACAAACTGGATGCGGCCTTTTTCAACATGAACGGCTACATCAGCATCGCCATCCTGGCCTTCACGGCCGCCGACCTGCTGGTGAGGTGGCCGTGACCGCGCAGAAGCGGATATTCGTCGCCCTGACCGGGGCCTCGGGGTCGATCTACGGTATCCGCCTGATGGAGGAACTCGTCAAGCGGGGCTTTCTGCTCACCGTGGCGGCCAGCGAGAGCGGGCAACTGGTCTGCCGCGAGGAGACCGGCCTGGACCTGGGGGGCGACCCCCCGGCCGTCACCGCGCGGCTTTGCGGCCATCTCGGCGTGAAGCTGGGAGTGGAGGCGGTTGCGGCCGACAACCTGTTCGCCAGCGCAGCCAGCGGCTCCGCCGCGCCGGCGGCCATGGTCGTCGCTCCGTGCAGCATGGGCACCCTGGCGCGCATCGCCTGCGGCACCTCCGGCAACCTGATCGAGCGGGCGGCGGACGTGATGCTCAAGGAGCATCGCCCCCTGCTGCTGGTCCCCCGGGAGACGCCGTTCTCGGAGATCCACCTGGAGAACATGCTCAGGCTTTCCCGCGCCGGGGTCCGCATCATCCCGGCCATGCCGGGCTTCTATCACCGGCCGGAAACCATCGACGACCTGGTGAACTTCGTTGTGGGCAAGGTTCTGGACCAGTTGGGCATTGCCAACGACCTCTTCAAGCGCTGGGGTGATCGCTGACGCCCCGCACCATGTCCCACCCGCCTCCACCCGTCGCCGCCTACCTGCGCAAGCGCGCCGTCACCGCCCCCTGGCGCATCGAAGGGGCGCCCCCCGGGCCGTTTACGGGCGCCGTGATCATCCCCTCCCTGGCCGAGAGCCGCAACCTCCCCCTGACCCTGGCCTCCCTTGCCGCCAACCCGGCCGAGTACCTCTCCCGTTTCCTGATCCTGGTGGTGGTGAACCAGCGGGCAGACGCCTCTCCCGAAGAACGGGCGGACAACCGGGCCACCCTGGCGTCGCTGCCCGTCTGGAAGGGGGAGTACGGGCTGGAGCGCCTGCACTGGGTGGATGCCGCCTCCCTGGGCAACGAGCTGCCGCCGGGACAGGGGGTGGGGCTGGCGCGCAAGATCGGCCTGGACCTGGCATTGGGGCGCCTGGATTTTGCCGCGGGCGACCCGCCCCTGGTCTGCCTTGACGCCGATACCATCGTCCAGCCCGACTATCTGCCGGCCATTGACAGACACTTTGCCAGCGCGAAAGAAGGGGGGGCGAGCATCCCCTACCGCCACCGTCCGGCCGGCGACCTGGCCGGGCAGGCGGCCATCGACCGCTACGAGCTGTTCCTGCGGGTCTATGTGCTGGGGCTGGAACAGGCCGGTTCCCCCTATGCCTTCCACACCGTGGGGAGCGCCATGGCCTGCCGGGCATCGGCCTACGCCGCCAGCGGCGGGATGAACCGCCGCCTGGCCGGTGAGGACTTCTACTTCCTCCAGCAGGTGCACAAGGTGGCCGGGGTCGCGCCCCTTACGGGCACCGTCGTCCATCCGTCGCCCCGGCCGTCCCGCCGGGTCCCCTTCGGCACCGGCCGCGCGGTGGGGGACATGCTCAGCCAGGGGGAGGAGCGGCTGCTCTTCTACCAGCCGGCGCTGTTCGTGATCCTGGGGGAATGGCTGGCGTGCGTGGGGGGACATGACGGAGCGGACGGCACCGGCCTGCTGCGCCGGGCAGGGGAGATCTCACCCCACCTGCGGGAGTTTCTGGAACAGGCCGGCTTCAGCGCGGCGTGGGACAACCTGCTGCGGCACAATCCCGGCCACGACAGGCTGATGACGGCCTTTCACGGCTGGTTCGACGCCTTCCGCACCATGCGCCTCCTGCATCACTTGAGCGATGCCGGCTGGCCGCGGGTTGCACCGGAAGAGGCCGTGGGGCCGCTCATGGAACGGGCCGGGTACGGCGGAGTTGCCGATGTGGGGGAGCTGCTGGAGCGGCTGCGGGGGCTTCAGGGGGTGTGAGAGTTGGCCTCCCCCTTTGGAAAAGGGGGGGAATTTGCCCCGCCTTTCTTTGGGTTATAGACCCGAAACAAAAAGGGCGTACCGCCATGCAACGGTACGTCCTTTTGTTCATTCATGCCGCAGGCCGTGGGTCACCCCTTCTGCAGCACCGCCTCGGCAACGGCCCTGCCCAGGGCCCGGCACTGCTCCAGGGCTTCCTCTTTGGGGGCAAAGGGGGTGCGGACCGGCTCGCCCACCAGCTTGAAACCGATCCCCTTCAGCCGCTCTTCGGCCATCTTGCACGCCTCGCCGCTCCAGCCGTAGCTGCCGAACAGCGCCGCCAGGCCGGTCTTGAGCTTGATGGTGCTGAGGTAGGCCAAAACGTCCCACATGGGTTTGGGGATGTCGCGGTTGATGGTGGGGATGCCGAAGATGAGGGCTTCGGCTTCCTCCATGATGTTGCGCACCTCGTCGGCGCTCAAGTGGCTGATGTGGTAGCTGATGACCTCGACCCCGTCGGTCCTGGCCCCGTCGGCTACGGCAGTCGCCATTTTCTCCGTGTTGCCGTGGGGCGACAGGTAGAGGATGAAGATCTTTTTCACCAGGCTCGTCGTCCTGCTCCAGCTCTCGAACTGTTCGATGGCCTTCCAGGGGTCCTGTCTGATGACCGGGCCGTGGCTCGGGCAGATCATGTCGATCACGTCGTGGCGGATCTTTTCCACCGCAGACAGCACCTTGTCCTTGAAGGGGCGCATGAGGCAGTCGTAGTAGAAGCGGCGGGCCGAGGAGAGGTCCTCGACCTCGTCGTTGTAGAGGTGCCCCGGACTGCAATAGTGGGCGCCGAAGGCGTCGCAGGTGAAGAGGATGTTCTCCTCCTCCAGGCGGGTAAACATGGTGTCGGGCCAGTGCAGAAAGGGGGCCATGATGAAGCGAAGCGTGCGGCCTCCCAGGTCGATGGTGTCGCCGTCCTTCACCACCTGGGAGGTGAACGGTTTGTGCGTCAGGTTGGCGAGAAATGTCTTGGCGGCGGTGGTGGATACCACCGTGGCCCGGGGGCAGTGCTCCAGCAGGTAGGCGAGCGATCCGGAGTGGTCGGGTTCCGCGTGGTTGACGATGATGTAGTCGATCTCTTTCGGATCGACCAGGGATTTGACCTTGTCCATGAACTCATCGGCCCGCTTGGCTTTTACCGTGTCGATGATGGCGACCTTTTCGCTCCCCTTGAGGAGGTAGGAGTTGTAGGTGGTGCCGTGTTCGGTGGGGAAGAGGTCGTCAAAGGTGCGCAGGTCCGGGTCTTCCGACCCGATCCAGTAGAGTCCCGGTTTGATTTCAACAGTTCCCAGCATGGCGATAATTCTCCTTTTCGTCGTTTCTTCAGTGAACCACGACGACGCTGTCGCACATTCGCTATTCTTGACTACTTTTGTCCGCTACTATACCAGACCATTCTCCCCCGGACAAGACATATCAGAAGAAGGGGGTTGTGTCCCGGGCCCTGATCTGCTACAAATTCGGCCATGAGCGAGATTGTTCGGACGAGAATCAATGCCTTGCGGCCGCTCCTGAAGGACACGGACCCGGAGGTGCGCGATGCCGTTGCAACGGCAATCGAGCGGTTGGAAGCGACCAGCGGCATCGACGAGGTGTTGCACGCCCTGAAAACAGGGAACACGGGTGCGCGGGTTGCTGCCATCCATGCCCTGGGCGGGATCGGCGGAGACCGGGTGGTTGCCCCGCTGGTCTACTGCGCCGGCCGGCCGGAGGCGGACATCCGTTCCGCAGCCGTGGAGGTGCTGGGCCGGCTGGCCGTTCCCTCCACGCTGCCGGTGCTGCTGGACCGGCTCGCTGACCCCGATGCCGCCATCCGGGCGCGGGCGATTGCGGCCCTGGCCGGATTTCCCCCTTCGCCCCTCCTGTACGAGCGGCTGCGCCCGTTTCTGGATGCCACGGATGGCGCCCTGGAGGCCGAGGCCGCCCTGGCCCTGGCCCGGCTCAGAGACCTTTCCTCCGAGGCGCGCATCACGGCGCTTCTGGCCTCCCCCCACGCATCCACCCGCCAGGCAGCCGCTACGGCCCTGGGCCTGCTTCCGCTGGAATTCTCCTTTTTCCCGACGCCGGGCAACGCGGAATAACCACCCGTTGCCGGCACGCCGCAGGGTGCCCCGCCTTCAGTAGTGCCCGCAACTGATCAGACTGCCCACATCGATATTCTTCAGGAGCGGGTCCACCACCGCCACAATCCGGGCGTAGCTCGAACCGTCGCGCTCCACCAGCCTCTGCTCGCGGGGCAGGGGGAGGCGGGTGCCGTCCTGCTCGAGCACGATCCTGACCACCGGGGCCTCCTCGTCCAGCGGGTTGGGGCGATGGACGATGGCCACCTCGTTGTTGTCCAGGCGTACCAGCGTTCCCACGGGATATTTGCCCATCATCTCCATGAAGCGGGCCGTCAGGTCGCCGTCCAGGATGGTCCCCACCAGCTTCTCCATCACCGCCAGGGCGGCCCGGGGAGTGACGGGGTGCTGGTAGACCCGCAGGGTGGTGATGGCATCGTAGGTGTCGGCGATGGCAATGATGTCGATCATCCGGTCGTAGTCGAACCCCCGGGCCCATTCGGGATAGCCGTTGCGGTCGTGGTGCAGGTGGTGCCCCAGGACGGCCTGGGCGACCCGGGGGGTGAGCCCTTCCATCTCGCGGATGATCTTGGCGCCCAGTTCCGAGTGGCGTTTCATCTCGTGGAACTCCGCGCTGGACAGTTTGCCCGGCTTGTTGAGGATCTCCTTCGGTATCAGGGTCTTGCCGATGTCGTGGAGTTGCCCGGCGATGCCGACCTCCTTGACGCCGTCGGCGTCCATGCCGAGGGCGGCCCCCAGCGACATGGCCAGCACCCCCACGTTGACGCAGTGATTGAAGGTGTAATTGTCGTAGTCCTTGATCATGGCCAACCCCAGGAGGGCGGAAGGCTCCCGCATGGTGATGCCGACCAGCCGGTCCACCACGCCGATCACCGGGGCGCTGCTGGGGATCCTGCCCTGCTCGATGTCGCGGCAGACGCCCTGGACCGCTCCCAAGGCCTGGCCGTAGGTGGCGAGGGCATAGCCGTCCCCCTCTTCGTCGCCGTCCCCTTCCGGCGGCTCCGGCACGGGTGCATCCTCCTGGTGCGCCACCAGGATGTGGCGTATCTCCTTCTGGCGCATCCGGGCACAGAGGTCGTCGAATCCGGCCGATTTGCCGGAAAGAAGGCGCACGAACCGTTGCAGTTCGTCGAAGGTGAGCCCGCTCGTCATGACGATCCGGTCGATCCCTTTTTCCGTCATCCGGTTGGTCAGATCGGCAATGGCGGTGGTTGGGGTGATGAAGAGGTGTTTCCCGAAGAACATGACGCCATCGATGACGCCCCAACTGATCTCGCCTGTTCGGGCCAGGGCGGAACCGAAGAGTTTGTCCAGCTCGAGCAGGGGCTGGCGGATGGCGGGATGGGATTCGGGATAGAAGCCCATCCCCTTGACCGCCCCCGAAAAGAGGGTGATCATCCGCAAGGCAAGCTGTTTATCGACCTCTCCCATGGTCAGCCCCGTGTCCGTTCGATGGCGCCGAGTGCTTCGGTGCAGGCCCGGGCCAGCTCGCCCGATCCCCGCGCCTTCCTCCTCAGGGCCGGCAGGGCGCGGCCGTCGTCCAGCCGGGCCAGGCAGGCGGCAATCGCGATCTTGAACTGGGTCCAGCGGCCGCGCGAGATCAGGTGCCTGCTTTCGAGGAGGTGCACCAGGCGGGGGGCCGCCTGCTGGTCGCCGATCATGGCGATTGCCGCCAGGGCATCGCATTTCAGGGCGAGGTTTTGCAGGAACCTGTCGTCGTCGCACACGATCTGCATCAGCACGGCCAGGGCCTTGCGGCTCTTCATGCCGCCGAGGGAGGCGATCGCCTGGGGCCACAGGGCGGAATCGGTGCCGCGCAGCACGGTGATGACCGCCGTCTCCGCGTGCTGGCCGCCGATCTTCGCCAGGCTGCGGATGGCTTCCTTGGCAACCCTGCTGTCGGAATGACGCAGGCATTTCTCCAGTTCGGGGACCGCATCCCGGCAGCCGATATCCCCCAGGATGGCGGTCAGGTTTCTGACGATATGCCAGCGGCTGTCGTCCAGCATCGGCAGGATCGATGCCACGGCCGATTCCCCCAGGCGCCCCAGCAGCATGGTCAGCTTCTTGCGCACGGCCAGGTTGTCGGTCGCGGCCAGCTTTTCAGCGGCGCGGCTGATGGCCGGCTGGCCGCCGACAGCCATCACGGCCAGGGCTCCTTTGGGAGAAATCCCGTTGGCGGCGCCCAGGCTGTCCAGGATGAATTCGAGAAACTCCTCCTGTGCCGCCAGCTGCTCAAGGCCGAAACGGGCCACCGCCATGATCTTCTTCCCGCGTCCCGGGTCGGCGGCATGTCGTGCGAACAGTTCCGCCAGGGGGAGCACGAGTGCCGGCTCATGCCGGGCGATGAGTTCTTCGCAGCAGGTAACGCCCTGGCGGGCGAGCATGGGGTAGATATCCTCATCGACCGTGGTGCTCAGGCGGCTCAAAAGGGCGCGCAGGGCCTGTTCCGGGTCGGTCTCCTCGGGAGCGGGGGCGGAAGGCTCCTGGCTGGCCGGGAAGTCCGGGCTGCCCTCTTCGATCTCGTCAAGTCCCGGCGGGACCACCCCCCGTGATTCAACCTCGCGGCGTTTGCCCAGGATGGCCGAGAGGTCCAGTTCGTTGGCCCAGATGGTGCGGATGCCGTGCTCCTGCATGACCGCTTCCAGGCCGCCGGCCTCCTGGATGGCGTCGGGGGAGAGGGAGATGACCCTGACGAAATCCAGCAGGTCTTCCTGGAACAGGTCGCGGAGAAAGGTGATTTTTTGCGCACGTCGGGCAAAAAGCTCGAACGAGAGGGCGGCGGCCGTGCGGGTGCTGTCCTTGAGCGCTTCACCGTTCGGCAGGCTGAACCCGGCACGCCCGCACACAAGGGAAAGATCGGCGCCGTCCAGCGCCCTCAGGAGGGACCGGTGCGCCTGGAGGATGCTGTTCTTGCGGCTGGGGTGCCCCTTGGGATAGAACTGCCATGCACGCAACGCCCGGCTGACGTTGCCCAGGGCCTCCAGTACGGCGGGGGGCGAAGAGGGGCTGGTGACTTGCATGTGCGGTTCCTTGTGAGCGGTTCCTTGTGAAACATCGGGGTTCTGTGCAATACTATACGAACTGCGGCGGGATTTTGTCAAACCTGAATCCATGGTGCCTTCACGGCTGCTCCCATCCACCGTGCCCCGGCCGTGGCGGAGTGCTCCCGACGACTGAAATATCAGGGGATACATCAATGAAGCACAAAACCGTTTTTACCTGCCAGAAGTGCGGCTGCCAATCGCCAAAATGGCTGGGGAAATGTCCCGATTGCGGCGCCTGGAACAGCATGGCCGAAGAGGCGGCCGCCAAACCTGCCCACGGCCTGCCGGCGGGCGGGACCTCCCGCCCGGTGCCGATCTGCGATGTGCCGGCCCAGGCGGAGACGCGCATAAGCTGCGGCATCCCCGAACTGGACCGGGTGCTGGGGGGCGGCATCGTCCCCGGCTCCCTGGTGCTGATCGGGGGCGACCCCGGCATCGGCAAGTCAACCCTCTTGCTCCAGGCCATGCACAAGCTGGCGGCCGGCAGCGGCCCGGTCCTGTATGTGTCCGGCGAGGAGTCCGCCTCCCAGACCCGGCTGCGGGGGGAGCGGCTGGGGGTCTCCCACAAGGGGCTCCTGGTCCTGGCGGAAAACTCGCTGGAGGCGATCATCGCCCATGTTGCGGCCCTCAAGCCGCAGGCGCTGGTGGTGGACTCCATCCAGACGGTCTGGACCTCCTCCCTGGAATCCGCCCCCGGCAGCGTCAGCCAGGTCAGGGAGTCGGCCGGCAAGCTGATGCTCCTGGCCAAGGGGAACAACATCCCGGCCTTCATCGTGGGGCACGTCACCAAGGACGGCGCCATTGCCGGGCCGCGGGTGCTTGAGCACATGGTGGACACGGTGCTGTACTTCGAGGGGGACGGCAGCCACCCCTTCCGCATCCTGCGGGCGGTCAAGAACCGGTTCGGCTCCACCAACGAGATCGGCGTGTTCGAGATGAAGCAGGAGGGGCTGTGCTGCGTGGACAACCCCTCGGAGCTCTTCCTGGCCGAACGCCCCCTGGGGGTCGCCGGTTCCGTGGTCACCACCTCCCTGGAGGGAAGCCGGCCGCTGCTGGTGGAACTCCAGGCCCTGGTGAGCCAATCGTCCTACGGCGTACCCCGCCGCACCACCATCGGGGTCGATCACAACCGCCTGGCGCTGCTGGTGGCGGTGCTGGAAAAGAAGGTCGGGCTGCATCTGGGCGGACAGGACATCTTCCTCAATGCCGCCGGAGGGGTGCGCCTCAACGAGCCGGCCGCCGACCTGGCCATGATCATGGCGGTGGCTTCCAGCCACCTGGACAAGGCGATCGCCCCCCAGACCATTGTCCTGGGGGAGGTGGGGCTGGCCGGGGAGGTGCGGGCCGTGACCCAGCCGGAGCAGCGCATCGCCGAGGCGGAGAAGCTCGGGTTCCGGGCCGCCATCCTGCCGGCCGGCAACCTGAAAAGGCTCAAGAAGGGAAAGATCAGGCTGGTGGGGGTTTCGTCGGTCGAGGAGGCCATGGGACATGTCCTGGAGGGCTGTTGAAAAGCTATTGCGGAGAGCCGTCTGCGGCGTTGCGCGGTACTCGCAACGGAGGCCCACCTGTCTGGTATGCCTCGGCTGCTCCGTTCCGGGCGCCTGGCATCCGGCCTTCCTCATGACGTTTTTCAACAACCCTCTGGAATAGCGGCCGGCCCGGCCCGCGGCCATTTTTTTCTGGACTTGCATTGCGCTAACCTATAAAATCTGTACATTTATATGATTTCAGGAGCAGGCCATGGAAGCGGAAAAGATTGAATACTTCAGAAATGTTCTGATCGAAGAGATGAAATCTCTGCTCGGCGAGGCGGACAAGACGGTTACGGAAATGACCTCCGATGCGTCCAACTTCCCTGATCCCACCGACCGCGCCACCCAGGAATCGGACCGCAACTTCGAGCTGCGCATCCGTGACCGGGAACGCAAGCTGATCAACAAGATCAAGGACGCCCTGGAACGCATCGACACCGGCGAATTCGGCATCTGCGAGGAGTGCGGCGAGGAGATCAGCGAAGCGCGCCTCAAGGCCCGCCCGGTGACGACGCTCTGCATCAACTGCAAGATGGAAGAAGAGGAAAAAGAGCGCCGTCAATAGGACCGGCACTCGGCAACTCCCGCATACCTTGCGGCAGGTGTACGACATGGAAGCCCGCACCTCTCCCAAACAGGCCGCATCCCATAAGCAGCTGGTTGAACTGACGATCCTCTACCAGTTCAGTAATACCATGCTGTCCACCATCCGTCTCAACAAGCTCACCCATCTCATCCTCACCGCACTCACCTCCGGCAGCACCAGGCTCTTCGAACGGGCCATGCTCTTCCTGCGCAACGAAAAATCGGGCATGTTGCAGGGCATGCTCGGCGTTACCCGGGATACCGCCGATGGGCTGAAGGTGATGGGGGGGGACGACGCCCTCAGCAGCCGCTGGGATATCGGTGACGACGCCATCGTCCGCCAGCGGGAGTCGGCTTTTTCGAAACACGTCCGCTCGACCCGCATCGAGGCCAGCATGAACTGCACCATCATGCGGCGCGTCATCCACGAACATCGCCTCTACGCCCTGGGCGAAGACGGTTGCCAGGTCTGTGAGGCCTGCGATTTCATCCACCGCCTCGGCATCACGGCCTTTGCCGTCGTCCCGCTCGTTGCCCGGGACAAGGCCTTGGGGATCATCGTCGTGGACAACCCGGTTTCCAACAAGACGATCGGCCGCGACGACCTGCATTTCCTCCAGCTCATCGCCAACCAGGCCGGCATGGCGGTTGAAAATTCCATGCTCTACAACCGCATAGAAGAGGCCCATTCCAGCCTGCGCGATGCCCGGGAGCGTCTCGTCCATGGCGAGCGCCTGGCTGCCATCGGCGAGATGGCGGCCAATCTGGCCCACGAACTCAAAAACCCGCTCATCACCATCGGCGGCTTTGCCGGGCGTCTGGCCAAGGGGCTCCCCGGGGATTCCCGGGAACACCAGTACGCCGACACCATCGTGAAGGAGGTCGGCCGGCTGGAGCGGATGCTGGCCGATATCCTCGGTTTTTCGCGCAAGCCGACCATCTGTTACAGCAACTGCGACGTGGGCGATATCCTGGAGGATTGTTTTGCGAGTTGCGCCACGACCCTCGAGGACCAGGGCGTCACCCTTGCCAGGTCGTTCGAAGGCGGCCCCTGGCCGACCCTGGGGGATGCGCACCAGCTCAAGCAGGTTTTTCTCAACCTCATGCTGAACGCCTGCGAAGCGATGTCTGACGGAGGCTCGCTCCACGTTTCGCTCGGAAAAGTATCCCTTGACAAAAAATGCATATTGGTTAGCATACAGGACTCGGGCGGGGGCATACCGGCCGACATGTTGCCGAAGATCTTCAGCCCCTTCTTCACCACCAAACCCCACGGCACCGGCCTGGGGCTTGCCATCGTCAACCGCATCCTGCAGAATCACGGCGGCAGCATCGAAGCGGGGAACGAGGGTGACGGGGCCGTGTTCACCGTGACCCTGCAGCAGGCGGAAGAACACTAGCATCACGATAATCTGGGGCTGTAGCTCAGTTGGGAGAGCGATGCGTTCGCAACGCATAGGTCGTCGGTTCGATCCCGATCAGCTCCACCAGATACACCACAAGGGGTCAGCGTTCTGCTGGCCCCTTGTGGCGTTTCATGGGTACGCTGTGCGACTTTTTTTCTTTGGCGACGCCGCCCGGAATCCGTGGGGAGGGGTGGATTAATGTCTATATTTTAATATATTACGCCCTTGACGCCGGGTTTTGATTGGTGGCATAATTATCCCATTATGGCACTAACGAAAGAACCGTGCAGCCATTGCGGAAACACCGTCAAAGCCGACGGCAGCGGCATCTATTCCGTCCGTGTCGATAGCAAGGGCTATCTGGTGGAAATAGTGGATGGGGAGATCCTTCCCGACACGCTGCACTACTGCTCCCCGACCTGCATGTTCAGGCGTGAGCGCGGCGTGGTCCCCAAAACCAAGATCGCATTCCACTTTTAGACACTACGGCAACAACCCCTCCCTCTCGGCAAGCAACCCGCCCTTGCGTCCCTGGACAGCTGGCCCATTCCCTGTCACTACGGCCCTTCTTGCCCCCGGCTGCGCCCCGGTTCCACGGCATGCCCACCGCCACGCCCCGCGCCGTCGCGCCGCGGAGCCCTGAAATCAGGCCGGATTCATTCGGTTTTCCCCGTAGACGAACGCCAAAAAATAAGGCATTATACCAAGGATTTGCGCGCCATGTTGCAGAGGAGTCGTTGTGCCGGCCAGACGCACCGCCCTGATATACTCGCCGCTGTTCGGTAATTTCAGCTACGGGGATGACCATCCCTTCAAGCTGCAGCGCTATCGTCTGGTGCGGGACCTGATGGAGGCGTACGGCCTCTTGAAGCTGCCGGGAATGGAGATCCGCGGCTGCGGGCCGATCGACGACGAACTGGTGCTGAGCTTCCATGCCCCGGAGTATGTGACGCGCCTCAAGGAGTTCAGCACCTCCGACGAGCCGCGGGCCGATTTCCGTTTTGGCCTGGGCGATGCCGACTGTCCCGTCTTCAAGGGGCTGTACGATTGCGCGGCATTGGGGGCCGGGGCGACCTTCGAGGCGGCCCGCCTGGTGGAGGAGGAGGGGTTCGACGTCGCCTTCAACCTGGCCGGCGGCTGGCACCATGCCCACCGGGCCCGGGCCTCGGGATTCTCGTACATCAACGATGCCGTCCTTGCCATCAACTGGCTGGTGGCCCGGGGACGGCGGGTCGTCTACCTGGATATCGACGCCCATCACGGCGACGGGGTGCAGGAAGGCTTCTACGACAGCGACCGGGTCCTGACCATCTCGCTGCACGAAAGCG
>Ga0207857_1000075_pt1 | contig 31026 bp, 23 predicted proteins | sample LuqExpMetageno22_FD_187780 | JGI IMG/M metagenome (GOLD analysis project Ga0207857, IMG submission 187780) | Tropical forest soil microbial communities from Luquillo Experimental Forest, Puerto Rico - Sample 22 (SPAdes) | ecosystem: Environmental > Terrestrial > Soil > Tropical forest ... | reverse complement strand
AGTTCGAGCCGGTAACCGAGGAGGGACTGGAGGCGGAAATCCGGGCCATGATGGAGAAGGCGGGACTTAGGGTGGGGCGGGTCATGCAGATGGACGCCTCCCGGCGCAGCAGGCATTCCAACGCCTATTTTACCGGCATCGGCAAGGTCAAGCGTATCGTGCTGTTCGACACCCTCATCAGGCAGATGAGCCACGGCGAGATCGTGGCGGTCCTGGCCCACGAAATCGGGCACTGGAAAAAGGGGCATATCTGGAAACGGCTGGTGACGGCCGAGGTGCTGGCCCTTGGCGGGGCGTGGCTCAGCTTCAGGCTGCTCACCTGGCCCGGCCTGCCCTCTCTCCTGGGGTTGCCGGCAGACCTGTCGCTCCCGGCGCGCATGGTTATCCTCGGTTTTATCGGCTCATTGGCCATGTTTCCCCTCACCCCGCTCTCTGCGTGGCGTTCCCGCTGCCACGAACGGGAAGCCGACCGTTTCGCCTCCGACCTGACCGGTCGCCCGCAGGACCTGGCCTCGGCCCTGGTCAAGCTGTCGGTCGAGAACCTCTCCAACCTTTTCCCCCATCCCTGGTATGCCGCCTTTTACTATTCCCATCCGCCAGCCGTGGAGCGGGTGCGGTCGCTGCGGGAATCGATCCCCGAAACCGGCAGCCGGGACCCGTCCCTCTGATACGGGCGGAAGCTGCACCTCTGCGGTTTATTCGGCATTGGCGACCTGTTCAAAAAAAATCTTGACAGTGATGGTCCTCAATCTATATTCTGAATGAGTGATCATTCAGTGTAGGGGACAACGAATGTCTTGCAAACGTGACGACATTTTTGACGCAGCACGCAAACTCATTGCCGAGTGCGGCTTCCATGGGGCTTCCGTAGCCCTGATCGCCGAACGGGCAGGGGTTGGGGCCGGTACGATCTACCTCTATTTCAAGAGCAAGGATATTCTCATCAACGAGCTTTACCGGGAGATTGAAAAGCGGGTGTCGGCCTTCATCCTCGCGGGGTATCCCGAAACGGGGCCCATCAGGGAACGGTTCATCCACCTCGGGACGCGGCTTCTCACCTACTTCATCGCCAATCCCCTCGATTTCCGCTATGGGGAGCAGTTTTACAACTCCCCTTACGGTGTGGCCTTTCGCAGGGACAGGATCATGGGCGAACCGGGCAAACGCACCATTTACAACGAACTGTTCGAACAAGGGGTCAGCCAGCAGGTGTTGAAGGATCTTCCGTTCTTCGTTATCGATTCCCTGGCGTTTGGCCCTTTGCTCGCCGTTGCCCGCGATCACATCCTGGGGTTCATCACACTGGACGACTGTCTTCTGAAAGAGGTCATTGTCGCCAGTTGGGACTCCATAAAGCGGTGAGCAGAGCCGCCAGAGGGGAAGACGCGGTTTTTTTGGACCCGGCAACAGAATGACTATTCATTCTAAGTTTTAGGTAGATAGCTTTCCAAGAACCGGTTCGGCAATCGGGCCGGAAAAATCATACGACAACATAGAGGTGCTTATGCAAAGCAATTTCAGAATTCTACTGGTAAGCGCCATGGGGGCGCTTGTGGCCGGGCTGCTCCTGGCGGGGTGCGGAAAAAACCAGGCTGCCGCCAAGGCACCCCAGAGCGCGCCCCCGGAAGTGGGGATCGTCGTCGTCCAGCCGCAACGCGTGGCCCTGACCACGGAATTGCCGGGGCGTACCTCGCCCCACCTGATTGCCGAGGTGCGCCCGCAGGTCAGCGGGATTATCCAGAAGCGAATCTTCACTGAAGGGAGCGACGTCAAGGCCGGTCAGGTGCTCTACCAGATCGACCCGGCAACCTATCAGGCAGCCTACGCCAGCGCCAAGGCCGCCCTTGCCAGGGCAGAAGCCAGCCTCGCAAGCGTCCGGCTGAAGGCCGAACGCTACAAGGAACTGGTGAAGATCAAGGCGGTCAGCCAGCAGGACTATGATGATGCCTATGCCGCCCTCAAGCAGGCGGAGGCTGATGTGGCCTCCAGCAAGGCTGCGGTGGAAACCGCCCGGATCAACCTGGCCTATACCAAGGTAACCGCCCCCATCTCCGGGCGCATCGGCCGTTCGACCGTGACCGACGGCGCCCTGGTGACCGGCAACCAGACCGCGGCCCTGGCCACCATCCAGCAACTCAGTTCCATGTATGTGGACGTCACCCAGTCCAGCGCCGAGCTACTGCGCCTGAAGCAGAACCTGTCCAGCGGTCTGTTGAAAAACAGCGCGGCAACCCAGGCCCGGGTCAATCTGGTGCTGGAGGACGGCAACGCCTACCCGTTGCCGGGCACCCTGAAGTTTTCCGAGGTCACCGTGGACCAGAGCACCGGCTCCGTTACCCTGCGGGCGGTCTTTCCGAACCCGAAACAGACCCTGCTGCCGGGCATGTTTGTCCGCGCCTTCCTGGAGGAGGGGATAAACGAGAACGCCATTCTTGTCCCGCAGCGCGGCGTGACCCGCAACCCGAAGGGCGAGGCCATGGTGATGGTGGTAGGTGCGGAGGAAAAGGTGGAGCCGCGGGTCATCACGGTTGCCAGGACCGTCGGCGACAGTTGGCTGGTCAGCGGCGGGCTCAAGGCCGGCGACCGCGTTATCCTGGAAGGGATACAGAAGGCGCGCCCCGGAACACCGGTCAAGGCCGTTCCGTTCAGCGGCGCTCCGGCCACCCAACCTGCTGGCTCCGCCCAGCCAGCGGCTGCGGCGGCGAAAAGCAAGTCCTAGAAAAAGGCGTTTCTCGTACGGAGGGGAGGCACCGTTACCACCCGAAACAAGCCGCACCTCTCCGTGTAACGCCATGCGTCATCGTGATGTGTTGGACCTGTGTTCCCGGCGTGGGAAAAACGGTGTCAGGTTCGAATTTTTCGCGCAGACAGGCTGAATCCGCGTTTTAACAAAGGTTATCTTAAGGAGATCCTCCATGTCTCGTTTTTTCATCAATCGCCCGATCTTTGCCTGGGTGATCGCCATAATGGTAATGCTGGTAGGCCTTCTGTCGATCAAGTCGTTGCCGGTCTCCCAATATCCGGCGATCGCGCCGCCGCAGATCGCCATCAACGCCACCTATCCGGGCGCCTCGGCCCAGACGGTTCAGGATACGGTCACCCAGGTCATAGAACAGAAACTGAATGGTATCGACAACCTGATCTACATGGCGTCCACCAGCGACTCGGCAGGGGCCGTGTCCATCACCTTGACCTTCAAGGCCGGCACCGACCCGAACATCGCCCAGGTCCAGGTGCAGAACAAGCTGCAACTGGCCACGCCTCTCCTGCCCGAGATCGTGCAGAGGCAAGGCATAGCCGTCGTAAAATCCACCAGGAACTTCCTGCTGATCGTAGGTCTTGTCTCGGAAGACGGATCCATGGATCGCAACGCCCTGACCGACTACATGGTGTCCAACCTTCAGGACATCATCAGCCGTCTGGAAGGCGTGGGGGAACTGCAGCTCTTCGGCACCCAGAACGCCATGCGGGTCTGGCTGAATCCGACCAAGCTGAATAACTACCATTTGACCTCCAACGACGTGACTGCGGCGCTGCAGGCCCAGAACGTCCAGGTCTCGGCCGGCCAGTTCGGCGGTACCCCCGCCGTGCAGGGACAGCAGTTGAACGCCACCATCACCGCCCGGTCCCTGCTCCAGACCCCGGAGCAGTTCGACGCCATTGTCCTGCGCACCAACAGCGACGGCTCCACGGTCAAGCTCAAGGATGTGGCCGAAACCAAGATCGGCACCGAAAACTACGATATCCAGTCGTATTACAACGGCAAACCGCTGGGGGGCATGGCAATCCGTCTGGCATCCGGCGCCAATGCCCTGGATACCGGCAACCGGGTCAAAGCCAAGATGGCGGAGTTGTCCAAATACTTCCCGCCGGGCATGAAGGTGGTCTATCCCTACGACACCACCCCCTTCGTCAAGATTTCCATCGAAGAGGTGGTTCGGACCCTGTTCGAGGCGGTAATTCTGGTCTTTATCATCATGTTCCTCTTCCTGCAGAACATCCGCGCCACCCTGATCCCCACCATCGCGGTGCCGGTGGTCCTGCTGGGCACCATGGGGGTGCTGGCGGCCTGCGGATTCTCCATCAACACCCTGACCATGTTTGCCCTGGTCATCGTCATCGGCCTCCTGGTGGACGATGCCATTGTCGTCGTGGAAAACGTGGAACGGATCATGACCGAGGAGGGGCTGTCCCCCCATGACGCCACCGTCAAGTCCATGGGGCAGATCACCAGCGCCCTGTGGGGGATCGCCACCGTTCTGACGGCGGTCTTTCTCCCCATGGCCTTCTTCGGCGGCTCCACCGGTGTCATCTACCGCCAGTTTTCCATCACCATCATCTCGGCCATGATCCTCTCGGTGCTGGTGGCCATGATCCTGACCCCGGCCCTCTGCGCCACCCTGCTCAAGCCGGTCGAAAAGGGGCATCATGCCGGAGAGTCCGGCTGGTTTGCCTGGTTTTTCGGCTATTTCAACCGGGCCTTCGAGTTCTGCCGGGGCAAGTACGAGGGGATCGTGGGCCGCTCCTTCGGCAAGCCGGTGCGCTACCTGTTCGTGTACGGCACCATCGTCGCCGCCATGGCTTACTTTTTCCTGCATCTTCCCACGTCGTTCCTGCCCGATGAGGATCAGGGGTTCATCATCTGCCAGGTTCAACTGCCTGCCGGGGCCACCGAGGCGAGGACCGAACAGGTGATACGGCAACTGGAGCAGCATTTCCTTAAAGATGAGGCCAAGACGGTGGAGGGGGTCATCACCGTCACCGGGTTCAGTTTTGCCGGCCGCGGCCAGAACATGGGGCTTGCCTTCGTGAAGCTCAAGGACTGGAAGCTGCGCAAGACCGCGGACCTGAAGGCGCCGGCCATTGCCGGCCGGGCCATGAAGGTGTTTTCGCAATTCCGCGATGGCCTGGCATTCGCCTTTGCTCCGCCGGCGGTGCTGGAACTGGGCGTAGCGAACGGCTTCGACTTCCAGTTGCAGGATCGTGCCGGCCTGGGACATGAAAAGCTGATGGAGGCCAGAAACCAGCTATTGGGCATGGCCATGAAGAACCCGAAACTTGTCGCGGTGCGCCCCAACGGCCAGGACGATTCTCCCCAGTTCAAACTGGATATCGACGATGTGAGAGCCGGCGCCCAGGGGGTATCGCTGTCGCAAGTCAACGACGTCCTCTCGACCGCCTGGGGGAGCACCTACGTCAACGACTTCATCCAGAACGGCCGCGTCAAAAAGGTCTACCTCCAGTCGGATGCCCAGCACCGGATGGTGCCGGAGGATATCAACAACTGGTACGTCAGCAATAAAGACGGCCAGATGGTGCCGTTTTCCGCCTTTGCCACCGCCCGCTGGCAGTACGGCTCGCCCCGCCTGGAACGGTACAACGGCATTCCGGCGGTGGAGATCCTGGGACAGGCAGCTCAGGGGATAAGCACCGGTGAAGCCATGGCCGAGATGGAAAAGATGGCGGCCCAACTGCCTTCCGGTATCGGGTACGAATGGACCGGCCTCTCCTACGAGGAACAGCATGCCGGCGCCCAGGCACCGGCGCTCTACGCCATCTCGCTCCTGGTGGTGTTTCTCGCCGTGGCGGCGTTGTACGAGAGTTGGACCATCCCCTTCGTCAACCTGCTGATGCTGCCGCTGGGGCTGGTGGGGGCGGTGACGGCGGTCAAGTTGCGGATGCTGCCCAACGACGTCTATCTCCAGATCGGCTTGCTCACGACCGTGGGACTCTCTACCAAGAACGCCATCCTGATCATCCAGTTCATCAAGGACCAGATGCACCACGGGCATGAACTGGTCGAGGCCACCCTGGCGGCGGTCAAGATCCGGCTCAGGCCGGTCATCATGACGTCGCTGGCGTTCTTCTTCGGCACGCTGCCGTTGGCACTCACCAAGGGCGCGGGGGCCGGGGCCCAGAACGCCATCGGTACCGCCGTTACCGGCGGGCTCCTGTCGTCCACCTTCATCGACCTGATCTTTATCCCGTTTTTCTTCGTCCTGGTCTCACGCGTGTTCGCGAGGAAGCAGCGCCAACTCGCCCCCGTGGAACCGGACGCTGTGGCCAACTCCCCGGAGGTTAACTGACATGAAACCCCTGAAACACACGACGACAGCCCTTTGCCTCGCTGCCGGCGCGTTCCTCAGCCTGGCCGGCTGTGCGACCATGGCCCCCACCTATACACGCCCCGAATCTCCCGCCCCGGCCGCCTGGCCGAGCGGACCGGCTTACAAGAACAACGAAGCAAAGCCGGGCGGCCAGGCGGCCGCCGAGATTCCCTGGCGGGATTTCTTCAAGGACGGGAAGCTGCAGAAGATCATCGAACTGGCGCTGGCCAATAACCGCGACCTGCGGGTAGCGACGCTCACCATCGAGAAATACCGGGCCATGTACCAGATTCAGCGGGCCGAACTGTTCCCGACCGTGAATGCCTCCGGCAGCGGCACGGTCCAGCGCCTCCCGGCAAGCGTTTCGGGCACCGGGCAGTCCCTGATTTCCCGCCAGTACAACGTCAATCTCGGCTTCAGTTCCTACGAGCTTGACTTCTTCGGCCGCGTGCGAAGCCTCAAGGACCAGGCGCTGGAACAATACCTAGCCACGGAGCAGGCGCGGACCAGCACCCAGATCAGCCTGGTGGCCGACGTCGCCGCCGGCTATCTGACCCTTGCCGCGGACCGGGAACATCTGCAGCTTGTCAAGGACACGCTTGCCAGTCAGCAGGCTTCCTACGACCTGATCAAACGTCGCTATGAACTGGGGGCTTCCTCGGAACTGGACCTGCGCCAGGCCCAGACCAGCGTCGATACGGCGCGAGCGGACATCGCACGGTACACTGCCCAGGTGGCCCAGGATGAGAACGGCCTGATGCTGCTGGTCGGATCGCCGGTCCCGGCCGAGTTGCTCCCCGCCAAGCTGGGCACGGCGGCCATGCTGAAGGATATCGGCCCGGGAGTGCCGTCGGAGGTGCTGCAGCGGCGCCCCGATGTCCTCCAGGCCGAGAGCCAGCTCAAGGGGGCCAACGCCAATATCGGCGCCGCCCGCGCCGCCTTTTTCCCGCGCATCTCCCTGACCGCTTCCGCCGGCACCAGCAGCGACCAGCTTGCCAAGCTCTTCGCGCCCGGTTCGGCCGCCTGGGCCTTTGCCCCCCAGATATCCCTGCCGATCTTCGACGCTGGGGCCAATCGCGCCAATCTGGAGGTGGCGAAGGCGGATCGTGACATTTTCGTGGCCCAGTACGAAAAGGCGATCCAGACCGCTTTCAGGGAGGTGGCCGACGCCCTTGCGGAGCGCGGAACCCTGGGTGACCAACTGGCAGCCCAACAGTCGCTGGTCGAGGCCACTTCCGCAAGTTACAGCCTGTCGGAGGCGCGTTACAACAACGGGATCGACAGCTATCTGAACGTGCTCGATTCCCAGCGCTCCCAGTACTCGGCCCAGCAAAATCTGATCAGTGTCAGCCTTTCGCGGCTCACGAACCTGGTAACGCTGTACAAGGTGCTTGGCGGCGGAGGGATATGACGAACCGCCGCACCCTGGAGTCGGATAACAAGGCAATGGGGTGAGCCAGGCTGCTGTTTCGAAGAAATGCGTTACAATAAAGACTAAGGTTAAAAATCGACAGTGTCCGGCCGGCAACTGCAGGGAAGCAGTTGGCCAGTGCCGGGCACTGTTGCGGTAACAGGGATGGCTGTCATGAAAGACCTCAAGGCCTATTTCTCGCCCCGCCACTATCCGGCTCTGCGCGACCTATCGATCCTGCTCATCCTGTTCGGCGGGGCCTTCTTCCTCTTCCTCGGCCATGCCGGACTGATCGAGCCGGACGAGGGGCGGTATTCGGAAATCCCCCGGGAGATGCTGGAAAAGGGAGATTTCGTCACCCCGACGCTCAACTACGTCGGCTACTTCGAAAAACCGCCCCTGCACTACTGGCTGAATGCCCTCTCCTTCAAGCTCTTCGGGCTGAACGAATTCGCCGCCCGGTTTGCCGGCACCGTGGCGGGGCTTTTGGCCGTGCTGCTCGTCTACCATACCGGCCGCAGGCTGTTCGGCAGGCGCGAGGGGCTGTTTTCCGCCTTCATCCTGGGCACCTCGACCGGATTTCTCGCCCAGTCCCGCATCAACCTCACCGACATGACGTTGACCTTCTGCCTGTCGGCGGCCCTGTGCTGCTTCATCATCGCCGCCGACGACCAGGAGCGCTGCAAGGGGCGCTACTATTACTCGTTTTTCCTGTTCTCGGCCCTGGCCGTGCTCACCAAAGGGCTGATCGGGATTGTCCTGCCCGCGGCTATCATCCTCATCTATCTCGCAACGACCCGTCGCTGGCATCTGCTGAAGGAGATGCGCCTGGCCGGCGGCATCGGGCTCTTCCTGGCCGTGACGGTCCCCTGGTTTGTGCTGGTATCCCTGCGCAATCCCGAGTTCGCCCGTTTTTTCTTCATCCATGAACACCTGGAGCGTTTTCTCACCAAGGCCCATGGCCGGTATCAACCCTTCTGGTATTTTGTCCCCATCCTGCTCCTGACCATGCTCCCCTGGTCGTTCTACGCCCTGCGCGCTGCGGCGCGGGCATGGGGCGAGCGGCGGCATCCCCAGGGGGACCGCCTGGTGTTCCTCCTTGCCTGGGCCGCATTCATCTTTCTCTTTTTTTCCGCGTCCCACTCCAAGCTGGTCCCGTATATCCTCCCCGTGTTCCCCCCGTTGGCCCTCCTGACGGGCAAGATGTTCTCCGACTCGATGGACCGGGAACAGCAGAGGGCGTTCGGGCCGGAAAACGCCCTCCTGGGGACCCTCCTCGTTGTGATGGCCGCCCTGGCGGTCATCTATCCCCATGTGCGTGATCTTGCACCGGTTCTGGTTCAATGGGGCCTGGCGCGGCCCGGCAGCTCGCTTTTGACGAAGCAGCCGATCCTCTCGCCGGCCGGGGGTGTCGTCATCGCCTGTCTGTCGCTGTCCATGTGGGCGGCGATCTGGTGGGCCGGCCGGAAAAAGGGGGTGCTGATCCTGTTTGCCGGGCTCTGTCTTTGTTCCTATTTTTTGGAGACCATGGGGCTTCAGGTGTTCATGGAAGGGATCGCGTTCAAAAAATCTTCGAAAGAGCTTGCGCTTGTGGCACAACGGGTCACATCGCAGGGCGGTTGCCTGGTTTCATTCGGCTATGAACAATCTCTGCCGTTCTACACCGGGAAGAGGGTTATGGTCGTGGGAGACAGGGGCGAACTGGAGTTTGGGAGCAGGCAGGGGGACCAGGCGGCCTGGTTTGTCGACGAAACCGGCTTCATGCGGCTGTGGCAGGGGGAGCGGCCGGTCGTGGTGTTGCTCAAGAGGGCGGAGTTCGAACGGATTTCGCCCCGGCTCGCCCCTCCCGCCTCGATCCTGGGCTCCAAAGGCAAAAAGATGCTGATCTGCAACGTGGCCGCGGCAGAAGGCCCGTTAGCGCCGGGCATGCAGCGGATTTCGGAGCAGAAGCCGCGGGACGGAGAATAGGCGGCAGCCTGGCCGCCCGGTCACGCGTCGCCCTCTGCGCAGTCGGCGGCGCCCGCCATCATCAGTCCTTTGTGTACAGCACCGCCACGGCCTTGGCCACGTCCTCGCCGACGGAAACCCAGCCGTGGGGCTGGCTGGAGTCATAGTAGATGCTGTCGCCGGCGCGCAGGCGGATGACTTCGTTGTTGTAATGGAGGTCCAACTCGCCGTCCACGATGTAGAGGAATTCTTCATCCCCCTCATGCTTGAAGAAGAGCCGTTCATCCCAGGGGCTCTTGTCGAATTCCACCAGGAACGGCTCCATGTGCTTGTGCCGCATACCCTGGGCAAGGGAATGGTAGACATAGGGGCGGGTAACATCATTGATCACCGGCCGCTGGACCGCTTCAAACTCCTTGACCGTCTCGCGTTTGGTCACGACATATTTCTGGCGGTTGCTCTCATCCTCGAAAAAGAAGTGGATGCCGACCTTGAGCCCCTTGGCGATCTTGAGCAGCGTTGCCAGGGGGGGGACAACCTGCTCATTCTCGATCTGCGATAAGAGCGGCTTGGAAAGGGTCGTCAGGTCGGACAGCTCCTGGAGGGTCAGCCGTTTCTGTTGGCGGAGCCCCCTGATCTTTTGGCCGATGCGGAACTCCTTGATTTGTGCCTTGATGTCGGTCATAGGTCCCTCCCTTGCGTAAGCCCGAATGTTTGGGTGCAGTGAAATTATTTTTACACAAAGCGCATGCCGTTTACAATAACATTATTATAACAGATAAAACAAGAGCGGTCCAGGCCCGGCCACACTTGAATTCCGTTGACATCCGGCATATATTTGGACGATAGTTTCGCAGTTGAATCCAACCACGATGAGTGCCTACGAGAACCATATGAAATCAAAAACTTACTCCCATTCAGTGCTGTTCGCCGTCATCTGCGCGCTGCTTCTCGGCGGACTGGCCGCATGCAGCGGCAAGAACGAATCTCCCCTGTTTTTTGAATCGAAGCGCAAGGGGGGCGAGGCGGAAGCGCCGATCAAGGAGGTCCCCTCCGATCTCCTCTCCACCCAGAAGGCCTTCAGCGCGGTGGCCAAGAAGGTCACCCCCTGCGTGGTCAATATCTCCACCATCAGCAAGAAGAAGATGGTGCAGCCATTCTTTGAAATGTCCCCCTTTTTCGATGATTTTTTCGGCGGCGGCCAACCGCGGTACCGCCGCGACAAGAGCCTGGGGTCGGGGTTCATCATCAGCAAGGACGGCTACATCGTGACCAATGACCACGTGGTGCGCGACGCCGAGTCGGTCCAGGTCAAGCTCTCCAACGACAAGGTGTATGACGCAAAGGTCGTCGGAGGGGACCAGAAGTCCGACATCGCCGTGATCAAGATCAACGCTTCCGACCTGCCGACCGCGGTCCTGGGTGATTCGGACAAGCTTGAGGTCGGCCAGTGGGCCATCGCCATCGGCAACCCCTTCGGCCTGGACCGGACCATGACGGTCGGCGTCATCTCGGCCACCGGACGCTCCAACATGGGCATCGAGACCTACGAGAACTTCATCCAGACCGACGCCTCCATCAATCCGGGCAACTCGGGGGGGCCGCTTCTGAACATCTACGGCGAGGTCATCGGCATCAACACCGCCATCGTGGCGGCGGGGCAGGGCATCGGTTTTGCCATACCCGCGAACATGGCAAAGCCGATCTTCACCCAGCTCATCCAGAAGGGGAATGTCAGTCGCGGCTGGATGGGCGTGACGATCCAGCCGGTCACGGAAGAGCTGGCCAAATCCTTCGGCCTGAAACAGGCCAGGGGCGCCCTGATCAACGACATCATGAAGGGGGGGCCGGCAGAGAAGGCCGGCATCCGCCAGGGAGACGTGATCATCGCCTTTAACGGCACCGATGTGAAAGACCCGTCGCACCTGCAACGTCTGGTGGCCGAGACCGGGGTCGGCAAGCCGGTCAAGGTGACGGTCTTCCGGGACGGCAAGACCGTGGAACTGGGCATGACGCTCGCCAGTTCCGACATGGCATCCAAACAGCGTCGCGGAACGGGCGGTAACGAGCCCCAGGGCCGAGCCGACCAGATCGGCCTGGTGGTGGACGACTCCGAGGAGGGGGACGGCGCGGTCGTCGTTGAGGTGTCACGGGGCGGAGCCGCCGCCGAGGCAGGCATCCGGCGCGGCGACGTGATCGTCTCCGTCAACCGCATGAGGGTTACCGGCAGCGCTGATTACCAACGCGCCATCCGGCAGGTGCGGCCGGGGAGCGCCCTGACCATCCTGGTGCGGCGCGGCGATGCCAACATCTACTTTGCCTTGCGGCCCAGATAAGGTGCCCGATGCCGCCATCGGGACGTGCACGCCTTGTTTCTGGAATTTTGTGCGAATTTGTGCAAGTATGGGCATATAAATTTCAACGGACGGGGAAAGAGCGCTCATGAACATGATTGACAATCCCGATCAGGCAAAGCGGCTGGCGCGGGCCATCATTTCCGATGTGGCCATGTACAACACCGAAAAGGTGGAGAGCGGCATCAAGAACGACAATATCTTCGATGTTCTCCACGAGGAGTTGGAAGAGGGCCGTCAGCACTTCTTTTCCCGGGTGGCCCCGGAACTCAAGCCCGAAACCATCTTCGACATCGCCGTGGTGGATGTGCTCATCAAACGGGCCGGCAAGATCGAGTCGAATATCTGGTAGGTTTCCCGCCACGGCAGCGGTTTTTTCCAGAGGCGCGCCCCTGCACGGGGGGATGCGCCTCTGCTTTTTTGACACACGCGGAGCTTGAACACCCATGAACCAGACGATTTTCTGTTTTCCGCCCGACTCCGACCCCATGCGGCTCGACCTGTTCGTCTGCCGGGAACTGGCGGGGGAGACCCGCGCCACGGTCCAGCGCCTGATCGAGGAGGGTAATGTGCTGGTTGACGGCAGGCAGGCCCGTCCCTCCCTGAAGCTCAAGGGGGGCGAGCGCATCCAGGTGGAGATACCGCCGCCCCTGCCCGCAGAGCCGCAGCCCGAGGCAATCCCGCTGGAGGTGCTGTACGAGGACGCCGACCTGATCGTCATCAACAAACCGGCCGGCATGGTGGTGCATCCGGGGGCGGGCAACAGTTCGGGAACCCTGGTGAACGCCCTGTTGGCCCACTGCACCGATCTGTCCGGCATCGGCGGCGAACTGCGCCCCGGCATCGTCCACCGCCTGGACAAGGACACCTCGGGCGTGCTGGTTGCGGCCAAGAACGATCGCGCCCACCAGTCGCTTTCCAACCAGTTCAGCGTACATTCCGTCAAGCGCATCTACCAGGCCCTGGTCTACGGGAGCCCCAAGGAGGATGCGGGCAAGATCGAAGGGATCATCGGCCGTCATCCCACCGAGCGGGTGCGCCTGTCGGGCAAGGCCAAAAGCGGCAAGCATGCCATAACCCGCTGGCGGGTGAAGGAACGCTACGGCCGCGTATCCCTGGTGGAACTGCGCCTGGAGACCGGGCGCACCCACCAGATCAGGGTGCACCTCTCCGAGGCGGGTTTTCCCCTTCTGGGGGACCCGCTCTATCCCGACGGCGGACGCTTCAACAACCTCGCCGACCCGCAGCTCCGCAAGCTGATCACCACGCTGGGACGCCAGGCGCTGCACGCCCGCACCCTCGGCTTTATCCACCCCGCCACGGGCGACTACCTGGAGTTCACCACCGAACCGCCGGAGGATATGGCGACGGTGATGGACTATCTGCGCAAGGGTGCCCTGTGAGGGAAGAACAGGGACAGCGTGGCGCAGCAGGCTCGGCCGCGCCGATTCCGCCTGTCCGCGACACGGTCTGACACGGCACGCTTTTCCACCCCTCGCTGTTATCCGGTACCACCAACGGGAATACCCCGTACCATCCAAACGACACCAACCATTCATACCCGCGAAGATGCCATTGGGGCGCCGTATACGGCTATTCAGCATATTTTTGGCATAGGGGCGCCCCAAGTTGGGTTAAAATCAACCAATTAGGAAGTAACGGGAATATCGGGAGGATGTGATGACGGTTGCAAAAAAGCTCTTTTTTCTGATGGTGGCCAGTCTGGGGGTATTGATTTTTGTTGCTGCTTTTTCCTGGGCAACGGCCAGTTTCATCCAAACCAACTACGACGAAATGTTCCGCAGCGATTATCGCCAGGTGCAGCTCTCCATGGAAGCGCTGGACCGCATGGGGATGGCCATGCGGGCTTACAAGAACTACCTGATCCGCGGGAACGCCAAGCACGTCGAAGAATTCCGTGGTGAAACCTCGGCCATTGAGGACAACCTCAAGGAATTTATCAAGCTGTCGGATGAAAGCGACCGCAAGGCCGCGGAGCAGGCGCTTCAGACCCTTGCCAAGTATCGAGCCAGCATGGACAAACTGGTCAGCCTCCGCGAGGCCAACACGAACGCAACCGAGGTCGATACGCAGCTGGGGCATGGCTTCGACATGGAGGTGCGGAAGGCGCTGGTCGTTTTGGCGGAAACCAACAAAAAGGCCATGGAAAAGACGCGCCAGGATGTCCGGGCGCGGTCGCAGCAGCGGGTCTATGTGCAGATGGCGTGTGCATTCGGTGCGGCCATTGTCCTTTTGAGCTTCAGCACGCTGTTGGGACGGGGAATCCGGAAGAGCATCGCTGATTTTTCGGCCATCATAGATCGGGTTGCCGATAACGACCTTACCGTGCACGTGGATGCGAGCCACCGCGACGAGTTTGGCCAGATGGGGATACGCTTGAATGCCATGCTCGACAACCTGCGCAGGGTCATACGCTCCATGAGCGAAAGTGCCCTGCAGGTCTCCGCCGCCTCGTCCCAGCTTTCGGCAAGTTCGGTGCGGATCGCCACGGGCGCCGAGGAGGTGGCGGCACAGGCCAATACCGTAGCGACAGCCAGCGAGGAGATGGCCGCCACCAGCGGCGAGATCGCCCGGAATTGCGGGCGCGTGGCGGACGGGGCTCACCAGGCGAGCGACTCTGCGCGGAATGGCGCGGAAGTCGTGGAATCGACCATCAGCGGCATGACCCGCATCAGCGAAAAGGTATCGGAGTCGGCTCGCACGGTGGAGGCCCTGGGGCGGCGTTCCGACCAGATAGGCGAGATCGTCAGCACCATCGAGGACATCGCCGACCAGACCAATCTCCTGGCGCTGAATGCCGCCATCGAGGCCGCCCGCGCCGGGGAGCAGGGGCGCGGCTTCGCGGTCGTGGCCGACGAGGTGCGGGCGCTTGCCGAGCGTACCACCAAGGCGACTCGGGAGATAGGGGAGATGATCAAGACCATCCAGAATGAAACCCGCGGCGCCGTGACCATCATGGAGGAGGGGGTGCGGGAGGTCGAGTTGGGGAGTGAGGGAGCGGCGCGTTCCGGCCAGGCCCTGCAGGAGATCCTCGGCAAGATCAGCGAGGTGGCCATGGAGGTCAACCAGATCGCCACGGCGGCCGAGCAGCAGACGGCCACCACCCATGAGATCACCAGCAATATTCAGCAGATGAGTCATGTGGTGGACGATACCGCCCATGGCGCCCAGGAATCGGCCCAGGCCGCATCCAATCTCGCCCGCTTGGCTGCGGAGCTGCAGGAGGAGGTGCGCAGGTTCCGCCTCGCCTGACCGCATGAAGGCAAAAAAGCCCGCTTTCGGCGGGCTTTTTTGTTCGGCTCCGGCATCCTGGCCGGTTATCCTTGCAATTCCTCCAGCTTTTCGGTGATCACCCGCAGGTGTTCGACCTCCTCGTTCCTGAGGGTTTCCAGCATTGCCCTGCCGTCCGGGTCGGCGGTCCTGGCGATCAGTTCCTCATAGTAGGCCATGCCGCGCTTCTCGATATTCTGGGCGATCTTCAGGGCTGCGACGTCGTCGGTGTCAAAGCCTGCCTGCTGCTCGCCGCTGCCGGCCGCTTCCAGTTCGAAGCCCGAGCCGCCGTAAAACACCCAGCGGCCGCTCTCGTGCAGCGAGTTGTAGAGCTCGGTCAGTTTCATGTAGTGACCTTCCTCGGTCTTGGCCAGCCACCTGAAGATCCGTTTTCCGGCCGGGTTGAAGGTCTTGTGTTCTGCCTTGACGTACAGGTCGAAGGTCTCTTTTTCAAGTTCGATGGCGCGCATGATGGCGTCGAGCATCTCCTTGCTTTGGGTCATGGGGTTCTCTCCTTTAAATAGGTTGTTGAAAAACAGCCATCTCGCCGCCGTCCTCGAAGACCTCTTGTGTCAGTCCAGCAACTCTTCCAGCCGCAGCAGTTGTTCAACGCTCTGGCTGAGAAAGACCGGGCACCCCCGCTGTTCGGGCAGCCGCAGGTCCACATCGTACCGGTCCCCGACGAAAAGTGCCTCGGCCGGCGCCAGGCCGAGCCGGTTCAGCACCTGCTCCAGCATGGCCTCGTCCGGTTTGGCGAGCCATTGGTCGTCGATGGCGAAGATATGGCGAAAAAAGCCGTCCAGACCCAGGTAGCCGATGATGCGGGTGGTCAGGGCGCGGTTGTTGTTGGTGTAGAGGCACAGTTCGAAGCGCCGGGACAGGCGCTCCAGCAGGGCGATAACCCGTTCATCCCGCACCAGGTACGATTCGGGGCGCAACCGGACTTCGAAGGCGGCATGGAGATCCCGGATGCTTCCGCCCAATTCGGTGCAGACCGCCGAGAGGGTGGGGGTGATGCCATGCGCCTCGCAGAGCTGCGCTCGGGCTGCCGCCATCAGGGAGTGAGCCTCGTCGGTGCCGATTCCCTTGAGGGCGGCGATGTAGCCGGCGGCGGCCTCCTGGATCGTTGCCGCAAACGGGTCCGAAACGTACAGGGTGCCGTCCAGGTCGAAGACGATGCCGCGGATGGCGGAAAGGGCGGGTTCCGGCATTCAGCCTCCTATCCGGCGCTGGCAGAGCAGGCGGGGGTTTTCGATCCCTTTGAACTGGATCAGGACCCGGAAGGTGTCACCCATGCCCCCTTCGGGCATGATCAGTTTCTTCAGGGCCAGCCGCAGCTTGAGCTTTTCCTCTTCGGACGCCGCCGATCGCTCGAACTCCTCGATTTCCTCCACGATGCCGGCCGAGAGGAGGAAGCGGTACTGTTCCCCGAACCAGGCCGGCTGCAGCCCCAGTTCCTCGCCCCGGCGCATGAGGGTGGTGAAGTCCACGTGGGAGGTGATGTCCTGCCTGCCCAGGCGGATATAGGGATCGTCCTCCACCTGGTGGCGATAATAGCAGAGAAGGGTTCCCTGCTTGCGATGGGGCGCATAGAGCTCCATTGCCGGGTAGCCGTAGTCGATGGTCAGGATGAAACCGCGCGAGAGCGACCGGGCGGCCGCGGCCAGCCACTCCGGGGCGGCCAGGTTGACCTCGGCCTGCTGGCCGGGCAGGAGCGTTACGCCGATCCGCTCCAGGTAGCTGGCGATGGCCGGCGTGGACAACTCCCCCGCCTCTTCGGCGAACCCGCCGTCCACGAGCGCGACGTAGACCTCCCGCAGCCCCTCGGGCGTCATCATGACCCGGTGCACCGGCAGGGCATCGATCAACTCGTTGGAGTAGAGGCAACCGCTGAAGCTGAAACCGTCCGCCCCGAACGCCTCCGGGTCGAGCCAGCGCAGCCGCTCCCGGTGGCGAACCAGAAGTTCGGCCTGGGCGGCTTGCAGGGAGGGTTCCCGCTCCACCAGCGCCAAGTCCACGCCGGCGTACATCCCCGGCTCCCGTTCGGCCAGGTAGTCCATGATGTCGCACGCCAGACGGCCGTTGCCGGCGCCGCACTCCACCAGGGTGAAGGAGGCGGGCGAATCCATGCAGCGCCACATCTGGGCGACCTCCCGGCCAATCACCCGTCCGAAGGCGGCATGCACCGATATGCTGGTGTAGAAATCACCCTCTGCGCCGACCTTGCGTCCCGGCGAGGTGTAATACCCCAGGCCCGGTTCGTAGAGGCAGGCCTCCATGAAGGCGGCAAAGGTGATCCTGCCCGTTGCTGCAATGCGTTTGGCCAGTATGTCGTCAAGCTGGGTGTCGTCTGTCATCGGCTCCGGCCCGTGTCAACAGGTTGTTGAAAAACAGCCATCTCGCCGCCATCCTCGAAAGCCTCCTTGTGACTGAGGCCTTTGGTGAGGGCTGCCTCCGCGGGGCTTGTCTATCGGGTGCGACGATCTGACTATTTTTGAACAACCTGAGTTTTTCAATACCCTGCTCGGATGCAGGTATCTAGGTTATAATTCACCTGCCAGGCAAAGTCAAACAGGCCGTTTGCCGGCCTTTTCACCCTTGCTGCGGTAATACTGGCGCATCTCGCGCACCTGGCGTTTCACCTCCCGCCGCAACTCGGGCGGTTCGAGCACCTCGGCGTGCATGCCGTAGGAAAGTATCCAGGAGACCAGTTCCATCTCGCCGGCGGCCTCGAACTCGACCGTTACCCGTCCATCCTTCTCGGCCCCGATCTTCTGCCCCGGCATCCAGATGCGCTCCTTCACGGCATGGGCTACATCCGGCGAGAAACGGACCCTGACCTTCATGGGCGTGTCGCTGACCAGGCCGAAAGCGCTTCTGAAGTGGGCCTCGGGCTGGTAGCCCTCGGGGATCTCGAACCGTTGCCGGGTTACCTCAATTCCGCGGATCCGTTCCAGGGCGAACAGGCGCATGGCCTTGCGGTTGTGGGCATAACCCAGCAGGTAGATGCCCCCCTTGTGAAAGATCAGGGTATAGGGATCGGTTTCATAGTCCTCGCGTTCGTCCCTCCCCTTTTTGGCATAGCTCAGGCGGACGCGGTACTGGTGCAGCAGGGCGCGTTGCAGTCCCTCGATGTAACTGGCTGCGGCGGAGTAGTCCCGCGCCCCGTGGAGGATCGGCAAGGATACCCGCGCGATCCGTTCCAGGTGGGCCGCGTAGCGGTCCGGGAGGACCGAGGTGATGGCGCGGAACAGCTCCTCGATCTCGGCCTGGAAGGGGGTGCCCGCCAGGTAGACGGCCAGGGAGCGCAAGAGGTAAAGCGACATCAGCTGGGGGAGGGTGAAGGTGATGGGGGGGATGTTGCGGGACTTGGTCAGGAAGCTGTAGACCTTTTTCCCCTCCAGCCACTCGGAGGTGAGGGTGTAGCCGGCTTCCTCCACGGCGTTCAGGTCGCGGTGGATGGTGCGCCGGTCAACTCCGCATTCCTCGGCCAGGTCGTCCAGCGTCATGCCCCGCCGGGCTTCGAACATCCGGATAATGCTATGCAGCCGACCCGCCTGGGAGTATTTTTTTGCCGGTTTTCCCTTCTGCATGCTTCCCCCTTGCCGAATTCTGAATTATCGTTACAATGTGATCACGGGTACAGGAATGGAACGGGAGAATATTGTAGACGATTGAACCATTTTGACAATACATTTCTGACATATACTGTCATGGTGCATGACTGGCTCAACCAGCCGGGCTATGGCGCCCTCTTCTCCCTCAGCTTCCTGGCTTCGACCCTTCTGCCGCTGGGCTCGGAGTGGCTGCTGGTGTTGATGCTCGCCAACGGCTACGAGCCGCTGACGACCGTGGCGACGGCCACCGCCGGCAATTACCTGGGTGCGGTGACGACCTGGCTGATCGGCATGTACGGCGGGCGCTGGCTGATCGAGAAGGTGCTGCGCGTGTCGCCGGAGCAGGAGGCGCGCGCCCGCAATCACTACCGCCGGTACGGGGCCTTTTCGCTGTTTTTCTCCTGGCTGCCGGTCGTCGGCGATCCGCTCTGCATGGTGGGAGGGATGATGGGCATCAATTTCGGGCTCTTTTCGGTCCTGGTGGCTTCGGGGAAGCTGCTGCGCTACGCAGTGACCGCGTGGATAACCTTGAAGATATCCGGCTGACGCGAATTCAGGTCGGGGGGCGTTTATGGACGAAACGCAAGAGACCCAGCACTATCCCAGCTTTCAGCAGCGCTATGCCGGGTACGACCGCATCATGGGCAATATATCGTGGCTGCTGATCGCCCTGGTGACGCTCGACATCAAACTGATGCCCACCGACAGCGCCAGCCTGGTCTTTCTGGCCGCCTTCTGCGTCCTCCTGTTTTTCTACAACATCACCGCCCGCTACAGTGTTCTCTCCCGCAGGTACAGTCCCTTCAAGACCTTTGTGGATCTGATGGTCTTCCTGGCATTCATCGTGGCGGTGTGCTGGTACACCGGCCGCATCACCAGCCCCTTCATGTCGCTCATCTATCTCGTTCTGATGGCCACGTCCCTGACCCAGGGCAAGCGGGTGACCTATTTCATGGCCGCCCTCTCCATCAGTTCCTACATCCTGCTGGCTTCGGAGGAATTCAAGGGGATCAACGATTTCCTGACCCATACCCTGGAGCTGTTCCCGTTCATGCTGATCGCCCACCTGGGTGCCATGCTGGCCGGCGAGACGGAGAGCGCCCGCCGCGAGGTGGAACGGCTTTCCCTGACCGACGAGGTGACCGGCATCAACAACATGCGCAATTTTTTCCTGCTGGCCGCTGCCCAGGAAAGGGTGTCCAAGCGCTATGACCGGCCGTTTGCGATCTGCATGATCGACGCCGACAACCTCAAAAAGATCAACGACCAGCACGGGCATCTGGCGGGAACCGAGCTGATCCGCCAGGTGGCGGTCATGATCACCTCCACGGTCCGCGGTTCCGACATCTGCGCCCGTTACGGCGGCGACGAGTACGTCATCATGTTCAACGAAACCGCCAAGCAGGACGTGATCCCGGTTGTCGAGCGTATCGTCTCCACCATGGCGACAACGCCGTTCGCTTTCGACGGCGTGGCGCTCTCCACCACGCTCTCGGCCGGCCTGGCCGGTTATCCCGAGGATGGCGGTGACGTGCGCACGGTCATGGCCAACGCCGATGAGGCCATGTACGTCAGCAAGCGTACCGGCAAGAACCGCCTGACCGTTTTTAACAGTACAATGTATGAAAATTCTTTCGGAAAGCATGACGAGGCGCATCCGCTCCGATGACCGAGAGCCTTCAGCTAAGTTACCTGGACCAGCACTTTGCCGACTTCATCCTTCGCATCGACCCCCACCCCTGCGAAGAACTCTGGTTGGCGGCCGCCCTGGTCAGCAACGCTACCAGCCGGGGGCACATCTGCCTCGATCTGGCCTCCCTCGATGGGACGGACATCACATTGCAGCACGCTTCGGAGCGCCCGACACGGATACCGGACCCGCACCGCTGGCTTGAGGCGCTCGAACCGTGCAGGACGGTCGGCCGGCCGGGCGACTATGCGCCGCTGGTGCTGGATGGCGACGGTCGTCTCTACCTCCACCGCTCCTGGGATTACGAGCGCCAGGTAGCTGACGGCATCCTGCGGCGCAGCGCGGTGCGGGTGGTGGACGGCGAAACCCTGGCCGCCTCCCTGAAGCGGTATTTCCCCCCGGGGGGCGGCGATGACCCCGATTACCAGCGGGAAGCGGCCCGGTTGGCCCTGACCCGGGGGTTCACCGTCGTATCCGGCGGTCCCGGCACCGGCAAGACCGCCACCGTAGCCCGTATCCTGGCCCTGATCGTCGAGCTGGCCCACGACCCGCCGCGCATCGCCCTGGCGACCCCCACCGGCAAGGCTGCCATGCGCTTGAGGCGGTCCATCATGCAGGCCGCGGAACGTCTGCCGATCCCTGAAGCCCTGCGGCAGGCGCTGCCGACCGAGGTTACCACCATCCATCGCCTGCTGGGCGTTGTGCCGGGAAAGGCATCCTGCCGCCACAACCGGGAAAACCGGCTTGCCTGCGACGTGCTGGTGGTGGACGAGGCCTCCATGGTCGATCTGCCGCTCATGGCGCGGCTGTTGGAGGCGCTGCCCGACAGCGCCCGCGTGATCCTCCTGGGGGACCGCGACCAACTCGCCTCGGTGGAGGCCGGCGCCGTGCTGGCCGACATCTGTGCGGGACCGACCGCTCCCGGCGGCGGGGAGCCGGATCGCCCCGCAGTGGTCCAGTTGGTCAAGAGCTACCGTTTCGGCCGCGACAGTGGCATCGGCAACCTTGGTCGCCTGGTCAATGCCGGCGACGGCGAGGCGGCGCTGGACCTGCTCACCTCCGGCATGCACGGGGATGTGACCTGGCGGCCGTTGCCGTCCGCCCGCGTCTTCGCCGGCGCTTTCTTGGAGCGCGTCCAGGCCGGCTACGGCGCCTACGGCCGCGCCGCCGCACCGTCGGACGCCCTGGAGGAACTGGACCGCTTCCGGGTCCTTACGCCGCACCGCCACGGGGCCCGGGGGGCAGAGGAGTTGAACCGGCTCTGCAAGGAGGCCTTGGGGCTGCACAATCGGGACGGCCGCCTCGACAGCCGCTTGATGCCGGTCATGGTGACGGGTAATGATTATGAGCTGGGGTTGTTCAACGGCGATACCGGCGTACTGATGGAGGATCCGGCTTCCGGCCGCCTGGCCGCCTGGTTCGACGACCCGGACACGGGACTCCGTCGGCTTTCCCCGCTGCGCCTGCCGCCCCACGAAAGCGCTTTCGTCCTGACCGTCCACAAGAGCCAGGGTTCCGAGTTCGACAGGGTGCTCCTGATCCTGCCGGAACACTTGTCGGAAACGCTCAGCCGCGAACTGCTCTATACGGCTCTTACGCGGGCCCGGACACACGTGGAGATCTGGGGGGCCGAGGAGGTCTTCCGCCGTGCGGTGGATCGGCGAACCGCGCGGGGGTCGGGGCTTCGGGAGCGGCTGTGGGGGGGACGGGCCGTTCCGATCACGGCCTGAGTATCTGCCAGGGGGCATCGTCTATCTGTTCCGATATCTTGCGATTCTGCCGCCAGCCGCCCACGGACGGGCGGGCTGACGAAGGGCCCGGGAGGGGGATATGAGGATATTTGTCGCAGGGGGAACCGGCTTTGTCGGTGGTCATATGGTCCATGAACTGCTCCAGCGGGGTCACGGGGTACGCCTGCTGGTGCACCGGCGCAGCGCGGTTCCCGAGGGGGTCGAGGCGGTCGAGGGGGATGCCGCCCGCCTGGAAAGCTTCGAACAGGGGGTTGGGGGATGCGACGCAATGATCAACCTGGTGGGGATTATTCGCGAGTTTCCCGCGAAAGGGGTGACCTTCGAGCAATTGCACGTCCAGGCCACGGCCAACATACTGGCTGCCGCCAAAAAGGCGGGTATCCGTCGCTATGTGCAGATGTCGGCGTTGGGGACGCGGCCGAATGCCGTTTCTTCGTACCACAAGACCAAGTTCCGGGCCGAGGAGTTGGTGCGCAACAGCGGCCTTGAATGGACCATACTGCGTCCTTCCCTGATCTTCGGGCCGAAGGATGCCTTCGTTGCCATGCTTGCCCGCCACCTGCGCCTGGCGCCGGCGATGCCGGTCATCGGCAGCGGGACGTACCGCCTCCAGCCGATCCACGGCGCAGATGTGGCCCGCTGTTTCGCCTTGGCGCTGGAGATGCCCGCAACCATCGGCCAGTGTTATGAACTGTGCGGCAACGACCGTCTGACGTACGTGGACCTGCTGGATGCCGTTGCCGTTGCCGTGGGCAGGCCTGCGCCGTTCAAGCCCCGCCTGCCGCTGGGGGTGATGAAGCTGGTAGTTCCGGCCCTGCAGGCGATCCCCGGGTTCCCCATCACCATGGACCAGATGCAGATGCTGGTGGAGGAGAGTATCTGCGACGGCCGCTGGAAGCAGGTCTTTGGCTTTGAACCCAAGGGGTTCAGGGAGGGGATCGGCGAATATTTGGCAGGTCGTTGAAAAACAGCCATCTCGCCGCCATCCTCGAAAGCCCCTTTGTGCGGCGTAGCGCTGCTACGCCTCCGCGGGTCTTTCTGCGGGTGCGACGATCTGACTATTTTTGAACAACCTGGGGTTTGGCCCCGGACTTGACACGGGGATTGTTTTATTGTATAAAACGTCGTACGGAGATTTCGTTATGACGGGACGCACAGTCTTACCCATACTTGCTGCCGGAGCGTTGCTCCTGTTGGCGATGGCCACCGCCGGACCGGCCGCTGCCGCCGGCGCGGAGCCGCCCAAGCTGGAGGAGGTGCTCGAAGGGCTCATCCTGAAGAGCAGCCCGCTGGAACCGATGGAAGGATTTGCCTCCTACTACGCCAAGCGCTTCGAAGGGCGCAGGACCACGTCGGGCCACCGCTATCACCCCGATAAACTGACCGCTGCCCATGAAAGCCTGCCCTTGGGCACCGTGGTGCGGGTCGTCAACCCGGCCACCAGCCAGGAGGTGCATGTTACGATCACCGATCGTTGCGCCAGAAAATCCTTTCACTTCATCGACCTGTCCCGTGCGGCGGCCAAGAAGATCGGCTTGTGGGGCAAGGGCAAGATCAAGGTAGTGATCATTCCCCTGCTGCAGGAAAAACTGGAAAAACCCACCTGATGTAACTCCCGTTTTTCGCCCTTGCTGCGCTCTCACCCTCTGCTGTTCGTCCTTGTTTGGCCAACGGAATCGTTTTGACAAAAACGGGGCGACATGCTACGCTCATATTCCTTTTGGCGCCGGAAAATACCCTGTTCCGCAGGTTTTCGCTTGCAGGCGCATATGATAGCCGGGCCCCACGCAACGGCATGCCGTGAACTCCGCCAGGTCCGGAAGGAAGCAACGGCAGCGGCTTTTGCCGTGTGCCGTGGGTAAGCCCGGCTATCATATGCGCCTGCAAGCAGGTTGTCAGCCTTGAATTCCCGGTTCCGGCCGCAGCGAGGGTAGCCCGCCGGCACCGACAGCACGGCTTCATGGCCTCCGAACGCAGCCCCTGTGAGGTAACGCCCCTTTGTCCTACGTTGTTCTCGCCCGTAAATATCGCCCTCAGACCTTCTCAGAGCTGACCGGCCAGGAGCATGTCAGTCGTACGCTGCAAAATGCCATCGACACCGGCCGGGTGGCCCATGCCTTCCTGTTCACCGGCGCCCGGGGTGTCGGCAAGACCAGTTCGGCCCGCATCCTGGCCAAGGCGCTCAACTGCGAACAGGGGATGACCACCGAGCCGTGCAACGCCTGCCCGATCTGCAAGGAGATCACCGACGGCACCTCCACGGATGTCTTTGAGATCGACGGCGCCTCCAATACCGGCGTGGACGATGTTCGCGACCTGCGCGACAACATCAAGTATCTCCCCTCCCACAGCCGCTACAAGATATTCATCATCGACGAAGTCCACATGCTCTCCACCAGCGCCTTCAACGCCCTGCTGAAGACCCTGGAGGAGCCGCCGGCCCACGTCAAGTTCATCTTTGCCACCACCGAGCCCCACAAGGTGCCGGTCACCATCCTCTCTCGCTGCCAGCGTTTCGATTTCAAGCGGATCCTCCTGCCGAAGCTTATCGAACGCCTGCGTTTCATCGCCAGCCAGGAGAGTATCGCCATCAGCGACGCCGCCCTGGCCATGATCGCCCGCAAGGGGGACGGCAGCATGCGGGACTCCCTGTCGGTCTTCGATCAGGTGCTGGCCTTTTGCGGCAACAGCGTCAGCGACGAGGATGTGGCCACCATGATCGGGGCCGTGGACCGCCGCCTGTTGGCCGACATCTCCGGGGCGGTCTTCGGCGGCGACACCCAGGGGGTGCTGGCGGGCGTCAAGCGGGTGGACGGGGTCGGCTACAACATGCGCCAGTTCTGCCAGGAGCTGATCGACCATTTCCGCAACCTCCTGGTGATCCGCTCGGTGAAGAACCCCGAGGAGATTCTCGATCTGGCCGAGGCGGAACTGGAAGAACTGCGCCGCCAGGCGGGGGGCTTTTCGGCCCAGGAGATCCAGCGCCGCCTGACCCTGCTCCTGAAGGCGGAGGCCGAGATGGCGTACGCCACCTTCCCCCGCCTGATCCTGGAGATCGCCCTGCTCAAGGCGGCCACCCTCGTGCCGGTCATCCCGATCCAGGAGTTGCTGGAGAAGGTCAAGGGGCTTGAAACCGGGTCGGTCCACACCCCCGCGCTCCCTTGGGACGCCGGCCGACCGACCGCCCCCGCCCCTGCCGCACCGCCGCACCGCCCGGAGCCGCCCCGCGGCGAACAACCGCCGCACCCGGCTGCGGAGGCGCTGCAACAGCCGTCGCCACGGCCGCAGCCGCGGGGAGGTTACGCCGACTGGGAGCGTTTTGTGGACTTCTGCGTGGAAAAGCGTCCGGCCAACGGCTCGGTGCTGGAGCACGGCAGCCCGCTCAAGCTGGAACAGGGACAGATGGAGATCGGTTTCCCCGCCGGATACTACCTGAACATGGCCCAGGATACGGACTTCATCGCCGAAATCCGGGCCCTGGCGCAGGAGTTTACCGGACACGAAACAGCGATCAGGGTCAAGGCGATCACACCCGAAACCGGCGAGCTGCCCCAGTCGCTGGCGGAAAAAAAAAAGAGCGATAACGAACGCTTGATGGAAGACCTGCGGCGGGAGGTCGCCGAACATCCGGTGATCAGCGAGGCAGGGCGGATATTCGGCGCCGCTGTTACGGAGATCCGCAAGGCATAGCGGTCCTGCGGGACAAAGAGTCGTATAACCAGGTTTTAGGCATATTCCATACCCAGGAGGGACCGATGTCAAAAGGTTTGGCAAGTATCATGAAGCAGGCCCAGATGATCCAGCAGAAAATGGCAAGACTCCAGGAAGAGGCGAGCCAGCGGACGGCCGAAGCGTCCTCGGGCGGAGGGGCGGTGAGCGTCCAGGTCAACGGCAAGAACGAAATAATTTCACTTTCGATAAAAAAAGAAGCCGTTGACCCGAATGATGTGGAAATGCTGCAAGACCTCATCATTGCTGCGGTCAATGAGGCAATGAAAAAGGTACACGGCGAGATCTCCGAAGAGATGTCCAAAATCACCGGCGGCATGAGCATTCCGGGTCTCTTCTAGCTTTTTCGGGACGTCGACCGTAGTGGCGGCACCTGTGTCGATCACTGCAATTTTTAGTTTGACTAAAGTTTTTAGTTCGGCTAATAGTGGTGACGTATACGGCGCAGTCCGTTGCCATGCCACTACGGATATAAAGGTCTTTATTATGTGCTCCTCCAGGGTATCCGGTTGTCTGCCGGCCCGTTCCGTGACGGGGGAGCATGTTTTTTATCCATGCTATAATTTTAAAAAAATGTTTTATTTGTGTCGGGAAATATGCTAACAAAATCCACCTCGTTGATGCGCCTGGTCGGAGAGCTGAAGAAGCTTCCCGGTATCGGTGAGCGCACGGCCCTGCGGCTGGCGTTTCATCTTCTCAAGTCTCCCCACAACCTGACGGCGTTGGCGGAGTCCCTTCAGGAGGTCCGCGACAGGGTACACCCCTGTTCCACCTGTTTTGCCGTCACCGAGGACGACCCCTGCGCCATCTGCGCCGGCAACCGGGATGTGGGCACGATCTGCGTGGTTGAGAATTCCCAGGACCTGATGGCGCTGGAACGGAGCAACGCCTACCAGGGCGTGTATCATGTTCTGGAGGGGGCGATCTCGCCGTTGGGAGGCATCGGCCCTTCCGACCTGAGGATCGCCGAACTGCTGGAACGGGTCGGCCGCGGCGGGGTCAATGAAGTGGTCATTGCCACCAATTTCACCGTGGAGGGCGAGGCAACGGCCCTCTACCTGACCAAGGCGCTCAAGCCGTACGGGGTGAAGGTCACGCGTCTGGCCCACGGCATCCCGCTGGGAAGCGATATCGAGTTTGTCGATGCGGCGACGGTGCAGTGGGCGCTCCAAGGGCGAAACGAGCTCTAGGAGGTTGTTGAAAAACAGCCATCTCACCGTTTGAATAACCTGAGTTTTTCAGCAGCCAGGTGGCGTCATTCCCATGGCATGGTAAAATAATAAATTACGCTTCGGATCAAGACGATATCCAGGATAACCACAAACAGGAGGAATCCATGAGCAGAAAAATGGTAACCATCGACGGCAATACCGCCGCTGCCCACGTGGCCCACGCTACCAACGAGGTCATTGCCATCTATCCGATCACCCCGTCGTCGGTGATGGGCGAGATCTCCGACGCCAAGAGCGCCGCCGGCGAGAAGAACATCTGGGGCAACATCCCCACCGTGGTGGAGATGCAGTCCGAGGGTGGCGCCGCCGGTGCAGTCCACGGCGCTTTGCAGGCCGGGGCGCTGACCACCACCTTCACCGCCAGCCAGGGGCTGCTGCTCATGATCCCCAACATGTTCAAGATCGCCGGCGAGCTGACCTCCACCGTGTTCCACGTCTCGGCCCGCGCCATCGCCGCCCAGGCCCTGTCGATCTTCGGCGACCACTCGGACGTCATGTCCTGCCGCTCCACCGGCTGGGCCATGCTCTGTTCCAACAACGTGCAGGAAACCATGGACTTCGCCATGATTGCCCAGTCCGCCACCCTGCGCGCCCGGGTCCCCTTCCTGCACTTTTTCGACGGTTTCCGCACCTCCCACGAGGTCCTCAAGGTCGAGGAACTTGCCTTTGACGATATGCGGACCATGCTGGACGACAAACTGATCGCCGAGCACAAGGGACGCGGGCTCTGCCCCGACCGCCCGGTGATGCGCGGCACGGCCCAGAATCCTGACGTGTACTTCCAGGGACGCGAAACGGTCAACCCCTACTACCCCAAGTGTATCGACATCGTCCAGGAGGAGATGGGCAAATTCGCCAAGCTGACCGGCCGCAAGTACAAGCTGGTCGACTACGCAGGGGCCAAGGACGCGGAGCGCGTGGTGGTGGTGATGGGCTCGGGCGCCGACGTGGTCCAGGAAACTGTAGAGAATCTGGTCAAAAAGGGAGAAAAGGTCGGCGTGGTCAAGATTCGTCTCTACCGCCCCTTCCCGCTGGACGCCTTCATCAAGGCCCTGCCCAAGACCGTCAAGAAGATCGCCGTGCTCGACCGTACCAAGGAGCCGGGCTCCCTGGGCGAGCCGCTCTACCTGGATGTGCGCACCGCCATCGGCGAGGCCATGGCCGAGAAAAAGTTTTCCTTCAAGGGGTACCCGGTCATTGTCGGCGGCCGCTACGGCCTGGGTTCCAAGGAATTCAACCCCGCCATGGCCAAGGCCGTGCTCGACAATCTCAAGGGTAAAGCCCCCAAGAACCACTTCGTGGTGGGCATCGAGGAGGATGTCACCAAGTGCAGCTTGAAGGTGGACACAAGCTACAAGAACCCCATGGAAGGGGTCTACCAGGCCATGTTCTACGGGCTGGGCTCGGACGGCACCGTGGGCGCCAACAAGAACTCCATCAAGATCATCGGCGAGGAAACCAAGAACAACGCCCAGGCCTACTTTGTCTATGACTCCAAGAAGGCCGGCTCCATGACCACGTCGCACCTGCGCTTCGGCAAGAAGCCGATCCACGCCCCCTACCTGGTCCAGGAGGCCGATTTCGTGGCCTGCCACAACTTCTCCTTCCTGGAGAAGTACGACATGCTTTCCAAGGCCAAGAAAGGGGCCACCTTCCTGCTCAACGCACCCTTCGAGCACGACGAGGTGTGGGACTGCATCCCCAAGGAGGTGCAGCAGCAGATTATCGACAGGAAGCTCAAGTTCTACGTGATCGACGGTGTCAAGCTGGGCAACGAGATCGGCCTGGGACCCCGCATCAACGTGATCATGCAGACTTCCTTCTTCAAGATCTCCAACATCATCCCGCTCAAGACCGCCGTGGATTCCATCAAGAATGCCATCAAGAAGTCCTACGGCAAGGCGGGCGAGAAGGTGCTGGAGATGAACTACAAGGCGGTGGACGCCGGCCTGAACAACCTGTACGAGGTCAAGGTTCCCGCTAAGGCCACCAGCAAGCTGAAGATGGCCGCCGCCGTCTCCGCCAAGGCGCCCAAGTTCGTCAAGGAGGTCACGGGCGTGATCGTGGCCGGCCTGGGCGACGATCTGCCGGTCTCCAAGATGCCGGCCGACGGCACCTTCCCCACCGCCACCTCACAGTACGAGAAGCGCAACATCGCCATCGACATCCCGGTGTGGGACGAGAAACTCTGCATTCAGTGCGGCATCTGCTCCTTCGTCTGCCCCCACGCCGTGGTGCGCATGAAGGCCTACGACGCCAAGCTGCTCAAGGGCGCTCCGGCCAGCTTCAAGTCGGCTGATTGCAAGATCCCCGAGATGGCCGGCAAGAAGCTCACCGTCCAGGTGGCCCCGGAGGATTGCACCGGCTGCGGCGCCTGCGCCTACAACTGCCCGGCCAAGGACAAGCAGAATCCCGACCACAAGGCGCTGGACATGCACTTCCAGCCTCCCCTGCGCGCCCAGGAGGCGGAGAACTTCGACTTCTTCCTCAAGCTGCCCGATGTGGACCCGACCCAGGTGAAGCTGGAGACCCTGCGCAGTAACCAGTTAGTGCGCCCGCTGTTCGAGTTCTCCGGCGCCTGCGCCGGCTGCGGCGAGACCCCTTACCTGAAGCTGCTCTCCCAGCTGTTCGGCGATCGGATGCTGATCGCCAACGCCACCGGCTGCACCTCCATCTACGGTGGCAACCTCCCCACCACCCCCTGGGCCCAGCGGGCCGATGGCCGCGGTCCGGCCTGGTCCAACTCGCTGTTCGAGGACAACGCCGAGTTCGGCTTCGGCATGCGCCTGACCGTGGATCAGTTCAACAAGTCGGCCCTGGAGTACCTGAACGAGCTGGCCGGCAGCAAAGCCTTCGCCGCCAGCGCCAAGCTGATCAAGGAGATCATCGGGGCGGACCAGTCCACCCAGGCCGGCATCGAAGCGCAGCGGGACCGTATCGAAAAATTGAAACCGGCCCTGAAGGGAAGCAAGGAACAGGCCGCACGGCTCCTGGCTCCCATCGTCGACTACCTGGTGAAGAAGTCGGTGTGGTGTATCGGCGGCGACGGCTGGGCCTACGATATCGGCTACGGCGGTCTGGATCACGTTATCGCCTCGGGCAAGAACATCAACCTGATCGTGCTGGACACGGAGGTCTACTCCAACACCGGCGGCCAGGCCTCCAAGTCCACCCCGCTGGGTGCCGTGGCCCAGTTCGCGGCCGGCGGCAAGTCGGTGGCCAAGAAGGATCTGGGCATGATGGCCATGGCCTACGGTTCGGTCTACGTGGCCACGGTCTCCCTCTCCAATCCGAGCCAGTGCGTCAAGGCCATGCTCGAAGCCGAGGCCTTTGACGGGCCGTCTCTGATCATCGCCTATGCCCACTGCATCGCCCACGGCATCAACATGACCACCGCCGTGGACGAGCAGAAGAAGGCGGTACAATCCGGCTACTGGCCGCTCTATCGCTACAATCCGGCCCTGGCCGCCGAGAACAAAAATCCGCTGCAACTGGACAGCAAGGCGCCGACCATTACCCTCGAAGAGTACGCCTATGGGGAAAACCGCTGGAAGGTGCTCCAGAAGAGCAATCCCGACGCCGCGGCCAGCCTGATGAAGAAGGCCAGCGTCTTTACCGCCAACCGTTTCGCGTATTTCCAGAAACTGGCGGCACTGACCTACGACGAAACAAAGTAGGCCTGATCCAACGACTGCATCACATCGAGGCCCCGTGGCATGCACGGGGCCTTTTTCCTTTTTCCGTTACCGGCTACCTGCTATATTAGTGTTCCGTGCGGCTAACCGTACGGAGCACTAGTACCAGTTAACATTTAATATTTCGTTTATTAGCAGTATATGGCATACTGGCGTAACTCATTCAAGGAGGCCGCCATGTCGCCAAGATACCGAGTAACCC